>WBZO01003634.1_pt1 | contig 17683 bp, 17 predicted proteins | sample 5204261 | NCBI WGS metagenome assembly WBZO01 (sample SAMN12412400, study PRJNA552823) | activated sludge metagenome | isolation source: activated sludge from anammox sidestream of wastewater treatment plant... | place: USA: North Carolina | collected 2017-09
CTCAGCTCAATTGGCAATATCCCACCCGTTGAGGCTGAACAACGCTATTATCAGCAACTCGAAGTGTCCAAAAATAAAACCATTTTACTTTGACTAATCTGCCTCCTCAATTCCCGGGGCGGTTCACGGGATGAAATATGTTTGGTGTATCGATACTAATTGTGCTAGTTCTAATCCTGGCCTATCGCTATGGAGTTTTCGGCCATCGCCAAAAATTAGATTTTGCCGCACAAATGCGAGTAGCTCTTTTGGCAATCGGGTTGGGCGGAGCTGGATTTATCGTGGGTTTTTTCGGGCCAATCTTATTCTTCCCAGAGGCAAATCAAGGACCACTACTAGGTATATTTATCACGGGTCCGCTAGGATTTTTTTTCGGTCTTGTCTGGGGATTGTGGCGTGAACATCAGCGATCTTAATTTTGCTGCATTCAACCTAAAATCTTTAAATTCGCGGTCTGGCCAGATCATTAACTATTTAACCGGATGAACTAATAAGTTGAGTGTTGGCTCTACTTCCTACAGTGTTAGTTCTTTACGGATAACTCGCTGGTTAGTTCTCAGTCTATCGAGCACCCGAAAACTCATGATAATACTCTCCTCCAACATTTAACTCCTCCTCGTAAACGAAAGAGCTTTTTAGACTTACTGAAAGCGGGCATTACAGTAATCCTGATCGCGTTAAAACGACATGGCTTGGGCTGACAATCCTAGCCATATAGTTGATTAATATAGTCGGGTATTATATAGTTCAGCCCTTGAGGAATTTACAATAAATGATTCTGATCGCTTTAAAACTACATGCTAAGAGGTTGAAATGAGATTGACGACAAAAGGACGGTTTGCGGTAACGGCTCTTCTAGATATCGCGATACGGCATGGGAGTGGGCCAGTTACTTTGGCCGATATTAGCGAACGACAAAGAATTTCATTGTCTTATTTAGAGCAATTATTTTCTAAATTGCGCCAACGTAAGTTGGTTGAAAGTGTGCGTGGACCCGGTGGAGGTTATTGTCTAGCTAAAGGATTAGATGAAGTATCGGTTGCTGACATTATTTTAGCTGTAGACGAACCTATCGATAGTACGCAATGCGGAGGCAAGGAAAACTGCTTAGGAGATAGCAAATGTATGACGCATGATTTGTGGGCAAAATTGAATGAAATTATTTTTGATTATCTCGGCAGCGTTACTCTAGAGCAACTAGTACAGGAACAAAGTCAACGTGAACTGCAACGTGAGCAAGCTATCGTCAAATTGTACGATATGCGAGAAGCTGCATTTTAATTATTTGTATGTAATTAGAGTAAGTTATGGCAATTACATTAACTGAGCGAGCCGCTAAGCAGATCCGACAGCAATTAGAAAAGCGAGGTAGAGGAGTTGCCTTGCGACTTGGTGTTAAAAAATCCGGGTGTTCGGGGTTTGCTTACAGTTTTGATTATGCTGATGACATATTAGATGGTGATCAACTATTTGAGTCGCACAATGCCAAAATTGTTGTCAGTCGCGATCAGCTATCTTTTATTGATGGTTCAGAGCTCGATTTTGTCCAAGAGGGATTAAATAGCTCCTTTAAATTTAGTAATCCTAATATAGATAATACTTGTGGCTGTGGAGAGAGTTTCAGCCTTAAAACCTAGAAATACAGGAATTATAAAAAAATGAGTGCTGCATTACAAAATTTGGTAAATCAACCATATAAGCACGGTTTTGTCACAGAGATTGAATCAGATGTTGCGCCTAAAGGGCTCAACGAAGATATTATTCGATTAATTTCCGCGAAAAAGAATGAGCCGGAGTGGTTGCTTGCATTCCGGCTGGAATCTTATCGAAGATGGCTCACTATGGTTGAGCCCACCTGGCAGAATGTAAAGTATCCTAAAATTGATTTTCAAGACATTAGTTATTATTCAGCTCCGAAGCCGAAGAAAAAACTTGCCAGTATGGATGAGGTAGATCCTGAGTTATTGCGCACGTTTGAGAAGCTGGGTATTCCTATGCATGAACGAGCTGCGCTGGCAGGTGTTGCCGTTGATGTTATTTTTGACAGCGTTTCAGTTGCAACCACTTATAAAGAGAAGCTCGCTGAAGTAGGTATCATTTTTTGTTCAATATCAGAGGCTGTTCAACGATATCCAGAATTAGTGCGGCAATACCTCGGCACAGTTGTTCCACCAGGAGATAACTATTATGCGGCGTTAAATTCAGCTGTATTTACAGATGGTTCCTTTTGTTTTATTCCAAAAGGGGTTAAATGCCCAATGGATTTATCCACTTATTTCCGTATTAATACGGAAGAATCCGGGCAATTTGAGCGTACGCTAATCATTGCTGAGGAAGGAGCCTCTGTCTCTTATTTAGAAGGATGTACCGCACCTCGTTTTGACACAAATCAACTTCACGCAGCGGTAGTTGAATTAATAGCACTGGATGATGCAGCTATTAAATACTCAACTGTACAAAATTGGTATGCGGGAGATGAAAATGGTGTAGGGGGTATTTATAACTTCGTTACTAAACGTGGTTTGGCTAAAGGTAAAAATTCGCGTATTTCTTGGACACAGGTAGAAACAGGTTCAGCGATTACTTGGAAATACCCTTCATGTATTTTACGCGGGGAAAATTCGGTTGGAGAGTTTTATTCTGTTGCAGTTACCAATCATCATCAGCAGGCTGATACGGGTACTAAAATGATTCATATTGGTCCTAATACACGTAGCACTATTGTCAGTAAAGGAATTTCAGCTGGACAATCCAATAGTAGTTATCGTGGTCTGGTAAGAATTGCCCCAACTGCTAGAAATGCGCGTAATTACTCGCAATGTGATTCTATGTTAATTGGTAGTCGGTGTGGGGCCCATACTTTTCCATATATTCAAGTGCAAAATAACAGTGCACAAGTAGAGCATGAAGCTTCAACTTCCAAAATTGGAGAAGATCAGCTGTTTTATTTTGCGCAACGCGGTATCGATGCAGAGGAAGCTGTCTCGATGATTATTAATGGCTTTTGTAAAGAAGTTTTTCAGCAGCTACCATTAGAATTTGCTGTAGAGGCTACTAAATTACTTAGCTTCAAACTGGAAGGAAGCGTCGGATGATAAATGCAAATAGCAAAATTCTGCTTGAGGTTCGTAATTTACATGCAACCGTTGATGGAACTGAAATTCTCAAGGGTGTTGATATCACTGTTAGAAGTGGAGAAATCCACGCCATTATGGGATTAAATGGTTCAGGAAAAAGTACTTTTACTAAAGTATTGGCAGGGCATCCAAGCTATAAAGTTACACAGGGAACATTGTTATTTGATGGTCAAGATTTACTAACGTTAGCACCAGAGGAGCGTGCGCGAGCCGGGATATTTCTTGCTTTTCAATATCCTGTAGAGATACCTGGGGTGGCCAATGACCAGTTTTTGCGACTGGCTTACAATACTGTTCAAGGTCAGCGCGGTAAAGAAGAATTGGATCCACTTGAGTTTGATGATTTTGTACGAGAAAAAATGAAGCTGCTCAAGATGAGTCCAGATTTCCTGGATCGTAGTGTCAATGAAGGGTTTTCAGGCGGTGAAAAAAAGCGTAATGAAATATTGCAAATGGCTTTGCTTGAACCTCGTCTAGCTTTATTAGATGAAACAGATTCGGGGTTGGATATTGATGCGCTCAGAATAGTAGCAAATGGAGTAAACCAACTATTTAATAAGGATAATGCTTTAATTCTGGTAACACATTACCAGCGTCTGTTGGATTATATTGTTCCTGACTACGTGCATGTAATGGAAGGTGGGCGTATTATCAAAACAAGCGGCAAAGAATTAGCTTTGGCCCTTGAAACGCACGGTTATGATTGGATTCATACGAATATGCAAATCTCCGAGGCGCAGTCATGAGTGCAGTAATCTGGGATGATTATCTTGAGCAATTAATTGATTCCTGGAAAAAGGAGGGCTCTTCACCACAGATTGCTTCTGATATAGATCAACTTCGAGAAAAAGCATTGCATTGTGTTGAATCTCTTAGATTGCCCACAATTCGTGATGAAGAATGGCGCTTTACCGATATTTCTTCGCTCAGAAATACGCTATTTCCGAGAGCTGTAACAACTTCTTTGCCAAAGCTGGATAGCAAAAAGAATACTTTTCTTGATGAGTCTGTTTATAGATTGGTATTAGTTAATGGTCAGTATTGTCCTGAATTATCCAGCCAAATAGCAGATGGTGCTATTACCATTTGTAGCTTGTCTGAGTCAGTTGCAGCATTAAATTTCTTACAAGTAACACAACACCTTGGTCAACTTGCTGATTTTCAGAATAATGTATTTGTAGCATTAAACACTGCACTCATGCACGATGGTGTTTGTATTGTTATATCTGCGAACTCATCGGTAGCTCTTCCGGTTCACATTCTATATGTTACTACTGCGCAGGGTGCCGCAACTTATCCGCGTTGTTTGTTTATTGCTGAATCTGGAGCTAAAGCAACTGTCATAGAAGAATATATAACATTGCATGAGAGTGCTCTTCTGACAAATACCGTAACGGAAATATATGTTGGAGAATCAGCTAATGTGAATCATATTCGTATACAACGTGAAAATTCACAGGCTTTCCATATTGCCAATAATTCTATATCCGTTGCTAAAGAGGGACATTATGTTTCGGTTAATCTTGCGTTTGGCGCCCATATTTCACGCTTTGATCAAAAAATTATATTGTCAGATACAGGCGCCGAATGCCAGATAGATGGGTTAGCGTTAATTACTGACCATCAACTTGCAGATACACATACATTTATCGATCATGCTAAGTCGCATGGTAAAAGCAGGCAGCTTCATAAATGTATTATGGATGGGAGTGCTCGTGGCGTTTTCAGTGGAAAAATTATGGTTCGTCCGAATTCCCAGCAAACGGATGCCAGGCAGTTGAATCATAATTTATTGTTGTCAGAAAAGGCACGGATGGATACCAAGCCACAGCTTGAAATATTTGCTGATGATGTCAAATGTGCGCATGGTGCTACAGTGGGACAGCTTGATAAAGAATCTCTTTTTTATCTGCAAAGTAGAGGGTTTACGGAAAAAGCTGCACGTAATCTACTGACCTATGCATTTGGAGGTGAAGTTATTAACCGTATTACGGTTACATCCCTCAGGCAACGACTTGAGGAGTTTATTCTTGCAAGCACACAAGTTAGCTAGTTATGAAAATTGTTGAAGCTTCAATATCTTCGTCTGCGCGTCAAGTAACAATAACGGATATGGAGCAAGTTCGCGCAGATTTTCCGATTCTTAATATCAAGGTAGATAATGGCAAACCACTGATTTACCTTGATAATGCGGCTTCAAGTCAGATGCCACAAGCTGTGATTGATTGCCTGGTCCGTTATCAAAAGACTCAGCATGCAAATATTCATCGCGCGGTACATTATTTGTCTAATTTAGCGACTCAGGAATATGAAGCAGCCCGATGCAAATTACAGCATTTTATTGGTGCTCGTGAGGCTAGGGAGGTAATTTTTACTAGTGGCACAACGGATAGCATTAATTTAGTAATGCATGGATATGGACGTAAATTTATCCAGGTCGGAGATGAAATCATCTTATCTGAACTTGAGCATCATTCAAATATCGTGCCTTGGCAGATGCTAGCGGAGGAAAAGGGCGCACGTATCCGGGTGATTCCAATTAATGATACCGGTGAGCTTCTAGTAGAGGAGTATGAAAAGCTTTTCAACGCTAATACTAAGTTTGTAGCGTTATCTCATGTCTCTAATGCACTTGGTAGTATTAGCCCGATTAAACACATGATTGCTATAGCACATAAACATGGCGTTCCTGTTTTAATTGATGGTGCACAAGCAGCCCCTCATTTAAAAGTAAATGTACAAGCGCTTGATTGTGATTTTTATACATTTTCAGCACATAAAATGTGTGGACCAACAGGAATCGGCATTTTGTACGGAAAGGCTAATTTACTTGAGTCGATGCAACCGTTCAAAGGAGGAGGGGATATGATTTCTTCAGTTTCCTTTGAGAAAACGACTTACAATGAAATACCGTATAAGTTTGAGGCTGGTACGCCTCCTATTGCAGCTGCTATAGGTTTTGGTGCGGCAATTGATTATCTGGAAGAGATTGGTCTTGATACCATTGCTTCTTACGAACATGAGTTGCTACTTTATGCTTCCAAACAGATCAGAACAATCCCTGGTGTGAAAATTATAGGTGACTGCTCGAATAAAGTCGCAGTGATATCATTTGTGATCGACGGTATACATCCTCATGATGTTGGTACCTTGCTGAATCAGGAAGGTATAGCTGTACGTACGGGACATCATTGTGCTCAACCGATCATGCAGCATTTTAATGTGGCAGCAACATCGCGTGCTTCATTTTCTTTCTATAATACTAAAAAAGAGATCGATGCGTTGGTAGCAGGTATTCGGTCTGTACAAAAGGTTTTCGCACAATGAATATTAAATCAATTTATCAAGAAGTTATTCTTGATCATAACCGTAAGCCACGTAACTATGGCTCTATTTCCAGCCCTACTCATCATGCAATAGGACATAACCCACTGTGTGGTGATCGTATTGATTTGGATATCAATATTGTGAATGAACGTATTGAGGAAATTGCTTTTCAGGGGGAATCTTGCGCTATTTGCAAAGCTTCTTCTTCCATGATGACTGATGCTGTTAAGGGAAAATCACGCGAGGAAGCAGAAACCTTGATTCAAGAGTTTCGAGATATGTTAGTAAACAGAGAGGATAAGGATTTTGAGCATCTTGGACGGCTTAAGGTGTTAGCAGGAGTACGTGATTTACCAACCAGAGTGAAATGTGCGATTTTACCGTGGCATACCTTACACGCAGCTATGCATTCAACAGGCGAAGCCTCTACTGAAGCTGATGATCATTCAAGTAAACTTGTAGTAAATAATCATTGAAGTGCTATGCCAAAGATTGCGGAAATAGAGGGAACGCCAAATCCTAATGCCCTGAAATTTATCCTGAAGGAACCATTAACCTGGGGGATCACTAAGTCTTACAGTAATGCTGAGCAAGCAGCTGATGATCCACTTGCTGCAGCGTTATTTGATATTGATCACGTTACTAATGTCTTTTATGTTGATCGCTGGATTACGATTACGCAGGATGGTGGTGCGGATTGGCAAGATCTAGCGCGAGAAGTAGCGGATCCAATTCGAGCAGCACCAGCAGCAACTGACCAATCTGCTGTGATGGTTGCTAAAGCCAACGAAGCGTTAGCAAACCTGAGCGAAGAAGATAAACAGCGGTTGGAGCGAATTAATATTTTACTGGAAGAAGAAGTACGCCCCTATTTACAGCATGATGGAGGCGATCTCCATGTATTGGCACTAGAAGGTGATGTGTTGCGTATCCATTATCATGGGGCATGCGGAACCTGTCCTAGCTCAATTTCAGGAACGTTGCGAGGAATTGAGCAACTCCTGAGAACAATTGAACCCAATATTCGTGTGGTGTCTAGTGGATAAATCATTTGTTCCAGACAGAGTACCAGTGGCTCGTGTGTTGTAGACTTTGTTTGAAATTAAATCCGTACGCCTTTGTAGTACTTCTTTAGAAATACTTTTTCTTTTTTATTCATTCTATGCTCATTGAATGAAAGTAGTAGTGCTTGCGTAATCTAACTACAGTCTACTAAGGTATGCTGTAGTTATTAGCATGCTATTTTTTTATAAAAGAACTTTTAATCCTGCCATGGCAAGTACGATTGCCAAAGCGAATCGGATCCACTGTCCTGTAATCTTGCTAGCAAGCTTGCTGCCTGCGATAACCGTTGGGATTGAGCCTGTCAGTAAACTGATGAGCATTGTTCCGTCTACCATCCCTGCAAATAAATAACCCAATCCTGCAATAACTGCTAGTGGTATCGCATGTACAATTTCAGTAGCAACCAGACGATGAGGGGTAATGCGCAATGGATAAAGGTACAGCAGCATAACACTTCCCAAAACACCTGCCCCTACTGAGGTTAACGCAACACATATTCCGAGAATTGCGCCAGCTAAGATTGTTAACATGGTCTGTATCGTTTTAAAACGCTCTGGTTGTCCAATCTGCTTTCTTTTGGCAAAAGCAATTAGCCTGGGTGCTATGAGTAGTCCCATGGCTGTAATTAACACTATGATGCCAATTCCCTTTGTAAGCCAATCTACTTTTACGATATGAGCTCCCATGCTTATCAACAATACTGTCGATAAAGCCATAGGAAGGCTACCAGTCCATAAACGTTTGACTACCTGCCAATCCACATTACCATTGGTGTGATGGATGCGTGCACCAGCGATTTTAGTGATAGCAGCAAACCATAAATCGGTAGCAACAGCGGTAGTCGGTGATATCCCAAAAAATAGCAGCAAAATTGGCGTCATCAATGCGCCTCCACCCACACCTGTTAAGCCAATAACAAAGCCAGTAAAAGCGCCCGCTAACGTATAAGACCAATCAATCATACGAATATCCTTACGCTGCTGTATATGGTTATGAAAACGCTATTCGAAGAATTTAATTGGTCGGATCGTATTAGATGTTTGATCAGGTATATGTATATAGTCAATTTGCTGATATTTTCTGAGATAGCCAGCTTTATCAAATCCATAAATTTGAGGAGATTCATATATGTCCGGTTGCTATCCGGAGAGAGATTCACGTTTATTCGGCAAATTGCCAATAATAAACCTTATGAAGGCTGAAGGATGGCAATTTATTGTGTTTTATTTTTATGATGTAGTTTTGTTTTCAGATTGTTGCTGGATACAGCGAATCAGGTGTACTGAATATTTGAATCCATTATGCTTGAGATGCATGATGCAATGGTACTTGCAGAAGAATAGATAGCTATTTCAAGTGGATATTCAACAAATGCTGACTGGTGATCCTACTCATCGTCTACAAACAAAAATTATAAAGTATAGAAGCTTGTAAATCCAATGATTACAGAAAATCACCAGTCTTATAAAAAATACCGTTAAGGTAGCAAATATAAAAATTAGATAGATAATTAGAGATTATTCAGCTCTGTATTAAGTGCCTTTATATTACGTTCATGAGAAGCGGCCTGATAACGTAGTTGAAGAATATCAAAGTAACTCGATACAAGGAATGGATTATCTGATGAATAACCCTCTGTTTTTCTGAGTGTTAAATCGATCGTTTTCAGCGTGTCTTCTAATAATCTGGTTTCATTAGCCAATTCCTGAGAAAGAATCTGTCTGCGTTTTACATCCCGTTGATCTTGTAAAGATTTATTAATCTTTGGATAGCTGGCAACAACTTTGTTTATTTGGCGGGAAGAGATTATTGGATCAGATTTTTTCGACCGAATTTTTATAGTGGGTTGGGCTATATTATTAGTAAAAATGATATGTCCATGCTCGTCTACTAACTTATGAATACCCGCTGCAGTACAGATAGTGGAAAGCAATCCAAGTAATATGATCCCGAGCAGCGTTACTATGTGGTGAATTTGTTTCATGGATACCCCCGATTAAATGATCGCAAACCGGAGCCTCGTATTTAACTAATCGATAAAGCTACGAGGCTCTATCCTAGAGGGTTTAGATTTTAAGCTGAGACAGACTACCAACTATCCATGAATTAGCGTCAGTTAATTCTGCTTTTTTACAAGCTATAGTACATGGCAAATTCAACGGGATGTGTCGTAGTACGCAGCAATGTAGCTTCTTCTGATTTGAGTTTGATAAAGGCATCGATCATATCGTTAGAAAATACATTGCCACGTGTCAAAAATTCACGATCTTGATCCAAATTTTCCAGCGCCTCTTCCAATGATGCACAGGTATTAGGCACCATTGAAGCTTCTTCGGGAGGCAAATCGTATAAGTTTTTATCCATTGGATCTCCAGGATGGATTTTGTTTTGTATGCCATCTAATCCAGCCATCAGCAAAGCGGTAAAAGTAAGGTAAGGATTAGCGCTGGGATCAGGGAACCGAATCTCAATTCGTCGTTGTTTAGGGCTGCTAGCGTAGGGAATGCGTACCGCAGCAGATCGATTGCTTGAAGAATAAGCAATATTAACGGGAGCTTCATAACCGGCAACCAATCTTTTATATGAATTGGTGCCTGGATTAGCAAAAGCATTTAATGCTTTAGCGTGCCGGATAATGCCCCCAATATAATGGAGAGCGATTTCAGACATACCGGCGTAACCATTCCCCGCAAATAAATTCTTACCCTCCTTCCAGATGGATTGATGCACGTGCATACCAGAACCATTATCGCCAACAATCGGTTTAGGCATGAATGTTGCTGTTTTTCCATAGGAAACAGCAATGTTATGGATCACATATTTCATTAGCTGATTCCAATCAGCGCGTTTTACCAGACTATTGAAGCGTGTACCAATTTCGCATTGTCCGGCATTGGCAACTTCATGATGATGAACTTCAACGGGAACGCCTAGCTCATCAAGTACCATGCACATCGCCGAGCGAATATCGTGTAGAGAATCCACCGGAGGTACAGGCATATATCCACCCTTGATGGCTGGTCGATACCCGTTATTACTTCCTTCATAACGTTTTTTAGAGCTCCAGGAAGCCTCTTCTGACTCAATTTTAACGAAACACCCAGACATATCAGTATGCCAACGCACTGAATCAAAGATAAAAAACTCTAATTCTGGGCCAAAGTAGGCAACATCCCCAATTCCAGTAGACTTTAGGTAGATTTCTCCTCGTTTGGCGAGTGATCGTGGATCTCGGTTATATCCTTGTCCATCAGCAGGATCAATAACATCACAAGTTAGCAGTAACGTGTTCTCTTCCATGAAAGGATCCAGCACAGCAGTTTCTGGATCGGGCATGAGCAACATATCGGAAGCGTGAATATTTTTCCAACCTGCAATCGAAGATCCATCAAAAGGGTGACCATCCTCGAATTTATCTGCATCAAAAATATGGGCGGGAACCGTGACGTGATGTTCCTTACCGTTAGTATCGGTGAAGCGCAAATCAATAAATTTGACTTCATGATCTTGAATCATCTTTAAAACATCAGTTGTCACTGTTTTTCTCCAGAAGAATAGCTTTTACTTATGAAATGGTTTGTAAGGCATGCAAACTTGGTAGAAAACATGCAAAAAAAATACTTTGGGTGATATTGTACCGTTGGGCGAGCATCGGATAAATAGGTCAATCATTTTATTTCAGATGGAAAACCATGGTTTATCCGTGTTTCAGACAGAAATGACTAAATAATGATATAGGTTATCTATAAAAATACGTGATCATAAAAACACCACAGTAAGTTAAGAAAAATTCCGTATGGCTTGCAAGAGTTCACTCATATCCCTCGGTAAAGGCGATTCCCAATGCATGAGTTGTCCACTGCCAGGGTGGGTCAATTCAAGTTGTTGGGCGTGTAATGCTTGTCTGGATAAATGGGTGGTTATACCAACTGGCAGCAAATTAAGTGAAGATTTTCCATATACCGGATCACCTATCAACGGATGGCCAATGGACATCAGATGAACGCGAATCTGGTGCGTACGCCCAGTTTCCAAACTACATTGCAATAACGTACAGTTACCGCTAGTAAATTTTTCTAAAACAAGGTAATGTGTCCGAGCGGGTTTCCCGTGTTGTGCCAGTGTCATACGTGTGCGATGTATCGGATGCCGGCCAATAGGCGCATCTACCACGCCATTTTTTTCAACTTTACCTTGCACAAGTGCAAAATAAAGACGTTTAACAGTGCGTTGCTGTAGTTGCTTAATTAAATCGAATTGTGCTTCGATTGTTTTAGCCACAACCAATAAACCAGTAGTATCTTTGTCTAGCCGATGGACAATACCAGCCCGAGGCACTTGTTCTAATTGTGGCGCATGATTCAGTAAAGCATTCAGCAGTGTTCCATGCCAATTACCATTCCCAGGATGCACGACTAACCCAGCTGGTTTATCAATAATAATCAAGTGATCATCTTCATAAAGAATATTGAGTGGGATCGCCTCCGCCTGATGATTTTGTTCGGTTTCAATTAATCCTGCTGTAACTTGGATTATTTCTCCTCCCCATACCTTTTGTTTGGCCGATTTAACAACGTTATCTACGCTGATACGGTTTTCCTCAATCCATCGTTGTAATCGGCTACGTGACCATTGAGGAAATAATTGAGCTAATGCTTGATCTAGTCGGAATCCAGCAAGATTATCAGGAACGATTAATTCGATAGCATCTTTGCTTTCCGGGGAACTAGCTGTGGATGAATCTGGCTTTACGTTATAATCGCGTCCATCTTGCTCTTTACTGAGAATATTCATTATGTTGCGACAATTTTTGACAGGGTGGTTGATAGTATTAGTGGCTGCATGTGGTATCTTGTCTGAAAAAACAGTCGATAATAGTCAGTGGTCTGCAAGTAAGTTTTATAGCGAAGCTAAAAATGAGCTGAATGAGGGTAATTATTCGGCTGCTGTTAAATTATTTGAAGCTTTGGAAGCGCGTTATCCTTATGGACGATTTGCCCAGCAGGCACAACTTGAAATTGCTTATGCATATTATAAGGATCAAGAACAGGCATCAGCTATTGCTGCAGCAGACCGATTTATCCAACTTTATCCGCATCATCATAATATTGACTATGCCTATTATATCAAGGGACTAGCCAGCTTTAACGATGATCAGGGTTTGCTGGGATATGTAACTACTAAAATTATCAAACAAGATTTAAGTGAGCGAGATGCGAAAGCGTCAAGAGAATCATTTGAAAGCTTTAAGCAATTAGTAACTCGCTACCCGGATAGTAAATATACGCCTGATGCATTACAGCGGATGGCTTATCTGGTTAATGCGCTGGCAAGAGGTGAAATTCATGTTGCTCGCTATTACATGAAGCGGAAAGCTTATATAGCAGCTATCAGACGAGCACAATTCATATTAGAAGAATACCCGCAAACACCCGCAACTGAAGAAGCGCTGTATATTATGGCAAGTGCTTATAATGAATTGGGTATGAATGATTTACGTGATGATACGGAAAAAGTTATCAAAAAGAATTTCCCTAAAAGTACTTTTCTCTCAGATTCCGGCTCTCTCATAGTAAAACCATGGTGGAAAATATGGGAATAATCTTTTTTTATTACATCTAAATAGGTACCAATTCTCTTTAGCCAGAATTTTGGCGTAAAATGCACCCCCCGCCCTGGTAGCTCAGGGGATAGAGCAACCCCCTCCTAAGGGGTAGGTCGGACGTTCGATTCGTCTCCAGGGCGCCATTTTATTCATTTGTTTTATAAACTCTCAAATTACTAGAATCTACATTTGCTATAACAAACAGCGTATTTTTCTCTTAATAACAGATTCATGTGGTTTAAAAATTTACAAATTTATCATCTTACAGATGGCGTTGCTTCTGCTGCTGAGCTCGAAGAGCAGTTAGCCAGACAAACTTTGCAGGGTTGTTTAGGACTGGATGCACAAAGTAAAGGCTGGGTCCCTCCTGGGATGGAGGAAACGAGTTTAGTTTATAGCTATGGGCAACAGATGCTGATTGCGCTAGGGATTGAAAAAAAATTATTACCCACATCTGTTATTAACCAACAGGCCAAGGTTCGTGTACAAGAAATGGAATTGCATCAGGGTTATGCACCCGGCCGTAAGCAGATGAAAGAAATCAAAGAAATAGTTTATCGCGAGCTATTGTCGCGAGCATTTGCAATTCGACAACGGAATCATGCCTGGATTGATCCGGTGGGAGGTTGGTTTGTAGTTGAGGGCGCAAATGCGACCAAGGTAGATACTTTGGTTGAAACATTTATCAAATCAACAGGTACTGGTTTGCAACGTGTCAAAACATCAGCTACACCAATATCTTCGATGACAGCCTGGTTATCGGGAAATGATCCTCCTGCCATTTTTTCGATTGATGACAATAGTATTTTTCGTAGCCGTGAAGATAAAAAAGTTTCAGTAAGTTATGTGCGGCAATCTCCTGATCCACAAGAAATTACTCGACACGTTCAAACCGGTAAAGAAGTTATTAAATTAGCAATGACTTGGCGAGACAAAATTTCTTTTGTGCTAGATGAAAATATGCAGCTAAAACGATTGACTTTGCTTGATGTTGATCGTGAACCCGCAGAAACAGCTGCAGAACAATTCGATAGTGATTTTTTTTTAATGACCAGCGAACTGCGCCAATTACTACCTGAACTAGTAGACGCATTAGGTGGGATAGTAAATGAATAAACTGCCTGCAATGACAAGGAAGGAGAGTTGCCATTGCAGACAATTTAGTGATAGTTAGACTATCGGAATATTATAGTTAGGATTATTGCGTAGTATCAGATTTTTCTTGTTCATGCTCATGCTCATGCTGTTTTTTCTGGTATTTTTCCTGCCATTGCTCATGTCGACGCTGCTTCATTTCTTGTAGTTTGGTGTACTGCTCAGGTGTTAAGATGGTTTTTAGTTGTGATTGTGTTTCTTCTCGTAATGCTTTGAATTTTTCTCCTTTTTGTTTAAACAGTATTTCAAGTTTGGATTTTTGGTCATCGGTCAGTGAGAGTGTCTTATCTAACCGCTCTATTCTTTTTGCTCGGTAGTGATCCAAATCTCCTTTGCACTCACCGGTATCGGCAACAGCTGTCAAAGGTAACGTTAGCGCAACAATGATGGCAATTAGATTGGTATTCATGATAAATCCTCCAGATTAGTTTATTGAAAAAGAGCAGTATCTCTATTGCTCTTGATAAACAACTATAATTTGCCAGTTTGTAAACAAATTGCAACAAATGTGCAAAAACTGTGAAAGTTTGCAGAAAAAATAACTGCTAGTTTTGAAATTTCAAATAGAAGATTTCTTGTAAACTACCTTTTATTGAGCTTAATAGTGATTTATTGTAACTGTCTGTTTTTATTGAGGAGAGCGCTATGATTTTCTGGCGCGTTAAGTCGCTGGATTCGATTATGGCTACGGCTGAGAAAAAATGTCTACATCGTTCTCTCAGTGTGTGGCAACTCACCCTGCTGGGAATTGGAGCGATTATAGGAACCGGTATTTTTGTGTTAACAGCTGAAGCGGCTCAAAAAGCCGGTCCAGGTATGATGATCTCTTTTGTCATTGCTGGTTTTGTTTGTGCTGTAGCTGCATTGTGTTATTCCGAGCTTTCTTCAATGGTACCGGTATCCGGCTCCGCCTATACCTATTCTTATGCCGTGCTAGGGGAGTTAATTGCATGGATGGTTGGTTGGGCATTGATACTGGAATATTCCGTTGCTGCCGGAGCGGTTGCTGTTGGTTGGTCTGGTTATTTTGTTGGATTACTCAATAATTCATCATTAGGTATAGAAATACCCTTTGCATTAGCAAATGGCCCTTACGCTGGAGGTATTATTAATCTACCAGCAGTGATTATCTGTATTTTAGTGATAGGTTTATTGATTATCGGTACACGAGAAAGTGCCACATTCAACGCTATATTAGTTGCAGTCAAGATTGTTGCTTTATCAACTTTTACTGCGCTCGCGTTGCCGGTTATCAATATGGATCATTTCCATCCGTTTTTACCATTAGGAACCTCTGGTGTTGTGGCTGCGGCAGCTTCTATTTTCTTTGCTTATGTCGGCTTTGACGCTGTTTCCACAGCAGCGGAAGAAACTAAGGATCCACAACGTAGCCTACCCATTGCGCTGGTGGGATCATTATTAATTTGTACGTTGTTTTATTTATTAATATCGATTGGAGTGGTTGGTGCTACCGGTGCTCAACCGCTGGTTAATGCGGCAGGAGAAGGTTTTATGCCTGGCTCCATGGAAATGGCAGAGCAATGTAAGCTGCTTGCAGCTGAAGGTCAACAACCGGTAGTTTGTTCACAAGAAGCGCTCGCGCATGTATTGCGTGAAATAGGATGGGTAAAAGTCGGAAACCTGATAGGTTTTGCAGCTTTCTTGGCGCTTCCTTCTGTTGTTCTCATGATGCTATTTGGACAGACACGCATTTTCTTCGTCATGTCACGTGATGGTTTATTACCAGAAGCATTAAGCCAAGTGCATCCACGTTTCAAAACCCCTTATATCGTGACACTGGTTACAGGGCTGATCGTTACAATATCCGCTGCTTTTTTGCCAGTAGGAAAACTAGCAAATATTTCTAATTCCGGAACATTATTTGCTTTTCTGGTTGTTGCGTTATCAGTCATGATTCTTCGCGTTAAGGATAAAAATCGAATAAGACCTTTTAAAACTCCAGCGATTTGGCTGGTAGGACCGCTTGCTATCATCGGGTGCCTGGTTTTATTTATGTTTTTACCATTGGACGCTCAATTAGTGTTCCCAATCTGGACTGGAATTGGTCTGATTTTCTATTTTTTGTATGGTTATCGAAGAAGCCATGTTTTGCTAGGAATAGATACTCCTTCCGGTGGCGAAAATTTAATAGAGCCTATTCATTCTCTAGTAGAGTGCGATAAAGAAGATGAAATAGAGAACACGTAATTACTCCAAGATGAGAATGGTGATAGCCAAATTAAATATTGGCGTGTACTAGGAGGAACACTTGTGCAAAACCCAATGATAAGCAATACGATTGTTTCAATAGTGTTGCTACTCTGTGCAAATACGAGCATCGCTGATACTTCAACTAGTGTTAATTGCTCTGGAAATGGCTCTGCGTCGGCTTATTCTCGTTCGGGAGAAAGTGTTTCATATTCAAGCGTGAATTGCTTACGTAACAGTGAGCAAAATTCGGCAATACCGAGTGGGATAGCAATTAGTAAAACATACTCACCAGAACCTTATACATCATTGGTTTTAGCTGGTGCACTAAACACTGTGGTAAAAAATAATGGCGAAAATAGCATCACGATTTCAGGTGAAAGTAACGACGTAGAGTCTGTTGAAGTCAATTCATCCGCCGGCGTATTGGTTATTCGTAGGCCAAATTCAGGAAACAGCAATCTCGATATAGTAGTGATGGCACCGTCGCTTCAAGAGCTAAAAGTTTCTGGAGCAGGAAGCGCTAAAATTTATGGAGATTTTCCTCACAATCTATTTGTTAAAAAAAGTGGCGCAAGTAATGTCAATATTGAAGGACAGTCAAATTATCTTGAATTGCATCTATCAGGTGCTGGCAACACAACAGCAAGAAATTTTAAAACGAATAAAATTGAAATTAATGCATCAGGGGCAGGTAGTATATCGGTATGCGCCAAAGAATCAGTGGTCGGATCTCTTTCAGGAGCGATACATTTAAAGGTTTACTGTAACCCTTTTCAAAGATTAGTTAATACCTTGGGAGCTTCACACGTTAGTTATCAATAGATAGTCGTCCCTGAAAAAGCCTCACCTCTCACTGATTTTTGAGAGGAGCCGTCTAAATTTTTGAGATTCACGAGAATCAAGTTGTACGAGCAGTCATTTTTATCGAAAGACCGCTCTGATGAATGTGTTTTCATAAGAAAACAGGAGTCAGAAAATGGCTGCCAGCCATTTTTTCAAATTCCAGGCGCAAGCGGCCATCAGAAGGTTGATGTGGTCACCGATGGCACCTTTCAGATATAGCCTAAACCATATAAAATGATTCGATTTTAAAGAGTTGCTCAACGGTTTGGTTTTGCTGTTTTCTGATAGCTTTTGCTTGTGCCCACTTGTGCTCGATGGGGTTAAGATCTGGAGAATAGGC
>WBZO01003635.1_pt1 | contig 17670 bp, 11 predicted proteins | sample 5204261 | NCBI WGS metagenome assembly WBZO01 (sample SAMN12412400, study PRJNA552823) | activated sludge metagenome | isolation source: activated sludge from anammox sidestream of wastewater treatment plant... | place: USA: North Carolina | collected 2017-09
AGGGCAAGCCTTGGAACCACAAGCGCATCCGGCGAGTGTACCGAGCACTGGCGCTGCACTTGAAGAGAAAACCGAAGAAGATGATCTCGAGGAGGTTCGCATCGTCACAGAACTTTGGTTGGAAGACTACAACACCATTCGTCCGCACGAGGCATTACAGGGCTTGCCACCCCGCCAGTTCGCACAACAGCATGCCTGGTTTTGTCTACTTATGACTGGTACTAACTTTGGGAGGTTGACATAATGTTCGTTTTTCTGGTCGGAGACAGTGAATTTGGCTCCATGGCGGTCTTGCGACAGCTACAACAGTGGCATTGGTTCTTTGTTCTGCGCCAAAAAGGTAATACTAGGCTGTGGCTGGATGAACACCCCGATTGGCAAAGATTGGATAGCCTAATGCAACGCGCTGGACAATCTGCCTGGTGCCCGAATGGCTACTTGACCCAGAGCGACATCCTTCCAGTCTCGGTCTTGGTCCACTGGCAGAAAGGTGAGAAAGAACCTTGGTGTTTGGCTACCAACCTGCCCGATGCATCCTTGACTTTGCGCTATTACCGCAGAAGGATGTGGATCGAAGAGATGTTTGCGGATTTCAAGAAACATGGCTTTGATCTGGAAAGCGCCATGTTACGCAATCCACCGCGCTTATCTTGTTTGACCTTGGCGGTTGTCTTGCTCTACTTCTGGCTCCTTTCTGTGGGCAGTCGCACCGTTCGAACTGGTCTGCGTCACCTTGTGGATCGCAAGGATCGTCGTGATTTGAGTCTCTTTCAGATCGGCGCCCACATTATTGAGCGCTTCTTGTTACATTCGCGACCGTTCTCTATGTCTTTATGTTCTTGTTGAGTAAACTGTCAGGTGACTAGGTCTTATTTAGATATTAGATTTGCCATTGTAAAAAGAGCTTGTAAAATCTTCTCTGGCGATGGAGGACATCCCGGTACATGGGCAATAATTGCCTTCCTCACTTCATCAGGATAAGGAATAATTGCATAAGAATTCTGGAACTCCTCTTCAGATTTAGCACAATCACCAATAGTGACGATACGTGGTACAGGCATGGCCTCTAACGTCGAACGTGCTGCTCTATCCAAACTGCGTACGTATATACCTGTCAAAGCGAGAATGTCAGCATGACGAGGTGATGGTTCGAAGTGGATGCCCCATTGCGCTGCATCGTAAATGGGATTCGTTAATGCGTTCAATTCCATTTCGCAAGCGTTACATGAGCCGCAGTCAAGATGACGAATGAAAAGCGAACACGGCTTACCGCCTATAGCCTTCAAGCTCTGTTTCCTTTGTTCGACAAGTTGATCGAGCATGTTTTTACGGAGTTTTTCTTCCATTGATTCACCTACAAATCATGACCTGCATAAGACAGGTTGAAACTTTTATTGATAAGAGGAAAATCAGCTAGAATGTTCTCTAGGAATTCGTTATCTTCATTATCCTGATCCTGTTTTCGTCGAACAGCTTTTGGAAAAACGTGCCAGTTGAGGATAGATGGATCGCGCACCCTACAACGTGCAATAGTGTTATCCATCCCTTTGAAAATAACATATATGACATCACCTTGCCATCCTTCTGTATATCCCAATCCCATGCTCATTTCTGGAACTCTAGCAAGATTCATTTCAAGAGACGTTGCGGGTTCCAATATATTTTTTGAGTGTGATAATTTTTCGATAAATTTCTCAACCAAGTGTAAAGATGTTTCGAGTTCAGCCACTCGAATTGATAAACGGGCAAAGACATCTCCTCTTAGGTCGTGTTGATATACTGGCGCGAGACGCGCAGATGATGTTTCTTCCGGAGTGATGGTTTCTCGCAAACTTTGCTGAATATCGGGAGAAGCATAAGCCGGTGATGGGTGGCGAATCCGAAAGTCATGCTGATCCCAACCTGATGCACGAGAAACAAAACCAGTGGCATAACGCGCCTCTTCCTTTGTCAATATGCCAGTGGACAGCATTCGTTCGCGGCAAGCCTGGCGTTCCCTTAGTTTTTTCCCCCATCCTAACGCTTCTTCTGTGATGATCTCAAGTGTACGGTATAAGTTCGATAAATCGACAGATAAGTTAGGCGAGACGCTATCAGGTTGATTTAAACCACGTAAGAGGCGATTCCCGCTCAAAGGCAGATTGATATAGTGCACAAATAATTCTCTCAGTGTTGCAAGGGATGATGCGGCCTGCTCATAAGCCAAACCAGTTGCTAGTAGACCAATATCCGAAATATGGTTATACATGCGTTCCAATTCAAGAAGTATAGCGCGCCACTCATAAATAATGGTGGGCAACTGAATTTGTGCCAGATTTTCAACGGCCTGACAATAGGCAATCGCATGGGCAACTGAAGAATTTCCGGAGACCTTTTCTGCCAGTTCCCAGCCAGTTGACAATGTGTAGCTGGTCTCAAACAATTTTTCGATTCCACGATGTTTATACCCCAACCGTAAGGGCAATTCTTCTATCACTTCCCCTGTAACAAGAGAAGGAAAGTGCCCTGCTTCGATAACTCCAGCGTGAATAGGGCCAACCGGAACTATTAACATCCCATCAGGAGGGTGATTAACAGTCTGTTTCTTTTCCGGTGAGGCGAACTCTCCTAACCGCGTTAACAAGTTATTTAGTGTGCGCCGTCTTCGTAAAGGATAGAATTCCGGCGGATATATTTCTTCCTGAAGGATGAATCCAGCTTGTACATCGCCTGAATTAGGATATTTTCCAACTAGGCCAAACATGTCGTAGATTTCTTGTTCCAATGGATATGCATTCGAAAAAATATCCGCTATAGAGCGGTAGGTTACCAATGCTGTATCGGGAAGAAAATATTCTAGGAAAATGATTTCATTTTCGATACCAGACAAAATGTAGTAGATCTTAAAGGCTCGGTCAACCAATAATCGGTCGTCTGTAGCAAATAAGTCGTACAAATAATACTCCTGTTGATTGGCCCACTTGAGTAGTTGACGCAATACCTGCCCATCTTGTATCACAAAATGGCGCTGATTCGGCGCTTTTCGGGGTAGTTCAGTGAAATTTCCTTTGGGGAGACTGGATAAGCCCAAATCTATTGTCATGGTTTACTCCTTTTGTACATTCAGAACAATAATAACGCTCTCGTGCACCAGATTGGCAAGTTGAGGAAAAATCCAGATGCCAAGCAACAACATCAAAGTGAACAAGAATAAAATAGGGACAATTGATGAGATTGACGACCAGGTGAAAGTGAAATGCTCTTTTAAGTCGCCCATTTCAGTCTTGCCCAGAACCTGTTTTTTTAGGTGATTTACTAGACCAAAAAAGATCAAGGTAGTGGAAATGACAAAAACAGCAACCGCAATGCCAGCAATCCATTTAGGATAGTTAGGTTGTATAGGAGACTGACCTGGTATAAATCGCAATAATGCTCCCCACAAGATAATTAACTCACTCATGAAAATATTGAAAGGTGGGGTGCCAACAAGTGCTAGACCACCTAACGTAAGTAGACCACCACTCCAAGGCATAGTACGCAGAGCACCTGCAATTGGAATGTCTGTCCCGCCATAATTATAATTTCTAGCGACATTCCCATAAGCTAGGAACATCAAAGCTTTGGTAATGGCATGGTTCAACATATGCAAAAGCGCTCCAACAATAGCAATCGGACCGCCGATCCCAAAGCCGAAGGCAATAATCCCCATATGCTCCAAACTGTGGTAAGCCAAGACACGTTTGAAAAGATTTTCCTTCAGGATAAATGGTGTTGCAACAAACAAGGAAACTAAACCAGCAATCAACAGGGCATGAGATGTCCAGTCGGGGTGTATGCTGCCCAAGACGGCATTTGTCAGTATATAAAAACGCAGAATAACATAAAAGGATGCTTTGAGCAGAACTCCTGAAAGAAGCGCGCTAATCGGCGCCGGTGCTTCTCCGTGACCATCGGGTAGCCATGTATGGAGGGGGGCGAGCCCAGCCTTGGTGCCATAACCAACCAGGGCGAGCAAGAAAGCGAACCAGACCAATTGTGGATGTAGTTTAGCCGCATTGTCCATCAAAAAGGTCCATTCTAAACGTTGCTCTGGATTCGCGGGGGTGAGACCAGTAGCGTTATTGGTAGCAAGAAAAATAGTGCCCAGTAAAGCTAAAACGATTCCGGTTGAAGTAATAATCAAATACTTCCAAGTTGCCTCCCAAGATGATTTTCTCCCCTCATATACTATCAAAATGGCAGAGCCGACTGTTGTCAGTTCGATGGCAATCCAGGCTATGACAAGATTGTTTGTAAGTGGCACTAAGAGCATGGTGAAGTGGAATAGGTTAATTAGCACATGGTAACCAGTTTTTTGCTGCCACCAAGGATTTTCAGATGACGAAGGCATTGCTGCTAGATAAGCCAAGCTATTCCAGGATGCCGCAAATGCAACGACGTTAATAAGTAAAATCGTGAAGATGCTCAAAGCGTCGATACGAAAGCCCAGAGAAAGGTTTACAATGCTGAAAGCGCCAATATGAATGTTAATCAACCAATCCCACGAAACTTCTTGCTGTTCAAAAAACAACATCCAAAAAGAAACTATCAACAAAACAAGAGATGAACTAAATGTAATTGTAGATAATAAACGTTCAGTATCGTGAGGATATTTACTTCTAAATAACCATACTATTATGGCGGTTAGAAAAACTACGAAGAACGGAAATCGCAAAGTAAATTGAGCAAGTTGTTCCAAAGTGGTACTCATCTCAGCCTTCCAACTCGGATTTTTGGGTAATTTCATCCAAGCTTAGTGTATCCACTTGGCGACGGAATTGCGGTAGGACCAAAAAGAGAATAATCAGGGTAATAATCGTGTAAAAGTAAAGAGCAATAACAAAGAGAAAAGCTGGTGATGGGATATTAACTACTTTAAGAATTGCAAGATACATGCCCTGATCCATCGTCAGAATTCCAATGATTTGAGAGAGAATATCGCGGCGCAAAAAGGTGTTGTATAGCCCAATGAGATGCAAAGCAAGTGAAACAGAAATCCCAATTTTAGGTTCAGGCTTTACAGGCAAATCGCTTAGAAACACAATGGCAAAAGCAAGGGCGGTTAATAAAGCGAGTACTATTCCGGCACGGGGAGAAATTGCATGACGCTGTTTCAACCAAATGCTGTGAGCTAGGCCCTTCTGATCGTCAGAAACAAGTTGCCCAAAAGTGAGTTTTGTTTTTTCCCCCGGTTGATAAACTGTTGCACGAGCCAGTACTTGTTCAATAACTATGCCGAGGGCAAATGGCAGGAGAGCAATTAAGAATACAGGGATAACCGAATTTGCAATGTTTGTTTGGTTTTCTGCCAGTTGGGTAATTGCTATTATCAAGCCCGTTCCCCCAAGAATATAAGACTGCCATGAATATGCCTTGATTACATTGGGGACATCACGTTGTGTCGTAACGAAATAAGCAGTAATAAGTAGAACCAGTTCGGGGATAGCAATTAAATCAGATGGTTTCATATCAGATTATCCTCCACTGAAAAGCCACACAATAATGGCGAAGAGGCTGAAGAGCAGAGAAATTTGCGCGACGGTAGGAACTTGTCCCAGACGCATTTTAGGCATTTTGGATTCCCATAATGCCAAGCCACTTCCCGAAAGTAACCAGAGCAAAGGCATTACCGCAAGTGGCATATTGGGCACCACTAGCGTAACAAGCAAGAAAAGTAACTGCATCCATAGGGCTATCATGAATAGTAATTTGCTCATCTCGCCCCACTTAATTAGTGCCAAGTCACGCCCCGAGAATTCAAGTTCCACCGCTTTTCCAGCCATCGTCAACTCCAAATGTGTTTCCGGGTTGTCTACGGGAATACGTCGGGTTTCCAAGAGAAGTGCAGGAAAAAAGGCAGCGAATAAAAATAGTGTAGAAATAATGAGTGCCAGTCTTACATTTTCCTGCTGCGCGAAATTGTATGGAAAGACCGCACTACCCGACAAGATGAAAATACCAGCAATGATGCCAAAAAGGCTGACTTCGGTCAAAAAGTGAAAAAACATCTCGCGGCTGCTTCCAAGACCGCCAAATGAAGATGCACTATCCAAGCCGGCCAAGCTTAGCATAAAACGCGCTAGTCCCAAGAGATAGATGGTGAGTATCAAGTCTACTTGAAGTGAAGGCGCGAAAAAAACCGGTAATGTAAAAAGCAATATTCCATAAGATAGAAAAATGATCCAAGGCATCCAGTAGAAAACCCATGAAGTTGTGCAAGAGCGAGTGGCTGGGACACTAAATAATTTGAATAGGTCCCGGTAAGGTTGTAAAAGGTAAGTAGCAGAACGACGGCGGCCTGTGAAATAAGCTTTCTGCCAGTTTATCCAGCCAACGAGGATTGGAGCAAAAGCAAGAATTGCCAAACCTTGCAAGTAGGGAAAGATAGTCCCTAGATTCATGTCAAACGCCTTTTAGCATGATAGTAGTCAGCCAGTAGAGAAAAAAGACGATTATGGTGACCCAGAAAACGTATTTTAAATAGCTACGAATATCACGGTTTTGAATTTCTTTGCCGAGCTCTTCTGAAAAACCAAGAAGCACACCAATTACTTGGTTGTAGTAATATCTAAAGATTTCAGTAATATATTGTTGGTTGTTAGGGCTTTTGGACAAAACCATGTTGGCTGGCAGGTATTCTTCCGTTGAGGAAACAACACCTTTAATGCCAAACAACTTACGAAAAGAAAAAGAGAGCGCACCGCTGGTGTACTGATGGGTAGTCATTTTTTGCAAAGGCTCACCGCAACTCCAGGGAAGTTCTGGCTGACGAGTTTCAACGTGCGAGTGAAATCGCCAGCGAAATATCGCGGCAATTCCTAATAATAAGATGATAACAACCGATGCTTGGAGAGACAGGCTATAATTCTCAGGTGCGAATGGGACGGATTGGGGGGGCAATTGGAATTGATACCATTGCGCTTGATTCTGATCCCAGAAATTATCCGGCATTTGCAATGGGTTGAATGCCTTGACCAATTGAGGCGCAAGCACACTCGGCAGAGTGCCCAAGAACAAACATAGAAAAGCCATTAACCCCATAACCCATTTCATGGTGAAGTGAACATCGTTTTTTTCCCATTCTGTTCTTTCATCTTCAGATAGACGCGGCATTCCTAATAAAGCTATCCCAGCCATTTTGTAGAAGCAAAAAACAGTTAGTGCAAAAGATGCCACTAATAACAGCAAACTCAATAATATTGCCAAAGAAGAGATGAGAGACGTAATATCGTCGCCATGAAGTTTGTAAAAACCGATCAATCCCGTTTGCAACACCAGCCATTCGCTTATAAATCCATTTAGAGGAGGAAATCCAGAAATAGAAAAGGAGCCAATCAGAAACATACTGGCGGTATAACCATATGTGTGTATCAATCCACCCAGGCGGTCGATATCTACGGTTTGATGAGTCAGATTGTCTATCGCGCCGGTGGCAAGATAGAGTAAACCTTTGAACACGGCATGGTTAAGAAGATGATATAAACTGGCAATCAACCCTAAATATGCCAACGAACGAGACTGATTCCAGAATATCAACCCAAAACCGATGCCGACGCAAATGATACCGATGTTTTCGATGCTATGATAAGCAAGTGCCTCTTTCAAATCATGACTGGAGATGGCATACCAAACATTTGCTAATGCTGTAATTATAGCCACAGCCAGCAATAGATACCCCCACCAGGCTTGTGGCGGCAGAAATTGAAAGAAAAATCGATACATCAAGTAAATGGCAACTTTAATAGCGATTCCCAACGAGAGTGCGTGTGTTGTAGTTGGCGAAGATGGATGCACAAGAGATACCCAGACATGTGCGGGAGTAAGTCCTGCTCGTATACCTAAACCAACTAAAGAAAACAAAAATATTGCCGTTAGCAATATAACCTGTTCATTTCTTGATACAATATATCCGTTTAACTCCCGTTGAACGTTATCTAAGAGAGACTTTCTTTCCGGTCCCTGAGGTAGGGAAATTCCCTGTTTTTTTAATTCGTCAATTCTTAAATTCAATTCATCTATTTTTGTTTGCATTTTGTGAGAATTTTTAGCAAAGTCCTGATAACTCCAACCTCCTGTTTGAATGGCCAGAAGCAGTATTGCCAGCAAGAGAAAAACAGTGCTGGCGTGGCTAATCATCAAATACACCTGTGGTGCAATGAACGCATTGCGTTGCTTTTCGGGTTCAACAATGTGATGTTGGTCATCCTGATACAAAAAATGTTTATATAAAACTAGATAACCAAAAGAAAGGGTCATTAATTCTAAACTTATTAACAGTGATACACCATCATGCGCTACCAAAACCATCACGGTTGACCAAGTAAATATGTTGAACGCTGAGGTGATCCAATGAGCATAATCCCGATAGTGACGCGCTTGTAATGCTTTGAAAGAATATACAGCAACTAATGCTGAAAAGGATGTCACTAGGAATATAAAAAATGCCGAAAGAGTATCGAGAATAAATTCCAATTGTAATGGTGGTAGGGTCTGGTTTTGAATTACAACGTCAATGCCTGCCCACCAATTAACAGGAATCTTTAGCATTTCCCATTTCAAAAATCCCAGCCAGATTGCCGCACTGAAGCCAGCCGCGATCAAATTGGTCAACAATGCCAGACTGAGTGAGATATTCACGGCCTTATGCCAAAAAACGGGTAGAAGAGTCGCAAGAATCCATGCAAGTGTGAGACACAATAAAAAAATTGCTAGAGAGTTCATTCCTATCCCTACTCCTTTTTTGTAAATCTTGACCTCGAGTATTCTCGCTTCAAACGCTCAAAAGCAAATTGCCAAGGATTATCGTATTGGCGAATGGCATTACTAAACCAACCTTGTGCCAAAGGAATACCAAAGGCGTATCGATCGCCGTCTTTTTTTATAACATCAAAAATCAGTTCCAATTGGTTCAAGTTTTCTGCCAAATCATCCTCCAAACTGTCAAGCATGGGAAATTGGGGATCCATTTCCTGAAATTTCGCGCGCAGGAAATTCCGAATTTCAATTGACTTCAGCGAATTGGACGGATCCTGTACCAGAGTTAGGAGAATTAAGCGACCTAGCCAAGATAGGTGCGCCCGAGATTCGTCTGATTTTATTTTTTTATCTTCCCATAAAAAAGCAAAATGGGAGTTTTGGGCGTTTTTACCTCGTACAAAATCATTGATAACTGCTTGTACTGTCTTTATATCTACCAAGTTGTAAGGCTGCTCCGCATCTCTAAGATATTTGATAATATCTTGCCCTAGTGATTGAATCAAATAAGGCCGTAGAGACGTTTGATCAAGGAGCGCCACCAAGGCATCGCTGTGCCAAAATACTCCTGCTTGCGCACTAAGATTCTCCACCATAAGTTTTGCATTTTCCCAAGGCATCTCCTTTAATTCAAGAGCTTTTGTTTGGCCATAGAATGGCGAACCAAAACGTCCCATTTCTGCGCTCAACATCCACGTGCTGGAGATTACCCAATTCAAGCGTGATTCCATATTCATTAATGCTCGTAACTTCCCACCTAATTCGCCTAAATGTCGCTCTTCGTCCCATTCATCTAACAAGATCACTAGGCGAAGTTCATTTCGCCTATCAAGAAAGTTTTTAATATAACGCCCAAAGACGCGGTGAGCGTCAATGTCAAATTCTGAACGAGAAATTTGCGAATCTGAAGTGGTGCCTATTACATCAAGAACACTCTTTAGGAGATCAAAATACCAACCCGGGATATCTTTCTCCGTATTAGTGCCTTGTAAAGTGGTTAAAATTGGCCGATTTAAACGTATTTTTATTTCATCTTCTCGGTCATAACCTAGCTGACGCTGCAATTCACCCGGTGTCTTCAACAGATATTGAATTTGGTGAAGGATGGATGATTTCCCCATGCGCCGTGGGCCACGCAATAATACTGGTTGATGTGTACCGTAAAGCAGATAATCAAAAATAGATTTCAACTCCCTACTTCTTCCAAAAAACTTGTTGCCAGTTACGGGATCGCCAGCCTGAAAGGGATTGCCCCCTGATGGTCCGTGAAGTTTCTCGTTTCTTCGAATCACAGATAAAGAAAATTCAAATTGTTCGTGTTTGTTTTCAATAATATTCGATAAAGTGCTTTTCAAATGTATTTTAAGCAAGCCACTTTCATTAGCACGAATATGCCACTCAAGGCGCTGGCCGCCTGTATGTGCAGGTAAATTAGGTAGATGTTGAGACGCCTTTTCCCTCAGGATTTCGTATTGAGGAGATGTATTTAAGTGTAGTTCTATATTTCCGGCATCTTGACCACCAATGTTTTGGATTTCAAATAATATGCGAGAGTCTTCGTCTAGAAAAATTTTATCGGTCAGCAAATGGATTTGTAAAGAAACTTCTTTTTGAAGAGCACTTTGCAGACTTCTAAGAGCGTCTATGTCTTTCGAGCAAAGGTGCTGCAATACAATAACTTCATGTGGCAAAGCGTACAGGCGACGTTGAATGCGACGATAGGAGATTAATAGCTGCTCAATTTGAGCAGCTGAGGGGGGAGCATGAAGCAGATTTTGTTCAATGGCCTTTCGTTTTTGATGATTCTGGTACCATTCATGGTAGAGCTCTAAGAAATCTCTGGTCAATATAGGTAATGTTTCTTCCCATGAAGCCAGAGTGTTTTGCAAATCGCTAATTTCTTTGGACTCAGGCTCCGATACCTTTCGCCCTGCCAAAATATTAAAAATATATTTGTTTTGAAAGGTGATATCTCCTGAGATTTCCTGCTCTAATGATTGCATTTCATCTAGGCGGCGGGGTAAATCCTTCTCCTGATAAAGGCTATACCATTCTCGTAACAAGTGACTTTCCCGATTCTGACTTGCTTTTTCATCATAAACAAGGGCATCATTTAAGATGGCGTAAGCCTGATCAAGCAAAAGATTAAATCGTCCGCGCCAGGTTAAATTCCAGGGATCGCCTAAGGCAAGTAAGTATGTTCCTTTGAGAGCGACATTGCGAATTTGTTCTGCCGAAAATTGTGCGCTCTTGATGTCGTCATAGTGGATAAAATCGTTAGCTAAACTTAAAAATATCGTAGAAAGAGAAGATGCCTTACCTATTGAATATAAGATCTTCTCAAGTGATAAAGGAGGAGACGATGTTAAGTCCTGTAAAGATTTTGCTAGAGGGTTGATGCAGAAAGGTGTTCCGCTATACTCCTTACTGATGGTCTCATGAAGTCTTTTATCTTTATTGACGAGGTCAATCAAAGTAAAGAGCTCTTGTTTTTGTTCGGGGCCAACATAAATTTTAGGCATTTGTTTGACAATGACTGAATGGCCTGTTTTTAAAAAATTTTCAAAATTCCCGCTAGGAAAAACGGCAACCAAATGTTCTGTATCTGTCCGGACTAACCATTTTTCTAGCGTTAACTCATAGGCATGGCGAAGAAATTCAGGCTCATTAAGTTTTTCAGCTTTCTCTCCAAAAAGTTGTGCTGTTTCGTCAAGTGCGTCAATTAACAAGTTGTATTTTTCGTTTTTCCACAATATGGGTCGCCATTCTATGAAATGAGGACACTTTCTCACGCTAGGGATAATTTGTTTGACCTCTTCGAATGTCAGTAAAGAAACAACAGATCCAATGCTGTGTTCAAGCTCGACAAGAGTTATCCATTGGGGCGACTTTTCTTTAGTGAGAAATGGTAAAAGATCGAAAGAATCAAGCGCTAGCCCAACGCTTCCAAATGGTCGATCTGTCTCTAGCCAGTGAGGGGTAAGGAGTTCGACCAACTTTGTAAAAAAACGATCTGATAGATTTGCCTCAGAATATTTTTCATATAGCCAAAGCGCCAATTTGCGGGCATTTTCACGATATATATCTAAGCGGTTAATGGCCGCAAATAAATGTCGGATGGGGTAGAAATAGGGTCCCTGAGTTAACAACAGTGGGTATTGGAGACTCAAAGGATCAAATCCTACGGCTAAACCATCCCAAGTTAGGAAATCCTCCTCTTGTAATTCGCTAAGTTCTTTGGCTTGCCATTCAACAGGAAGGGAGGGCAATGGTTTTTGATCTAGATATAGTAGTAATCCACCACTTCTTTCATGTCCTGTCAAAATCAAAACCAAGCTGTCCAGTGTAAAATCGGAACAAACTTGTTTTATTTGAGCAATTTTTGGAAAAGGCAAATTCAACATTTGTGCCTCGGCGCTAAGACGAAGTGATTTGACGATCTTGCCAGAGAAGTTGGACAAACGCACCTATTAGTAAGGATAGCCCTGCCCATAACACAATGATTTTTGGAAAATAGTTTAATGTCAAACCATTGGAGCCAAACAGCTGAAAAATAATTGAGTTGTTTGATAAAGCTGTGATAATTACTCCGTGCCACGCTATCAATGTTGTTCCATTGGACATCAGTTTCTGGAAAGTTTCTCCAAGCGCACTGAGAGGTATTAGGGATGAGACCAAAGTGGTTAACCCGAAGGCCTCTAATAAACCAATTGCAAAAATCTTAAAAGTTGTCCGAACCGAACGTTCAATTGTATTAAGGGATGTTTTTCTTACTTTTCGCCGATTGCTTTTTTGATTGGTTGATCCAAATTCATCGGAAAACAGTCGAGTATTTTTATGTATATCTAGAAAGAAGTAAGCTAATGAACCTGTGTACGCTGCAAATACTATCAAAAGCCAATTGCCCCATGCTATGTCCATAGTAATTTCCCAAACAGTACTTTCCAAAGCTAAGATCGAAAGACCTACAACGATGCTGCCAAACAAACGCGGTAAGAAAAGTTCTAGATATGAGAATCCCTGCTTTTTGAGAAGGCGTGTTGAAATTGTCCATAAGCCTAGAAGTAAAGATGAAATGAACGTAATAAAAAGTATTCCTGAATAAAACACGGCGATAGGCGCAACGATAGGAATAAAAGAGAGTGAAGTTAGAGCTACCAGGGGAGTTAGGAAATATGAGGGATATTTATAGAGATATAAAAGTGTTTTTAAGAGCCAATCTCTTTTATTCTGTTGCATCCTTAATGTCTGTTCCCATACCGAAACTGCGCCATCCAAGGCATAACGCTTGAGATAATACTGAGATATCAAGCTGGCAATGGTTTCCATAGCGATGATATTCTTGGGGGTCTCTTGTGCGTCCTCAATTAGATCGATCAAAACATTCTGCAATAAGAAGGAGCGCTCTTCATGCGAAATCCGATGTGTAAAAATTAGATCCAGATATTCTTGTCGTTCGTCCAAATTTAAAGTCTCGTTTTCGACTATCAGCGCGTAAAGGTAAGGGGAATACTTTTGGGTTAGACGCCTTAACACAATGAACAGATCTGTTGCGGGTGCAGAACTGATATCTTGTTGGACGATATTTAAAAAGTTTAAAATGGCCTTTATTAGAGCGGCATAATTTTTTGCAATTGGCAAAGCCAATTCTGGCTTCTCCTTACAGGCCTGATATACAAATTCCCTCAACAAGTCATAATGACTTACCAAATCTGAGATTAGCTCGCTCGATGGATTGGATCGGTGAGCTTCTTCTAGACGGAAGCCCCATTCTTGCTCATCCTTTTCTTTCTTAGATGAGAATGTATCGATACTTGAATTGAGAAAAAGTAAGTGATAGGGCCATTGACGTGAAAGGGATACAATTTGATGATGCTTTTGGAAAATCTCAAGAACTTGAAATTTCTTTTCAAAAAAGGAGGTTTCATGTCCCAGTGCCAAGAGAAATTTACAGAAAGCCATTTGTTCAAGAATAGCTTGTTTTTTGCTAATTTCGTTATTCATTTGAAAAAGAAATTCGCAAGCAGAAAAAGAAGAACTATCAGGGAATGAGTTCTTAGGTATGAGTTTGATTAACTTCTTGATGGCCAATCTCCATGCATAAATTGTATTCTCAGACAACTCAAAGCGAATAGTTGTTCTTTGAGCATCCTCAAGCCACCACTTAGCTTCATATCCATGCTGGGTAAGATGTGCTGAGAATTTCATGTTAGACCTCTGCCAGTTATTACCTATGTTTAAAATCCTCGTAGCCGCAAATCCTCTTTTGTAATCTGAATGTGCTGTTCTCCTGGTTCGATTGTCCACGGATTGCTTAGTTTTTTCAAAAGTGATGGGATTTCTAATCTCTCCTCCTCAAATTCACGACGCGTCCAAGTTCTGAGCCAATCGGCAATCAAAGCCACACGAAAACGATACTGTGTATCTTCCTCAATTATATATCCCCGTTCAGTCAATTCACGGAGAGCAGTACGAAGTGATATGTCTAGTTGATTAAATTCTTCGGGTTGAATTATTTCTTTGTTTGCTAATAGCCATAGAGCACGTTGCTCATCATTGTTCCAATGATGGCGGTATAGATGATCGCAAGTTTGCGAAATTGACTTGGCAGCTGCTGAGCATGCTTGCCTCAACCGATGCGAATCGGTAGGGGGAAACTGTAGTATGTGGTAGAGAATGGCTTTTGCATAATAGGGCCATCCGCCGGAAATACTTCTAATATGGTCCATTTCTGTTTTGGACAGATCCGTCCCAATACTATAGATTAATTCATCCATATCTGCCTCGGAAAAAGGCTGAACAGATATCTCTTCACTCTTTGAAACAAGAGGCGATGCTTTAAATTGTTCTATCTTGTTGGATGATCTCGCGCTTGTCAGAATAACCTTGACATTTGGCTCTTGAGTGACTAATCGCAAAACGGAACCCAGAATTTCCTTTTTTGAATTCTCATCGGTTACTTGATCCATAATGACACTGTCAATTTCATCAATGCCAACGACTAGGATATGTTGTCCAATAGCCAGTTGACGTTCATGCAGAGCTTCCCAAAAAGATACCTTCTGGTTTCCAGATAAATTAATATCTGAGCCTGTAGCAATATCAAATTGATACAAAAATTCTTTATAGAAATCTTCAGATGAATGAATAGATTGCCAGGGAACTTCAATAGCAATAAAACCTTCTTGTGCTCTGAAATACTCTATTAGTAATTTCAACATGGACGTCTTTCCTGAACGCCGTTCGCCAAATAGCCATATCGCGCGGTGTAGCCCTGGTAAATTCAGAATTGCTAGCGCCTGTTTTTTGGGGCTTGCTCTATCAAAAAAGTCTGGTGGATTTTCATCATAAGGCTTGTCATGCCAGACTTCTTCTCCAAATTTAACCCTAAGATAGGGGGGGATAGGCTTCATAGTGTCTCCGTTTTTGGAACATCAGAATCAATTGGAAATAATTGTGGCTTGTTTTAGCAAATATCCGCGTTTGCGCAGGGTTTGCAAATATTGCTGCTCTTGATCTCGTAATGCTAGCCGTAAACGATAAACTAAGGCATCTAGGCTTTGATCAGAAGGTAGGAGCTTCTCATCTTCGTCGTGTAAAAACTCGTATAGATCCTGCCGTGACACTACTCGATCTACATTGCGCGCCAAATAAAGTAGTGCTTGATACTGTAGGTCAGACAACTTGCTTTCGATCTCTTTGCCATTCAAATATACTTTACCACTTGCCTCGTCAATACATACTCCCTCTTTGCTAATAGTTCGCAAGATCGATGGTGAAACAAGGTTAAATCTCTCCGCCTCCAAAGAAAACCCTTGCCAGGTTTTCAGCCATTCGCCCAACAATTGCACCCGTAAATGAGCGCCACCATCAGGCATTCGCAAAAGGTAATGTTTTTCTTCTAGAAGGCTGACTGCGCTTCGATGGCTACGGCGCCACAAAGCTATTTCTTGACCAGAAATTGAATAATCTTTCCTTAGAGATAGAGAGAGCAAGACATAACGTTCGTCGTCATTAAAGTGAGCATATAAAGATGAGAAGAGATTGAAGGCGTCTGATGTTTTTGTTGTTTTCGAGACCAATTCTTGCCAAGCGACCTCGCTGAGTAAGCTGTCGAGTGATGCGCCCTGAACAACGTCATAAATTTCCGCGGCCAGCATTTTGGCAACATAGGGATGTCCTCCAGATAGTCGATAAATTGACTCAAACAAAATCCTCAGATTTTCTAAATCAAACGTGAAAAGATATGTCAGCATTGCATCGCAATCTGCACGATCGAAAGGCGCGATCTCAATATCTTCATTAGATGGAGGGCTTCCAAAGGATGATGGGAAAAATTGTTGCTGGATTTCAAAACTGGATACAACAAAGGCTACTCGTATATTCGTTTGTTCTATGATGTAACGGAGCAATCCAATAATCTGATTAAACGTTACATCGTCGGTAAAATTTTTGATTTTTTGAATTTCATCAACAAACACCACGAATCGATATGTCGTGAGCTGACGCAAGATGTCCGTTAATTCAAAGCCGAATTGTCCGTATCCTTGAAACGAGAAGGCTCTTCCCTCAAATGCAGTCGGTGCCACTGCTTGGCAAACACCCTGAAAACCGCTCCAAAGTTCTTGGGCAAAATCTGCAACAGAGCTCATGCTGGATGGTTCTATCGAAAAATGCAAGAAATGAGTGTCTTCATTGGACTCCTTATCCAGCATTGCTTTTACGCGGTTAAGAAAAGATGTTTTTCCAACACATCGCTCTCCGTGAACAAAAATTAGAATGTCAGAGGTATTGAGTAATTGATCTCGCACTCTCCTTAACTCATCTATGCGGCCGAAAAAATTTTCGGGGTCCTTGATCGGCAATGGAAATACGCCACGTATTGGGTTAAGTAGAGATGGACTCGAGGATACATAGAACATTGGAAGGTCTCCACTTCCTTCCAATATAATTGTGGGTTGTTGGCCATGCGCTCGTAAGTTCAATGCTACGAAATTAAATATCTCCGTAACACTAATTTGAGCATCCTCATTTTTGTCAACGATCAAGTGATTCCTTAGTCCTTCGAGTAAAAAATAGGTGAAAATACCATGTTCCTTCTCTGTATTTTCAAGGGAAGTTTCTTCTCGAGCTGATGATGCCAGCATTGCTAAACCTCTAACTCCTCGAAAGATGTTTTTTGTTTTTTCATTGAACTCTTTACTTTTATCGAAGCTTTTTGAGCCCAATCGGGCACCTAGGTGGCAAGCGTCAAGAATTAATAGTTTGACGGATGCACGGCTTGCCTCAATAATTTCCCGGACACGGGCAAGCGGGATGGCGGTGTCACTTACGAAATCTGATTCTGTATCGGATGGGCAAAGATAAGGTTCTCCACTAACAAGATCCCCATGACCAGAAAAATAAAATAACAGCAAATCATTCTCAGAAGTATTCTGGGCCACTTGAGACAGTTTTTTTAGAATACTTCGACGTAATGCCTCATTTTTATTTTGGTCATCACTCAACAGTATATCAATTCTCCTGGTCTTAAATTTGTATGCCGAATCGAAAAGCGTCCGATGCAATTCTTGAGCATCATTCACTGCAAAGTGTAGGCGGTTGATCAATGGGTCATGATAATAATTCACACCTACAAGCAATCCCTGTAAATCATACGCTAGTTGTCTATTCAACATCTTTGGTTCTCTATGATTAATTGCTGGTATATTACTTCAAATAAAACAAGTTTACATGATTATTACTTGGTGTTATTCTGACGCAAAGCTGACGGGTAAGCCTCCCGTAAAATAGTACCAGGGAAAAGTAGACGGATCGTGGCAAAATAGAGAACAGAGAGGTTGCCATGAAGAAGTCGAAATTTTCAGAAAGCCAGATCGTGAATATCCTGAAGGAAGC
>WBZO01003636.1_pt1 | contig 17667 bp, 16 predicted proteins | sample 5204261 | NCBI WGS metagenome assembly WBZO01 (sample SAMN12412400, study PRJNA552823) | activated sludge metagenome | isolation source: activated sludge from anammox sidestream of wastewater treatment plant... | place: USA: North Carolina | collected 2017-09
CGGATCGGGTCGACTGTCAGCCCGGGGCGAGAATATTGCAGTATCATGTCCCGAATGCAAGGGCCTTGACAAGGGTAAAAAGAAGCTTTCAATTCGTCTAGATGACGATCTAAATCACTGTTGGGTCTGCGGGTGGAGTGCCTGTAACCTCTTAGCATTGTTGATGAAACATGCTAATCGAGAAGATGTCGAAACTTATCGTCGGACATTCTTGCCGCATGCCAACAGAAAAAAAGACGAGGGAACTATTGATGCGATCCCGCTGATTCCTCGCGGGTTCAAGTCTCTGTATTGTCATTTCGATTCGAATGACCCGGATGTCAAGGCTGTCATTCGATATGTCATAGCTCGAGGTCTGACAAAAAAGGACGCCGCGTACTTTTTGCTCGGTGTCTCAGACGATTACGAGTATCGACGCCGCGTCATCATGCCGTCTTATGATTCCGAAGGTCGTCTGAACTTTGTGACAACAAGAGCTATTAATGATGTAGTCCGACCGAGATACGTCAATTCAAAAAACTCAAAGTCGGACGTCGTCTTCAACGAACTGAAGATCGATTGGACTCAGGAATTAGTCATCGTAGAAGGTCCCTTTGATCTTATGAAGTGTCCGGAAAATTCGACATGTCTCTTGGGCTCTGAGCTCAATGAATCCCATCTTCTATTTTCTAGGCTTCTCGAGCACAATACTCCTGTCGTTCTTTGCTTGGATAATGATGCCAGGAAAAAGATGAGAAGCATCGCTCAAAAAATGATGTCATATGATTTACGCGTCAAAGTTTGCCAGCTTCCGGAAGGATCGGATCCCGGCTCCCTTTCAAAGGGTCAAATGCTTGACGTAATCAGACGAGCTACCCCCTGGTCCAGGGAAGCGAGTCTTATCGATCGGATCCGGAGCATTTAATGCGAATTTGTCATATCGCGGATATTCACTGGCGAGGGTTGACTCGTCACGCTGAATACAAGAAGACGTTCGAAGATTTGGCTAACGATCTTAAGAGCAAGAATGTCGATCTGATCTTTATCGGTGGAGATATCTTCCACACAAAGACATCGGGTATCAGCCCGGAATATATCGACGCCATGACGTGGTGGTTCGATACATTGGCCAGCATCGCTCCCGTTCATGTGATCCTCGGTAATCACGACGGAAACCTAATCAATCTGACGAGGCAGGATGCTATCTCTCCGATTATTTCGGCGCTCAAGTCGAATCGAATCACTCTCTATAAGAAGAGCGGCGTCTTTCCAATCGCTGCAGGATTCAACCTGTGCGTTTTGAGCGTCTTTGATATCGAGGGCTGGAAGGAAGTCAAGCCTCCCAAAAATGAGATCAACATCGGATGTTTTCACGGCCCTCTCAGGGGATCCAAATCGGAAGAAGGCTGGGAGTTCGATTCTGATCTAGGAGTCGAAGACTTTCGATCGTATGATTTTGTTCTTCTTGGTGATATTCACGCTCAGCAGTTTTTGGATTATCGTCCTTGCAAGGATGGAACGACGAAGCCGTGGATCGGATATCCCGGTAGCACGATCCAGCAAAACTACGGAGAGACCATCGACGGCCATGGCTACCTGCTCTGGGACATCAAATCAGTCGATGATTTCGATGTCGAGTTTGTCAAGCTTCCCAATCATCATCCGTTTGTGACTGTCGAGTGGGATGACAATACGAAGAAGGTCTGTCAGAAATATCCGGCGCAATCTAGATTCAGGATTCGAAGCCAATCTCATATCCCGCAGAAGGATGCGAGAGCCATCACGACATGGCTTCTTAACAGAGGAGCTTTGGAAGTCGTTTTCAAGATCGATCAGGAAAAGTCCAAAGTCCTCCTGGCCGAAGAAAGCCAGCGACTGATCCAGGACGTCAGAAATGTCGATGCTCTTCTGGGTTACATGAAAAAGTACTCGGAGTTTGTGTCGTACACTCTGTCCAAAGAGGACTGGGCCGAGATCGAAAAGATCGTCCGAAATGTAGTCCAGGGAATCGTTGATGACAACGACGTCGCCCGTCACACGAAGTGGACCCTGAAGAGCATGGAATGGGACAATCTCTTTGCTTACGGAGAGAACAATTCCATCAATTTCTCTAGGCTTAGCGGCATCGTCGGAGTTCTGGGCCCTAATCGATCCGGAAAATCATCGATCGTCGGTACGATGTCTTATGGACTCTTCAACACAACTGACAGAGGCTCGGTAGAAAATCTGAGGGTCGTCAACGAACGGAAACCGTACGGTCTCGTCAAGATGGACGTCGTTTCCAATCAGGGAGATTACTACCTCGAACGTCAGACCGTTAAGAAAGAAAACAGAAAGGGAGATGTTTCAGCTCCCACTACATTGAACTTTTACTCTCGAAATTCGTCTAATAACGATCTTTCTGAGATGAATGGAGAGCAGCGCAAGGATACCGAAAAGGTCATTCGAAAGCTGTTGGGTAACTTCGACGACTTCCAGTTGACCGGTCTTTCTAGACAGGGGGATCTCAATCGCTTCATCAATGAGGGATCGACTCAGCGAAAAGCCATCTTGACGAAGTTCTTGGATCTTGATTACCTCGAGCGCCTGCACGAGACGATTAAGTCTGACATGAACAATCTCAAGTACTCTTCGAAGGGACTGTATGACAATTACGAACTCAAGATCAAAAATGCTAAAGCTGATCTGACACACTCTTCTGAGCTCCTTGCTGACAAGGAACTCAAACTCGAAGTTGTCAAATCCAAGATTGATGATCTTAGAAAAGCATATGCTGATGCTTCTGACGGAGCTCAACCTGTTACTGCTGAGGATCTGTCGGCGCAAGAAGCTATCGTCAAGAAGTACACTTCTGATCTCAAGCAGAGAGAAGTCGACATCAAGAGGACCGAAGATCTGATCCTCGGTTTGCAGGACAAACGAGATAAGATCGAAAATCTTGAAAGAGAATACGATCTTGATGATCTCAAACGTCAGTACCGAGAGCAGCTTTCGATGGAGACCGAGCTAGCTCAGAAGAAGGCCAAGTATGAGAAGGAGCATGACATCCTTGTAGCCAAGGAAAAGTCGGCCAAGAAGCTGCTCGAAGTTCCTTGCGGAGACTCCTTTCCGACGTGCAAATATATTCGAGATTCGCACCAGGATAAGCTGACTATCAAGGAGCAGAAGGCTCGAGCCCGCGAAGCCCTCGATCTCTTGGACTCAGTCAAACGAGCTCTGGTCACCGTCAAAAATCAGAACCTCGGAGACAAGATCAATAAGCTTGAGAAGCTCAAGCAGGCCCTGGGCACGATCAACATTCAAATCACTGAAAGCGAATCTAAGAAGATCAGATTCGAAAGCGAAGTTCTGACCCTCTCTTCCAAGCTGCAAGAATCTAGCGATCGTCTCGATAGCTTGAAGCTTTCTCTCGTTAGCGATGTTGGCGTCAAATGTTCCAAGATCAAGAAGGAGCTCGAGGTCCAGCAAGTTTTGTCTGCTTCTCTCGAAAAAGAAGTCCGCAATCTCTACTCGGAAAAAGGAAAGTACGAGCATGAGATGCAAAACATTTTGAAGAATCGAGAAGAAGCCGAGAAGACCCTGGGCATCATCAAGATCTACGAGTTTGTGACTCAGTCCCTGTCGAAAAAGGGAATCCCTGCTTTGATCCTTCGAAGTCAGCTTCCCATCATCAACGAAGAAGTGGAAAAGATCCTACAGGGTACTTTTGATTTCTCCGTCGAGTTTGAGCTGGACGATGATCTGAATTCGATGGATATCGTTTTGAATTACGGAGATTCGAAGCGTCCCATCGAAATGTGTTCCGGGATGGAAAAGACCATCGCTTCTATCGCTATTCGAGTTGCGTTGATCAATATCACGTCTTTGCCTAAACCCGACTTTTTGATTCTAGATGAGGGTTTTGGAACCCTTGATCCGCTGCAGGTCGACCCTTGCGGACGCCTCTTGCAGTCACTCAAAAAATTCTTTAGGTTCGTCATGGTTATTACCCATGTCGATCCTCTGAAGGATTATATTGACAACTCGATCGAGGTGACTCGAAAGGAAAAAGATTCGTATGTATCTTACGCTTGATCCCACGATCGAATGGTCGGAAAGGTCGGACGACCGCAAGGAAAGAAAGATCGGAAAGTTTGTCGTCACTATCCCTAAGGAGTACGATTTTCCCAGACCGGTCTTTTGCCCATGTTGCGATCGTCCGATGAGAGATGCGCAAGACCAGGTCTCCTACGACAAGAATAGTTGTTGTTTTTCTTGCGACAATAAATTTGCTCGTCCGAACATGGAAAAATGGTCCAGCGGATGGAGGCCCTCACCTGACGAGATTCAGAAATACCTCCAGGAGAGCGGCTACGATGTGACTTCCAAAAACGTCCTGGATCAATGATCGTCTGTCTCCTAATTAAAGGAGACCATGGACTTTCTAGAATATAGCGATCTAGCCCAAGCCATTGACACGACCTTTGGTCGATCGTCGACGACTGGCATCGCCTCACACTCAGTGAAGGCGTCTATCGTTGGCCAGGAACAAGTTCGTCTGGTGTATGCTTGCGTCGTCAATCTAACGACAGATCGCGAAGCTCTCCAGATGAAGCAGCGATATACTGATGAGTCAGAAGACGTCATCAGAAAATACATCGCTAAAATGAAGGCCGACTACAAGGAAATTTCGGGTCGCGCCATCTCCTTCAAGGAAGTGAGCAGCAATGTTTCCCTTGAGATGGTCAATATGAACATCTTCAATAGGAAGCGCACTGCAATCTTCCGCCGCTTGGTGCTGCTTGATGTGACCTAATGCAGCAGCACGAGAAGATCCAAGAGATCCTCAAGTGTGGCAAGGATCCGATCTACTTCATCAAGAAGTACGTCAAGATTCAACATCCCAAACGAGGAACTATTCCGTTTGAGACGTATGACTTCCAGGATGATTGTGTCCGGGACTTCGTCAAGCACCGCTTTAATATCATCGTAAAGTCGCGGCAGTTAGGTCTTTCGACCGTCACTGCCGGTTTTGCTTTGTGGTTAGCGATTTTTCACAAGGACAAGAACATCCTTGTTATCGCAACCAAGTTGCCCACAGCTGTCAACTTCATCAAAAAGGTGAAGTTCATGCTTAATAGCTTGCCGGCCTGGCTAATGCTTACCGAATTTCGTGACACCCAGCAGAGTGTTACGTTTTCTAACGGTTCTGAAATCAAGGCCATTCCGACTTCCGAAGATGCCGGTCGTTCCGAAGCTCTTTCTTTGTTGATCGTAGATGAAGCGGCTCACGTTAGATACTTCGACGAAATTTGGGCAGGTCTGTACCCTACGCTGTCGACAGGAGGATCGGCGATTTTGATTTCGACTCCCAAGGGTGTCGGTGGCACGTATCACAAGATCTATTCAGAGGCCGTAGCAGGAGTCAACAACTTCAATCACATCAACCTTCCTTGGCATGTCCATCCTGAACACGATGATGAGTGGTTCAAAGAAGACAGCAAGCAGTTTGCAGGAGATTTGAAGAAGATTGCGCAAGAGTATCTGTGCGACTTCATTTCATCGGGTGATACCTTTTTGCAGGTTCAGCAGATGGATTGGCTAAAATCCCTGATCAAGAATCCGATATCCAAAGAGGGCGACGGTCGTCGAGTTTGGATTTGGGAAAATCCTCGACCCGGTCGGAAGTACATCATGACGGCCGACGTGTCCCGCGGAAACGCTGCTGACTATTCTACTTTTCACATCATCGATACTACGACATATACTGTAGTCGCCGAATACAAGGGTAAGATTGCTCCTGATGATCTCGGAGTCATCATGGCCGAGTGGGCGACCAAATACAATAAAGCTCTTGTCTGTCCCGAATACAACTCGTATGGCTTCATGACCTGGTCCAAGATGAGAGATCTGAAATATACGAAGTTCTATTACAAGGCGGCGCGCTACAACGAGAATTACGTGCCCAGCGATACCGACAAGCCAGGCTTCGATACTCAGAGCAATTCTAAGATTCAGGCATTGACCAAGCTAGAAGAGCTCATCAGAAATCAGGTTCTTAAGTCTCATTCTCAGAGACTAGTCGATGAGCTGCAAACATACGTTTGGAACGGATCCAAAGCTTCGGCTCTCAAAGGGTACAATGACGATCTCGTCATGTCGGCCGCCATCGCCGCGTGGTTGTTGGATACTTTGTTCGGAACTCAATCATCGACGACGATCGATGAAATGATGGCTCAGAGCATCGTAGTCTCTCGGAGGAATGTCATGGATATAGCTCCGCAGGTTCCTATCATCGGTCACGGTCCTTCGGCCGTTCCCGTCAGGCAACGTCAATTGAGCAATGCAGCATTCAATCAGGGCGGAGTTGATCTTCGTTGGTTGTTGGGAAAGTGAGCAATAATTAAGTCTATGAAGATCTCTCTCGAAGAACTTCGAAAAGTAGTCAGGGAAGAGCTCGAGCTCGTACAAGAGGACCTTGACCATCAGAGCGTCAAGAGCGTCGTCAATTCGGCTTCGAGTTTACTTCATGCTATTGACAAGTTCAATTCATCGGAGCCGACCGCGGCTCAGTCAACAGGTGTCAATACTCTTCTTACTTCTTTGAGAAAGAGTCTTGAGGATATGATTCAGAATCCGACGTCTTATGTCGATAGGCCGCCTCCCAAGGTGCTGACGGTCAAGAAGCCTAGAAGCGCTACCTGAGAAACGTAGTAGAATCTAGCTCAGAGCTCAAATAGCTCAGAGGTTCGAATGGCAAGGAAACACAGAGACAACCTATTCAAGCGCCTCACAAGGCTTTTTAGATCGGGACCCGTAGTCAAACGAAAGGTCCGCGCCCTTGATACCCGAGTGGCGATGCCCGATCAGATCAAGTCTTCGGCAGTTGCTCTCTTCCAGAAGTCTGTTTCGCCGATGTATACGGCGATCACAGCTAATGCGTACAACCTTGCTGAACGTTTGATGAGATACAACGACTTTCAGGAGATGGAACAGACTCCTGAAATTTCGTCTGCGCTCGACATTTATGCCGACGAAACGTGTGCCCAGGACGAAAAGGGTCGGACCCTTCACATCTACTCTGAAAACACTCGAGTCAAGCAGATCCTAGAAGATCTGTTCTATGATACGCTCAACGTCGAGTTCAATATGCGTCCCTGGACTCGTAGCCTCTGCAAGTTCGGTGACTTTTTTCTTTATAACGATGTGCATCCCGATCACGGAGTTATGAATGCGATTCCTATTCCGGTCAACGAGATTGAAAGGATCGAGGGGTTCGACAAAGCGGATCCGATGGCTGTTAAATTCCGATGGGCCGGACTCGCTAATCGAGAACTAGAAAACTGGGAAGTAACGCACATGCGGCTTCTCGGAAACGATACATTTTTGCCGTACGGATCGTCTATCATCGAACCCGCGCGCCGCATCTGGCGGCAGCTGATTTTGATCGAAGATGCCATGCTCGTCTACCGAGTAGTCAGAGCTCCGGAACGACGAGTCTTTTATATCGACGTTGGTAACCTTGAAAGCGATGCTGTTCCGACATACATCGAACAGCAGAGGGCACAACTTCGAACGAATCAAGTTATCGACAAAAATGCCGGTCGTGTCGATCTTCGGTATAATCCGATGAGCGTCGATGAGGACTTTTTGATTCCTGTTCGTGGATCCGATACGGGAACTAAGATCGATACTTTGGCTGGCGGTGTCAATACCGCTGCCGTCGAGGACGTTGCCTATATCCAAAAGAAGCTGTTCGCCGCTCTTAAGATTCCTCGGGCCTATTTGGGCTACGACGAAATGCTAAGTAGCAAAGCAACGTTGGCTCAGGAAGATATTCGATTCTCTCGCAGTATCAATATGATCCAGAGGACGATCATCGCCGAGTTTAACAAGCTGGCGATTATTCATCTTTACGCCCATGGATTCGAAGGTGAAGATCTTCTAAACTTTACGCTTCGACTTTCCAATCCATCGACGGTGGCTCAGCAGCAAAAGCTTGAAGTCTACCGAGCTAAATTCGAAATTGCGGGCACTGCGCCCGAAGGGTTGGTCTCTAGAAAGTTCCTTCTGAAGAATATTCTGATGCTCAACGATGATGAAATCGAAGAGATGGATGAAGAACTAGAAGAAGATGCAGCTAGAGCGGCCCGTCTTGGAGCCGCCGCTGAAGGAGGCGGAGGCGGGGGTGGAGGAGGCGGAGGCGGCGGTCTAGGCCTGGCCGGTGCTCCGGGAGGCGAAGGAGAAGGCGGAGAAGATGACATTTTCGGAGGCGGTGATGCCGGAGCGGGCGGAGGAGAAACAGCACCCGGCGGCGCGCCTGCTGGAGGAGCACCCGATCTCGGGGGCGGAGAAGAAGCCGCGCCAGCAGAAGAGCCCGACGAAGAGAATGCTGGAGAAGAGCCCGAAGAAGAGGAAGAGCCTAATACTGAGCTTTTGACTTCGGGAGACGAGCCTAACGACGAGCATTTCAAGATCACTCTCAAACCCGGTGAAAACCCGGTCAAAGCTAATTCCCAGCTCTCGAAACACCTTTATAACAGAGGTCGCCGCAGAACTCACGGCGCGTCCAGAACGCATATGCCTGACTACAAGCGCATGACGGGCATCGACTCTCCATCGATGAAGGATCCATTCGATTCAGGCTGGATGAAGGGAGTCGTCAGTAATCCTATGGGCGAATCCACCGAAAAAGATTACTTGCTACCCCGACCGGTCATGTCTCGTGATGCGATGAATGCGATCAGAGGCGCCGCTCGCCGCTGGGGTGTAGATCAGAAGAAGAACGCTCTCATCAGTGAAAGCGTCGACGAAGACCTCGAAGTCGAATTTGAAGACCTAGATATAGGTGATAGCGATGAGTGATAGCAACAGCAAGACGAACAAACATTCCAAGAAGAGGAATGCCGGATTGATGTACGAGTTTCTGCTCCGTACTATCTCTCGTGCCCTCGTTGAAAATGATGGCAAGCGCTCCAACGCCGCTCTAAAGATCATCAAAAAGCATTTCAAACCCGGAACAGAACTCTATAGAGAGTTTCGTCTTTTCAATTCATTGATCAAGACGACGGTCAGTAACGATGCAGTTGCGGTGTCCATTGTCAATGAAGCTAAACTGGCTGCTCGTGCCATTGATATGTCAAAGCTCGAAAGAGAGAAGACGATCGTCATTCACGAAGTCAACAAGACGGTAGCTGACGATTCTTTCTACGATCAACCGATCAATGAGTATAAGACTTATGCCACGATCGGGATTCTTTTCACGGCTTGGAGAAATCCCGGAAAGTACGATCTGTCTAAGATCGTGCAGTATGAAGAGAAGCTGATCGAATGGCTCAGATCCGAAAAGAAAAATCAGGATCAGCTGAACGAGGGAGCCGAATCTCCGGGAGTCAATCGTCTTGTCTTCAAGATCATGACGAAGAAGCTCAACGAGAAATATGGCTCGACTCTAGACGAAGTTCAGAAGTCTCTCGTTAGAGAGTTTGCCCTTTATAGTGTTACGGGCACTGAGAACAATGTCAGAAATAAGTTGGTCGAGATTAGGAATGACCTGGTCGAATCGATCAAATATTCCAGCGGGCTTCCTGAGCATACCAGCGAAAAACTTCTAGAAGCTCGAAAGATGATCGAGTCTGAAGTCATTACTATGATCGATGACGAGACGGTTTCGAGGTATATGTCTTACGCCAAATTGGCGAATGAGCTTCGATCTCCGGAGGAAAAGAATGACCAGGCCTAAGCTGCTAGCGTCTTACGAGACGTTTGAATACACTCCCGAGATGCTCAAAGAATCTCGCGAGGCGAATAACGGAAAGATCATCATGAAGGGTATCCTCCAGAAGGCTGACACCCTCAATCAGAATGGTAGGATCTATCCTCGACCCATCCTTGAGCGTGAAGTGAGGAACTATCAGAAGTTCATCATCGAAAATCGAGCCCTGGGCGAGTGCGATCACCCTGATAGCTCTGTTATCAATCTGAAAAACGTTTCTCACATTGTGCGAGAAGCTCATTTCGAGGGTAATACCGTATACGGCACCGTCGAGTTGCTTGATACTCCTTCCGGCAAGGTCTTGCAATCTCTAGTGGAGTCGGGTGTCAAACTCGGTATCTCTTCTCGAGGAGTCGGTTCGACCAAGAAGACGGGAGATTACTACACGGTTGACGAAGATTTCCAGCTGATTTGCTGGGACTTTGTTTCTGAGCCTTCTACTCCCGGAGCCTTCATGCTAGCCGAAGGTAAGGACATTTCAGACGCCGAGCTCAAGAAGATTTTCAATCGATCTGACAGGGTCGATCGCATCCTGAACGATATCCTCTTTAGTAAGGGAGGCAAACGATAATGCCCGGCTATTATGACGTAGATAAGATCACGCCGTCCCCGTCGACTCACACTCCCGCTCAACCCGGCTACGGATCCGTTCCGGAATATCAAGCCGCAGGCGTGCCCTGGGTGACAGGCTCTGTCGCTTCTTCCACTTCTGTAGTGCAAGAATTCAATTTTCCGTACGTAACGAAGAAGATCACCGTCAGGAATCATTCTACTGCCGGTGGCATCAGAGTCGGATTTACGCGCAACGGTGTGCAAGGATCCAACTATATCCTTGTCGACAATGTCGTCGGGGCTAGTATTGATCTAGATGTTCGTGTTGCTTCCTTGTATATTTTGGGAGTGACTGCGCCCAGCACATTCAGTATTTTTGCCGGACTGACAGCGATTCCTGCCAAGCACGCTCCTGTTTTGACCGGTTCAGTTTCCGGAACTAACGGATCCTGGCAGGGAGTTGGATGATCGTCAAGTATCCCAACCAAGTTCTCGCCAAGAGGACGTCAGACATCGAAGCATTTGATGATGAACTCAAGCAGTTTGTCGATCAGATGGTTGGTGAGATGTATACGGAGGGAGGAATCGGATTGGCCGCTCCTCAACTCGGGAAATCGATCTCTGTCGTTGTGATTGCTCATCCTGGTCCCGATAGGGATAATGCTCTTGTGCTTGTCAATCCCAAGCTCAAAATGACAGGAAAAAGAATTCCCTCTAAAGAGGGCTGCCTGTCTATTCCTGGGCAAATGTTCAATGTCTCTAGATTCTCTTCTGTCGATGTAATCTTTAAGGGAATCGATGGTCAAGAACGACAGCAATCATTTGATGGAGATTTGGCGATTATTGTTCAGCATGAATGCGATCACCTCGCGGGAATAACCTTGATCGAAAGAGCAGCGCTCGATCGACGGGCAAAGGCCAAGGGAAGAAAATGAAAGTCAGCAAGAAGATTCTGAAGCAAATTGTCAAGGAATGCTTGATTGAGATTCTAACAGAAGGTCTAGGATCGTCTGTTCCTTCTCCGGCAGCCATCTATCCGTCGACCGTCCCGGGAACGAATCGGGATCTTTCTATGGCCGGTATGACAGAAAGATATGTGCCTCCTGTCCCGTATGATCCGATGGTACGTCAGGCGCAACCAACGCAAATCAGTCGCTTGAATAATCAGGTTGCTAGCGCGGTCAAAGAGTTAGCTGCTAGTACACGAGATCCGATGATGGCGTCTATCTTCGCAGATACGGCACGCAGCACATTGATGGAGCAGGGAATCAATGACAAACCGATTCAGACTGTTGACCCTCGAGCAGATCGAGCCGCTAAAATCGCAGCCGTAGTTCCTCCCGAACAATTGTTTGGAGATGAAGCAGCTAGCAAGTGGGCAGCGCTTGCTTTTATGCCCGGCAATAAGAAGCCTTAATTCATTCCTGCATATGCGCATATTTAACCTAGAGCTCGATAAGGAGTCATCGCTATGAAACTCAGCAGCAAAGTTTTGAGAAGGATCATCGCCGAGGAAGCGGCCAAGTTTACCCGGGACACTCCGGAAGAAGCAGCCAAGGATACGGATGAGGTCGACGCCGATGAGTATGCTGATACTCTCGAGAAGAAGGTCGACATGATGAAGGCCCTGAAGATCGAGGAAGCTCGTCTTCTTCGTCGAGTCAAGAAGATTCGCGAAGAGAAGAAAGTTCTCGCTCTCAATATTGCGGATTCGGAGTGAATTAGATGCCTGGGCAAGGAAAATATACAACGTACGTCCCCGAGCAGAGGACGACTTCTGAAAAGGGAAAGTCGAATACGACTTTGCTCAAGAGCCTTTTCAACCCTCCTGTCGAGATCAGCGATCACGGCAAAATCGTAGAGCTGGGTAACCAGTATCTGTTGGCTAACAATAACGGAGGAGTCCAAGCGGGTGATCCTAATCACTTCGCTTCTTCTGGTGGTGTCGTCAATCTGAATTACGATGGTTCTCCTGATTATGTCGATGAGCATGCCGATATCGTCAAGACGGGTGCCAAAGGCAATCCGTCGACGTCCTATACTCCCAACTTGACTTCTCCCGGCGTCGCCAACGGCGTCAGCCCCGACGGTCAAGCCGATATGGGTGTCGATAATGACGCAGGCAAGAAGATCCTTAATAGCACTGCTGTCGAAGGAATCAACGGTCTGAGGAATCCGGCAACGGACGCCTCGACTATGGGTTCGACGGCCTTGTCCAAGGATTCGAATCCGCTAGTACCCGGAAAGCACCCGGGAGCCTGATAGCCGATATTCTTTGAAACGGGCAATAATTATCCTAGGCGAAACATAGAGGAAGCATGTCAAAGACACTCTACGAAGAAGCATTGGCGGATGCCCGTAAGCTTAAAGAAGTCGCGGAAAATAACGCGAAGAAGGCTGTCGAGGAAGCCGTCCTTCCCAGAATTCGAGAACTGCTTGAGAAGCAGTTGTTCGAAGATCTAGAAGGTCTCGATCCCGATGCTGAGAATCCTGTGCACGATGACGTCCTTTTGGATCTCGTCGGCGGAGCCGCAGATACTTCTGCTTCTTCGATCTCTCCTCCTGATGAAGAAGGAAAGGTAACCCTCGATCTGGATGCACTCAAGCAGCCGGCTAATCAGGGAAGCATGGGAGGCGGATCCGTTCCCGCTCCGGCCGGAGCTCTTGGTGAGCCCGTTGCCGAGATGGAACTGAGCGTCGAATCTCTTCAGAGCATGTTTGCTGATGAGAACGATTCTCTCAAGAAAGTCAATGAGTCGATCGCTGGCATTGCGGTCGATGTCAAGAGATTCCTTTCTGCTTCAAAGCTGATTAAGGAGTCTAAGGAATTTCACACAAAAATTGAAGAACTAATTGAGCGCATCCAAGATACATATCAGTATGTTCAGGAGCGTCTCGGTGACGTTCCCGACAAAGCCGGTATCGAAGTAAAGCTCGAAGGCTTTTTCAAGAACATGAATGGTCTTAAGGAGACAACGATGAAGAGTGTCAAGGATCTTATGAACGAAGGGGACCTGACGATTAAGCTAACCGGCGTTCCGGAAGACCTTGACGTCGAGGATCTCGGTATCGACCTTATCACAGGTGATGAGGAAGAGGGTGGAGATCTCGATGTCGGAGCTGGCGACGACATGGGTGCAGGCGATGAGCTTGACCTCGGAGCTGGTGGCGATGATGTCGGAGGAGAACCTGAGGGCGACGACCTCGACATGGAGGAGATGGATATGGGCTCGATGAATGATAACGATGTAGTCGAGATTTCCGAATCCATGCTTCGAAGTGAGATTGAGCGTATGCGAAGGGCTCGTCTTCAGCGAGAAAGCGCTGATCCGAATCACCCGGGCAATGCCAAGGGAAGCAAGATCCCCGTCGACGATTTTGGCGGCGGCAAGGATGAAGGCGATCCCTGGCTCGATGGTGATGTTACCACGGCAGAAGATGACAAGGGACCGACTCTCCAGGGAGAAAGTCTCGAAGAACTCGATGAACTCGATGAGTTGGACGAGGCTGACATGGGTTCGGGCGCTGCCCAGAATCAAGAGCAGGGTCACACGGCCGCTGCTCAGCCCAATGATCAGAAAGAGTCCGTCATTAGGACGGCTATCCAGTCTGAGCTGAAGCTGCAGCAGGAGGCGTACAACAAGTACAAGCTTCTCGTTGCCGAAGCGAAGAAGGGTAAGAAGGACGCCAAGGACAAGGCCAAGAAGGAAGCTGACAAGGTCAAGAAGTCCAAGAAGAAGGTGTCTGAACTCAAGAACAGACTAGGAGCTCTCAAGCTCCAAAATGAGGGAGTCGCTAATCGACGACCGGCTGTTACCGCGGAGGGTAATGGTCAAGTGGAATCACTCCGCGCTAAATTGAACGAGCAAAATTTGTTCAATGCTAAGCTGCTCGCGACTAACAAGCTGCTGCAGAACGAGTCTCTCTCCACCCGTCAAAAGGGTTCGGCTATCGAACGACTGGACGAGGCGAAGACGATTCGCGAAGTGAAGCTGGTTTACGAGAGCATCGTAAAGGCCCTTTCTAGCCGTCGTTCTCTTGCCGAAGGAGCGGGTAAGGTCATTGGATCTTCCTCCCGATCTACGGCGCCTGGATCGACGCTAACGGAATCAGTCTCTCCTGAGGGTGACCGTTGGGCTCGTCTAGCAGGCATCAAGTGATAAAAAACCACTAGGAGTGATTTCAAATGAGTAAGTTTACGATTGAACAACTGACCGCGGGCATCTCCGACAGGAACCTCGCGGCAGAGAATAACCGCCTCCTCGAGAAGTGGAGCCGCACGGGTCTTTTGAAGGGACTCGAGGGCACCAAGCGAGAAGTCATGTCTCGACTGCTCGAGAATCAGGCAGCCCAGCTGCTTCGAGAGTCGAACTCGATCTCAACCGGAGGTGGAGCGATCCAGTCTTCGGGTCAGATCCAGGGCTTCTCGAACATCGCGTTCCCGATCGTTCGCCGAGTATTCGGTGGCCTCGTCGGTAACGAGCTGATCTCGATTCAGCCGATGAGTCTCCCGTCCGGACTGATCTTCTACCTCGATTACACCTACGGCTCGAACGTCGGTGGAGACGCTGGTTTCGGTCTCGACAACAACTCGGCCAACGAGACGTATACCCGAGGAACGTCCATCTATAACAACCCGACTGGTAAGGGCGTCCGATCCGGATCTCTCGCCGCGGGTGGTATGTACGACCTCATGGGTGCTGGATACACCCGTCTGCACCAGCAGACGACCGCCATCTCCATGTCCAATGCGGACATCGGATCTTGGTCGGGTGCCAACGAAGCTTGGTCGGCCGGTACCGTCATGACTTCCGATGTTGCCTTTACGGGCACCAACGGTCGTAACGGCGGATACGATTCCGACGTCGCTCTGGCCCTCCAGAACAACACCCTCGACGCAGTCTTTGCGCACGCTCCGGTCTCGCAGTTTACTGCAGCCCTGTCCAAGATGGATACTCTCGCGGTCGATCAGATCGCAGTATTCAGCTTCGGAGCCGGAAACAACGGCGGAGCCGTTGCTTGGGGCGAAGCCTTCCAGGGCGGAACGGGAGTTCTAAACCTCCGTCGCGCCACCCGACGTGGTAACTGGAACGGCAGCGTCTTCACCCCCGATCCTCTCAATGGATCGCACTACCAGTTCCTTGTTCGTCTGAACAACGGCGGAACCGCTCCGTCGGGTACCTCCAACCTCCGTATCACGGCCTCCGTGGTTCTGAGCGATGCACTCGAAGTTGACTCTTCCTCCGGCGCGACGACCACGATCCCGTCCTTCGAAACGGACTTCGGAACGTCCCCGCTTCCGACGATCCCCGAGATCGACATCAAGATCGAGTCGATCGCAATCACGGCGGTCACCCGCAAGCTCAAGGCCAAGTGGTCTCCTGAGCTCGCCCAGGACCTCAACGCGTACCACACGATGGACGCCGAGGTCGAGCTGACCCAGATCCTTTCCGAGCAGATCGCTCTGGAAATCGACCGCGAGGTTCTCAACGACCTGCTCACCCAGGCCAACGGCGCGAACTTCTTCTGGTCGAAGGCTCCGGGACGCTTCCTGGACAAGTACACCGGTCGTCCGCAGACCCTTTCCTCGGCTCTCGCCATCGGCCCGTCCTTCACTGGTACGGTTCGTGAATGGTACGAGACCCTGGTCGAGACTGTCATCGACGTCGCGAACACCATCCACCGCAAGACCCTCCGCGGCTCTGCTAACTTCGTAGTTACCAGCCCGGACGTTTGCACCCTCCTCGAGGCCTCGGTCCTTTACAAGCCGAAGTACTCCCTGGACGGTGAGGGACAGGTTTCCACTCCGTTTACCATCGGTGCTGAGCCGGTCGGTACTCTGAGCAACCGATTCACGGTCTACAAGGACCCGTACTTCCCCCGCAACAAGATCCTCGTCGGATTCAAGGGCGGAAGCTACCTCGAGACGGGATATGTGTACGCTCCGTACGTACCGCTCATCGTCACCCCGACGATCTTCGCCCCCGAAGATTTCACTCCGCGTAAGGGTGTCATGACCCGATACGGTAAGAAGATGGTGCGAACCGACTTCTACGGTACGGTCACGGTCCTCGACATGAACATCCGCTAATTAGCGGCTGCGACAAATAACCGGTGAACGCCAGGCAAACGCCTGGCGTTCCTGTTTTAAGCCGCCTACTTAAGTCTATGTCAGCAGGTTGGGCCCCTGTCCCGCAAAGTCGATCACCAGGGTGGGTCTGGAATATTCCTGGCTAGCTGGATAAAGGAGACTTAGGCGTGGATCAAGATCTTTTAGAAGGTAGCTCGAGGACATCTAACAAAGAAGCCCACACGGGCTAGGACGGAGCTCGACTTCGTTCGTATTTTTACCCTGCCGATTGTATTTCTTACAATGGAGGTGGGCTAGCCGTGAACGTGGGAAATGACAGCAATAAGGATCATCGATCGGTACGAAGATCTTGCTGACGTTCCGTCAGGAAGCTATTCTCCGACACAGATAAATCAGACTCTCAACTTCCTCCTGAGTTCCTCCTTCTCAGGTTCGGGAGATCCTTTTGCGTCGTATATCGTCGTCAATCCGACGTTATCGCTGCCCAATGCGCGTCAGGTCGTCGCCGGCGCCGGCATCATAATCACAGACAATCCGGGTTCCGGGACTCTGACACTCTCAGTCGATCCGAGTTATGTCAGATCCCTCATACAGTGGAACGAGACCCCGGGCGGGGCGATCGATGGTAGCAATACCACGTTCACGTTAGCCCACGTTCCAATCCCGTCCGGGGCTCTTTCTCTGTATTACAACGGGCAGTTGTTAGATCAAGGTCCGACCGAAGATTTTATTTTGTCTGGCACGACGATCACGACCTTCTTTGTACCGCGCCCGCAAGACAAGTTGAAAGCTACGTATCCCAAGTGATTTGCAATTTAGATACGAGCGCGAATATTTAACAATCAATCCTCTACTGGGGAAAAGACATGAGTAGATCATTCCTTAGGCAAGCAACGCAGATTTCGGCATCTGTTGACTTTACGGACGCCCTTGCAGCGGGTCTGTCCCTACAGTCTTCCTCTTATACGCTGGAAGACGACCTCAACGCTGTTAGATCTCAGCTACGTCGTATCCTGTACTCGACATCTTCCAACGGCAAGTGGTATGATGACGTACCGTCCACTACTCTCGGCGGGCCTCGCGGTCTCTTCCAACTCGGAGGAGATCTCGAAGACCTCGAACGTAAGCGGCTAGTCTATCGAGTCCAGAAGAACACCGTTGGGCTTCAAGTTCCGATCGGTCAGAACTATGTGACTCTGTCTGTCGGTGCGGGATTTGCTCCTGGCTTCTTGGCAGCCGTCTCTACTGCCATGACGGGCACTGTCGTTTCCTTGCTGTCCGGTTCGCAATA
>WBZO01003637.1_pt1 | contig 17663 bp, 14 predicted proteins | sample 5204261 | NCBI WGS metagenome assembly WBZO01 (sample SAMN12412400, study PRJNA552823) | activated sludge metagenome | isolation source: activated sludge from anammox sidestream of wastewater treatment plant... | place: USA: North Carolina | collected 2017-09
GACGTCGCCCCCGAACGCGAGGGTCACCGGCGAGCCGCTGCCGCGGCGACCGACCGTGGTGGTGGTCGTCGACGAGCTCGACGGGCCCGTCGACGGGCGCGGTCGCCGGGCGGCCGCGGCGGCGTCGGAGGCGGGCGGGGGTACGGGGTCGCGCCGCGTGAGGGCGATGCCGGCGATGGCGCTGGCCGCGACCACCACCCCGACGACGATGCTCCACACGACCCGGCGCACGGGTGGCAGAGGCTACCTGGCCCCCGGGCACGGACGCGGCCGGCCACCGCTCCCGGTGGCGGGCCCGCGGCCCCTACCATCGGCCGCGCCATGCGCCCGCGCCGGCCCGCCTTCGTGCTCACGCCCCGCGCCTACCGCGCCGTCACGCTCGTGGCGGTGGCGCTCGTCGGGGCGATCATCGTCAGCGGCGCGGCCGTGCGCCTCACCGGATCGGGCCTCGGGTGCAGCGAGTGGCCCAACTGCTCCCCGGGTCGTCTCACCCCGCACGGCGCCGGCGGCCACCACGCGTGGGTCGAGTTCCTCAACCGCCTCTTCACCGGCGCGGTGTCGATCTCGGTGATCGCCGCCGCCCTGGGCTCCTACCTCCGGCGCCCGTTCCGCCGCGACCTGATGTGGCTGGCCTGGGGGCTGGTGCTCGGGGTGGTCGGCCAGATCGTCCTGGGCGGGATCACGGTCCTCGTCGACCTGCACCCGGTGGCCGTGATGTCGCACATGCTCCTGTCGCTCCTGATCCTCGCCGACGCCGTGGTGCTGCACCACCGGGCCGCCCGGCCGGGCGGGCCCCGGGCGGCGCGGGTCGCGGCGCCGGTGGTGGCGATGGGTCGGGTGCTCCTGGGAGCGGCGGCGGTGGTGTTCGTGACCGGCGCCGTCGTGACCGGCACCGGCCCCCACGCCGGCGACGCCGACGTGAATCGCTTCGACCTCCTGATCACCGACGTGGCCCGGATCCACGGCAGCGCGGTCGTCGCCTTCCTCGGCGCGGCGCTCCTGGCCGGCCTCGTGGCCCACCGCCGGGGCGACCTGGCGTCGGTCTCCCGGCCGCTCACGGTGCTGCTCGGAGTAGTCGTCGCCCAGGCCGCGGTGGGCTACACGCAGTACTTCACCGGCGTGCCCGCCTACCTCGTCGCCGTCCACGTGGCCGGGGCCGCGGCCGTCCTGGTGGCCGCCCTCTCGTTCCACCTGGCCCTGTTCGAGCCGGCCGCCTCGACGCTCGGCCTCGACGTCGACCGCGGTGCTCCCGCCCCGGAGGCTCGGGGCGTCCCGGGTCCGGAACCGGCCGGTCGGCTGCCCGCCGGCGCCTGACCGGCTCCGGGTGACCGGCTCCGGGTGACGGGCGCGCGACCCGTCACGCGAGAATGCCGGTCATGACCACTCCACTGCTCCTCCCGTCCGAACCGTTCACGTCGCTCGACCAGTACCTGCTCGCCGGTGGGGGCGAGGGCTGGCGGACCGCCCTCGACGCGGGCCCCGACGCCGTGCTCGCCGCCCTGAAGACTTCGGGCCTCCGGGGCCGCGGCGGGGCGGGGTTCCCGGTGGGGCGCAAGTGGGCGTCGATCCGGGCCGGGCGGCCCGACGTGGGGCCGCGGTTCGTGGTCGCCAACGGGGCCGAGGGCGAACCGGGCACCTTCAAGGACCGCCCCCTGCTGCGGCGCAACCCGTACCAGGTGATCGAGGGGCTGGCGATCGCGGCGACGGTGATCGGCGCCGCGCAGGCGTTCATCGCGGTCAAGCGCACCTTCGAACCGGAGATCGAGGCGCTCACCCGGGCGCTGAAGGAGATGGCCGAGGCCGAGCTGCTCTGCGACGCGCCCATCACCCTGGTGACCGGGCCCGAGGAGTACCTCTTCGGCGAGGAGAAGGCCCTCCTCGAAGTGGTCGAGGGCAAGGAGCCGCTGCCGCGGCTCTACCCGCCCTACGTGCAGGGCCTCTACGGCACGGCGTCGGAGTCGGGGTGGGAGGCGTCGCCCGAGCTCATGGGCTTCGACCCCGACGTGCCCGTCTCCAACCCCACCCTCGCCACCAACGTCGAGACCCTGGCCAACGTCCCGGTGATCGTGAGCCGGGGCGCCGAGTGGTTCCGCACCCTGGGTACGGAGCAGTCGCCCGGCGTGGTGATCTGCACCGTGGTCGGCGACGTCGTGCACGACGGCTTCGGCGAGGTCGAGCTCGGCACCCCGCTGCGCGAGGCGATCGAGCGCATCGGCGGCGGCCCCCGCCCCGGACGGGAGATCAAGGCCGTGCTGTCGGGGGTCGCCAACCCGGTGCTGACGGCCGATCAGCTCGACACGCCCGTCAGCTACGAGGGGATGAAGGAGGCGGGTACCGGCCTCGGTTCGTGCGGGTTCATCGTCTACGACGAGACGGCCGACATGGTGTCGGTGGCGCGCAGCGTCAGCCGGTTCCTGTCGGTGGAGTCGTGCGGGCAGTGCCCGCCGTGCAAGCTGGGCACCATGGCGATCAGCGAGCGCCTGGAGCGCATCGCCAACGCCGAGGGCACCGAGCACGACGTGATGGAGATCGGCGGCTGGCTCGGCCGGGTCAGCGACGCCAACCGGTGCTACCTGGGCGAGGAGGAGCAGCGCGTGATCTCGAGCCTGCTGCGCGCCTTCCCGGAGGAGTTCGCCGCGCACCTCGAGGGCGCGCCCCCCGCCGAGTGGGTGCCGATCCCCAAGATCGTCGACATCGTCGACGGCCGGGCCGCCTACGACCCCAAGCAGATCCTCAAGCGCCCCGACTGGACCTACGCCGACGAGGAGTGGCAGTACCCCCACGGTTCGGCCTGACCCTCCCCAGCATGTTGCGATCGACCCACCTGTAGTGGGGCCGATCGCAACACGTTCGGGTGGGGGCGGGTTAGGTTCGGGAGCATGAGCGGACGAGCGGAGATGACCTACCGGCGGCTCGGCGACAGCGGACTGGTGGTCTCCGCCGTAGGGCTCGGGGGCAACAACTTCGGGCTCCACCTCGACCTCGACGCCACCCGGGCCGTGGTCGACGCCGCCCTCGACCTCGGCGTGAACCTCATCGACACCTCCGACAGCTACGGCACCTCCGAGGAGGTGCTGGGCGAGGTGCTCGACGGCCGGCGCGCCGACGTGGTGATCGCCACCAAGTTCGGCAGCGACCTGCACGGCGCCAACGGGCCCGACTGGGGGGCGCGGGGGTCACGGCGCTACATCCGCACGGCGATCGAGGCCTCGCTGCTACGGCTGCGCACCGACCACATCGACCTGTACCAGCTCCACTGGCCCGACCCGCACACCCCGATCGCCGAGACGCTCGCCGCCCTCACCGAGCTGGTGGCCGAGGGCAAGGTGCGCTACATCGGGTCGTCGAACCTCGCCGCCTGGCAGGTGACCGACGCCGAGTGGACGGCCCGCACCGCCGGCACGGAGCGCTTCGTCAGCGCCCAGAACCACTACAACCTGCTCGAGCGCGGCGCCGAGGCGGAGCTGGTGCCGGCGTGCCGGCGCCACGGCATCGGGGTGCTGCCCTACTTCCCGCTGGCCAGCGGGCTGCTCACCGGCAAGTACCGCCGCGGCGAGGCGCCGCCCGACGGGAGCCGCCTGGCCCGCTGGGGCCAGACCGACCGCCTGACCGACGAGCGCTTCGACGTCGTCGAGGGACTCGAGAAGTACGCGAGCGAGCGGGGGATCACGATCCTCGACGTCGCGATCGGCGGCCTCGCCGCGCAACCGGGGGTCGCGTCGGTGATCGCCGGGGCGACGTCGGTCGAGCAGGTCCGGGCCAACGTCGCGGCCGGCACGTGGCGCCCCTCGGCCGACGACCTCGCGGCGCTCGACGGGATCGTCCCGTCGCCACGACCGCCCGCCTGAGGAGGATCTCCTCGGCCGCCCGGCGCGCGGGCCGGGGTCAGCGGGCCACGAAGCCGCCGTCGACGGCGATGGCCTGGCCGGTGACGAAGCTCGACCGCTCCGAGCAGAGCCACACGACCGCGTCGGCGATCTCCTCGGGGCGGCCCATGCGGCCGACCGGCTCCGAGGCGAGGAGGGCCTCCTCGGCCTCGGCGGTGTCGTGGGTGAAGCGCGCCACCATCTCGGTGTCGATCACGCCCGGGCACACCGCGTTCACCCGGATGCCCTCGGTCGCGTACTCGAGCGCCGCGGTGCGGGTCAGCCCGATGACCCCGTGCTTCGAGGCCACGTAGGCCGCCATGGCCGGGAACCCGACCAGGCCCGCCACCGAGGAGCAGTTCACGATCGACCCGCCCCCGCGCCCCAGCATCGCCGGCACCTCGTGGCGCAGGCACGACCAGACCCCGGTGAGGTCGACGGCGACGGTCCGGGCCCAGGCCTCCGGCGTCGTCTCGTGCAGCGGCGCGGGCGTTCCCTCGACGCCGGCGTTGTTGAACGCCACGTCGAGCCCGCCGAACTCCTGCACGGCGCGCCCGACCATGGCACTCACGTCGGCGTCGTCCGACACGTCGGTGCGGACGAAGACGGCGCGACCACCGCGTTCCACGATGCCGGCCGCCACCTTCTCGCCCCGGGCCTCGTCGACGTCGGCGACCACGACCGCGGCTCCGACGGCGGCGAGCGCCTCGGCCGCGGCCCGACCGATGCCGGTCGCGGCTCCCGTCACGATCCCGACCTTGCCTGCGAGCTCCGACATCGGATCCCTCCTGGCTGTGGGTGCCCCGTCCCGGAGCCACCTTCCCAGCGACCGGCCCCGCCACGGAAGGGACCTTGGTCGCCTGACGTCGAGTCGGCCGGCACGAACCGGGGCGCGGCGGGAGGACCCGGGTGCGGTCCGGCGCCGGGCCCATGACCGATCATGGTGCGGTGCCCGAGGGAATGCGGACCGTGAGCGGATCGTGAGAACGACGTGAGCGGGGTGGAGCTGTTGTGCTGGGGACCGCCAGCCAGGCGCCCACGCGCACCCGCAACCACAACGGCTACCTGCTGCGCTGGGACCGGGAGGCGATCCTCTTCGATCCCGGCGAGGGGACGCAGCGCCAGTTCCTCCACGCCGGCGTCGCCGCGGTCCGCACCACCCGGGTCTGCATCACGCACCTGCACGGCGACCACTGCCTCGGCCTGCCCGGCATCCTCCAGCAACGGGCGCTCGACCGTGCCGAGGCGCCCGTTCCCGTGCACTTCCCCGCCTCCGGCCTCCCGTACGTCGAGCGGTTGCGCGACGCCAGCATCGGCCGCAGGGTGGAGGTGAGCCTCGACCCGGTGCCCGAGGCCGGGGGAGTGGTGGCCGAGGCTCCCCTTCGGATCAGCGCGCTCCCCCTGGCCCACCGGGTCCCGACGCTCGGCTGGCGCGTGGAGGAGCCGGCGCGGGTGCACCTGGTCCCGGAGCGCCTCGAGGCGGCCGGGATCGCCGGCCCCGACGCGGGCCGCCTGCTCGACGCGGGAACGCTGACGGTCGACGGGCGCACGGTCGAGCTCACCGAGGTGAGCGAGGTCCGGTCGGGCCGGTCGGTGGCGGTCGTGATGGACACCGGGGTGTGCGACGAGGCCGTGCGCCTCGCCGAAGGCGTCGACGTGCTGCTGTGCGAGGCGACGTACCTCGAGAGCGAGGTGTCGCTGGCGGTGGAGTACGGCCACCTGACGGCGCGCCAGGCCGCGACGATCGCCCGGGAGGCCGGCGCCGGCCTCCTCGTGCTCACCCACTTCTCCGACCGCTACCCCGACCTGGCCGGCCACCGCCGGGAGGCCGGAGAGGTGTTCCCCGACGTGGTGGTGGCGGAGGACCTCCAGGTGGTCGAGGTCCGGGCGTCGCGCCCGCCCGGCGCGCCGGGCGCGACGGGCCCGCCCGGGTCGAGGGTGGCCCCGTGACCACGCCCAACGGCGGTGGAGGCGGGTACTGGCCCGGCCGCTGGCCGGGTGAGGACGGCGGGCCGGACCGGCGGGCCGCGCCCCGGTCGGGACCGGGCCTCGGGCTGGCGCCGGGCGACGGGCTGCGCTCCACCTTCCGCGAGGCCGTGGTGGCGACGATGGTCGTGCTGCGCGACCCCGGCGAGGTCTACCTGCTCGGCCACACCGCCGGCGACGGCGCGGTGGCGTGGGTGGAACGCATCGACCCCGTCACCCTCGCTCCGCGGGGGCGCTCGCCCGACCTGCCCGGCGGGCGGGTCTGGCCGGGCGGCGTCGCGGTCCACGCCAACGGTGACCTCTACACCGTGTTCGGCCGTCACGCCCACCGGCTGTCGCCCGAGCTGGAGGTCGTCGCGGCGCGCGAGCTGCCGCGGGACCTCCCCTACAACAGCTTCGTGATCCTCCCCGACGGCCACCTCGCCACCAAGGACTTCGGCGGCGCGCTCCCGGGCGGCGTCGCCCCGCCCGGCGAACCGGCCGAGCTGGTCGTGCTCGAACCCGACGGGCTGCGGATCGTGGCCCGCCTGGCCCTGCCCGAGCGGTCGATCGCCCGCCTCTCGGCCGACGGCCCCGACGTGTACGCGGTGGGGGAGGCCCACGTGTGGCGAGCCCGCTGGGACGGCACGACCCTGGTGCTCGACGACGACTGGACGCCCCGCTACCGCACGCTCGACGGCCAGGGGTACGGCTGGGACGCGGTGCTGGCGCTCGGGGCGGCCTGGTTCCTCGACAACGGCGAGGGCACGGAGGCCTACCCGGGCACCTTCCGGGGCCACGGCGTGGCCCGCACGCCGCTGCACCTGGTGCGGGCCGACCTCGGCACCGGCGCCGTGGCCCTCACCGAGATCGGCGGCGAGGCGGGCGGCATCGTCGCCAACCCGCCCGCGGTCGACCCGTCGAGGGGGATCGTGGTCGGCTACGACAGCGGCCACGGCGTGATGACCGCCTTCGACGTCGACGGCCGGGGCGTGACCGGCCGCCGCTGGACCCGCCGGCAGGACCACGCCTGCCACGCGATCGTGTTCCCCGACACCGGTGAGCTGGTGACCGCCGACCACGACGCCGGCCGCATGGCCGACCAGGTCGTGGTGCTCGACGTCGAGACGGGCGAGGAGCGGGCCCGGGTCGACACCGGCAGCCCGCTCCAGTCGGTGGTGTTCCCGGCGCCGGGCTTCGGCCGTGACGTCTACCACTGCTCGTTCCCCGGCGTCAGCCGGATCGCCGTCGACCCCTGAGCCCCGTCAACCCCCGGTGGCGGCCGCCCGGGCGCGATCGCCGGGGCGGACCGAAGACGGGACCGGCTAGCTCGGGCGGGGGACCGCGATGCGGTGCAGGCCGCCCCAGCCGTCGAGGACCAGGCCGGTCGGGCCGCCCCCGGCCGGGATGGTCAGGCTGCGGGCGATGTCCCAGCCCTTCCAGTAGGGGTGGCCGGTGATGGGGGCCGGCCGTGGGTTGGCGCCGATCGAGAACCGGTGGATGCCGCCCCAGCCGTCGAGGACGTAGCCGCCCTTGCCGTCGGCGGTGAGGGCGATCCCGCGGGCGATGTCCCAGCCCTTCCAGTACGGGCCGCCCGACACCGGCGGGGGAAGCGGGTTGGCGCCGATGGCGAAGCGGTGGATCCCGCCCCAGCCATCGAGCACGTAGCCGCCCGTCCCGTTGGGGAGGATGGCCACGTCGCGGGCGATGTCCCAGTCCTTCCAGTACGGGCCGCCGCTCACGCCTCCGGGCAGCGGGTTGCCGCCGACGGCGAAGCGGTGCAGGCCGCCCCAGCCGTCGAGGACGTAGCCACCCGTACCGCCCGGCAGCAACGTGAGGTCGCGGGCGATGTCCCAACCCTTCGAGTACGGGGTGCTGGTCAGCGCGGGCGGGGTCGAGTTGTCGTTGGTCCGGAACCGGTGGATGCCGCCCCAGCCGTCGAGGACGTAGCCGCCGTCGCTGTCGGGCAGCAGCGCGGTGCCGCGGGCGATGTCCCAGCCGCGCCAGTAGGGCGCCCCGGCCACGGCCAGCGACACGGGCTGGACGACCGGCGTGAGCACCGAATAGGCGTCGGCGGTGCCCCCGGCGTTGGTGCCGGTGACCTTGAGGCCGATCTTCGCGCCGACGTCGGTGTTGGCGAGCAGGTAGGTGCCCCCCGTGGCACCGGCGACGGGCACGCAGTTGTTCCCGTACTTGTCGCAGCGGTACCACTGGTAGGTGAACGTGATCTCGGGGGTCCCGGTCCACGTTCCCGGGTCGACGGTGAGGGTGTCGAGGTCGTACGCGTCGCCGGTGATCGTCGGCTTCACGCTGTTGACGGGCGGGGCCGCCGCCACGGCGGCGGTCGGGTCGGAGAGGGCGTCGTCGTCCCCGGCGACGTTCGTGGCGGTCACCTCGACCCGGATCCGGTGCGTCACGTCGTCGGCGGTGAGGGTGTAGGTGGCCTCGGTGGCCCCGGTGATGTCGGTGCAGTTGTCGCCGTCGGCGTCGCAGCGGACCCACTGGTACGCGTAGGTGATGGGGGCCGTGCCGGACCAGGTGCCGGGGGTCGCGGTGAGCACCTTCCCGTCGGTCGTCGTGCCGGTGACGGTGGGCAGGGCGGTGTTGGCCGGGGGAGCGGCGCCGATCAGGCCGGTGAGGGCGCTGCTGGCGCCGGCGCTGTCGACGTCGTTGGTGGCGATGACGAGCGCGTAGATGCGGTGGTCGATGTCGTCGCCGGTCAGGGTGTACGTCGCGGCGGCCGCGCCGGCGATGCCGGTGCAGTTGGCGCCGGCGGCGTCGCAGCGGACCCACTGGTACGAGAACGTGATCGGGACGGTCCCCGTCCAGGTGCCCGGGTCGACGGTGAGGAGCCCGCCGTCGAGCTCCGTACCGCTGATCGACGGGGCGACGGTGTTGACGGGCGGGGCCGCGGCGACGACGGCCGTGGGTGAGCTGCTCGCCTCGGCGCTGCCGCCGTCGTTGGTGGCGGTGACCTTCACCCGGATCCGGCTTGCCACGTCGGCGCTCGTGAGGGTGTAGTCGTCGGCGGTGGCACTCGGGATGTCGACGCAGTTGGCGCCGGCGCCGTCGCAGCGCAGCCACTGGTACGCGTAGGTGATGGGGGCGGTGCCCGTCCAGGTCCCGGAGGTCGCGCTCAGGGTGTTGCCGTCGGTCGCGGTGCCCGAGACGGTGGGCGCCGCGGTGTTGGCCGGGGGATCGGCGGTGACCACACCGGTCGGGTCGGAGGTCGCGTCGACGCCGGCCGCCTCGTTGGTGGCGGTGACCTCCACCCGGATCCGGTGCCCGACGTCGGCCGGGGCGAGGACCCGGGTGGTACCGGTGGCCCCGGCGATGTCGGCGCAGTTGGCGCCGGCGCCGTCGCAACGCCGCCACTGGTACTCGAAGGTGATCGGCTCGGTGCCGGTCCAGGTGCCGGGGTCGGCGGTGAGCGTCTGCCCGTCCCTCGCGGTGCCGGTGACCGTCGGCAGGGCGGTGTTCACCGGCGGGTCGATCGCCGCCACCACGCCGGTCAGGTCGCTCTCGGCGCTGTCGGAGCCCTCGCCGTTGGTGCCGGTGACCCTCACCCGCACGCGGTTGCCGACGTCGGCGGCGGTGAGGACGTAGGTGGCGTCGGTGGCTCCGGCGATGTCGGCGCAGTTGGCGCCGGCGCCGTCGCAGCGGACCCACTGGTGATCGAAGGTGATGGGGGCGGTGCCGGTCCAGGTGCCGGGGTCGGCGGTGAGCGTCTGCCCGTCCCTCGCGGTGCCGGTGACGGTCGGTGGGGCGGTGTTGAGGGGCACGTCGGCGGCGGCGGGCGCGGCCGGCACAGCGAGCAGCACGGCCACGGCGGCGACCACTGTGAGTAGCCGGTGAGCGGCCCTGGCCAGGCGGTTACCCGAAGCCATCACGTCCTCCTGCTCGGTGCGTGTCGTCGGTGGTGGGTACTTGGGTGCTGTCGTCGGTTCCGGACACCGTTGTCGACCGTGCGCCCCAGTGCCCACAAGGCGACCGACCGACATCTTAGCGGCGGATCGCCGATACCGGGCGGCTGCCGCGTACAGGACGGATCGCCCCGACTACCGCGCCCACCCCGTCGCCGGGGAGCGTCCGCCGGTCCGCCCGCGGCACGAGGCTATCGCCACGCAGCGCGTTCGTCACGGGCGGGTCTCACGGTTGGCCGGTCGCGCGCCGTGGGGCCCGGCTCGGGACCCCTGGGATTGCGCGCCCGCGGGGTGCGCCGGCCTACCTCCCGGGCGTCAGCCGCCGAGGAGACCGCCGAGGCCGCCCTTGCCGCCCGACTGCTGCTGGCCGGCGCCCTGGATCACGCCCTCGGACGGTTGGACCATCACCCAGCCCTGGCCCCCGAACGCGAGTTGGAGCATCTCGCCGCTACCGCCCCGCAGCATCGACTTGAGGCCGCCCGTGTCGATGCGGGGCTCCATGCTCACGCCCGCGCTCCACAGGACGACGGCGTCGGCGTCGGCGACGGTCGCGGCGCCGGCCACGTCGAGGACCACGGGCGGACCGTCGCTCGTGACCGCCACGTAACCCGTGCCCTTGAGGGCGACCTGCCAGAAGCCGCCCGCCATGGCGCCGGCCATGGCCTTGATCCCGCCGCCACCACCCCCGATCCGCTGGATGTCGGCTTCGACGGACGCGCTGTAGGCGAGCACCGACGCGCCGTTGCACAGCACGGAGTCGTTCTCGAGGTACATGACCTGGACGTCCATGCCCTGGTTGGCGAGGAACACCTCGCCGTTGCCGTTGATCTCCATGGCCGTGACGCCCTCGTTGGACACGGCCTTCTTGATCATCTTCGACAGCCCGCCCGAGCCCTGCTTCTCGAAGCGGGCCTCGCCCCGGTAGGCCACCATCGAACCGACCCGGGCGATCACCGGCCCGTACTGGAGGCTCACCTTGAGGAGCTTCTTGTTCTCGAGGTGGAACGGATCTCCGGTCTCATCCTGGTTGTACTGGGCGAAATCACCGTGGATCACAGGGCACCTCCGGGGTCTCGGTGTGGGGATCGGGCCGAGGTCGCGTCAACCTACACGCGGCCCGGCTCCGGGCCGCGGCGCCTACGCCGAACCGGCGACGCCGATGCGCCGGGCCCGCTCCGTCTTGGGGCAGCGGGCCCCCCGGCTGCCGCCCGGGGTGCGGCACGCGCTGCACACCCAGTCGTCGCCGGGGGGCCGCCACATCATCGCCCCGCACGCCGGGCACCGGGGCTCACCCTCGCTGCACTCCCATCCCGCGTACCGGCTCGACGCCAGCGGGCAGCCGCGGCCGTGGCACACCGCCCACTCCGGGTCGGGGACGATGGCGTACACCGGGCAGACGGGCACGCACTCCATGCAGTCGTTGCAGGCCAGCGGGTCGATCACGTAGACGACCGCGAACGACTCGCCCTGGGTGATCGCCCGCTGCGGGCACGCCGCCTCGCAAACCCCGCAGCCGAAGCAGGCGTCGGTGATCCGGAGGGCCACGGCGTCTCCTAGGGCCTCAAGCGGTGATCGCCGCCCCGGCCAGCGAGTCGAAGAGCACCTGGAGCGTCTCGGCGTAGCGGAAGAACTTGTCGCGACCGACCGGGTCGGCCGACCAGACCCGCAGCGGCAGCTCGGCGATGCTCATCGCGTTCAGCGTGTGGGTTCCGTCGGCGCCGCCGTTGGCCACGATGTTCGCCGCCATCTCGTCCCATGCCTCGCGCGGTCCGGTGACGGTGGCGTCGGGCCGGAAGGCGTCGACGTCGTCGAGCTCGCCCGCGAACTCGACGTCGTAGCCGTCGAGCACCAGACCGAAGCAGCGCACGGCGTCGCCGTCGGTCTCCTCGACCACCAGGCGGAGGTCGGCGAACCCGAGCACCCGGTACACCTCGGGGCGGTTGCGGGCGTCGGCCTCCATCGCCTCGAACCACGCGCTGTTCATCACGCCACCTTCCCTTCGCCGTCGTCGACACCCACGAGCAGCTCGGCGGGCAGCTTCAGGCGCCCGCGGCGGGGGAGCCCGGCGTGGTCGCAGCGCTGCAGGTACTCCTCGATGACCCGACCGCGCAGCATGTCGGCGCCCCCGAGCGCGAGCTCCTCGGCGGCCTTCATGCTGCCGGCCGCGAGGAGCGTGACGGGCTCGACGACCTCCGGGGTCGTGAAGAGCATCCCGATGATCTCCTCGCCCGCGTCGAGGTAGGCGTGGAAGTCCTCGGCCATCGACGGGTCGCGCTCCAGGCGGTAGCGGAGGTGCATCGTGCCGTACGCGACGTGGCGGGCCTCGTCCTGCATGCACAGGCGGAAGATCCGCTTCTCCACCGGCGACGGCGCGAGCAGCTCGCCGGCCCGGAACAGCGACAGCACGATGCCCTCGCCGAGGATGTGCATCAGAGCGGAGCCCTCGTCGTAGCTCTGGGCGTCGAGGATCAGCTTGAGGAAGCGCTCGATGACGCTCTTCGACTTGCCGAGCCCTCCACCGTTGGCCAGCGCCCGCTTGCGGAACACCTCGGTGTGGCGGGCTTCGTCCATGGCCTGGGTGCAGAGGAACATCTTCGCCTCGACGAAGTCGTGGTTGATGCGCCACAGCCACTTGGCCGGGAAGTCGGACGCCACCATCTCGACCTCGGAGAGCACCGTGCACAGCTGGCACATCGCGTGCTCGAGGTCGGGATCGAGCTCAGGGAGCTCACCCCACGGGATGTCGCGCGTCGCGCTCCACTGGCGGCTCACCGCCTCCTCGTAGAGGTCGAGGAGGTTGTCGGACCAGACCTCCGCCTTGGTGTTGATCGTGTAGCCCATGTCGGGCACGTCGGGGTCGACGTCGGACCCGCGAGGCGCCATCGTTCGGAGCGACGGGTGGTCGGGAACCTCGCCGTAGCTGCCGACGGCGATGTCGCGCATGGTCAGGCCGACCTTGCCCGGTTGGGCCTTGACCCCCCATTCCGACTTCGTGTCACGCAGCCAGCCCCAGTCGAACTTGCCGGCTTCGGCGCGGCGCAGGTACTCCAGGTCCGCGGAGACGGTCGTCACGCTAACCCCCCTTATTCAAGCGATCTTCGCCATAGTATGAGCCCCCGGGCCCCGGTTGACCAGGGGCAATCGGCCCCGGCCCGTTCCGGCGGGGGTCGAGACCCGGAGCGCGCGGGGCCGGGCGGCGGTCAGGCTCGCGACGGTGCGGGGCCCGGTGCCCGAGGGACCGTTCCGACCCGGCGAGAGGTCACTTCGGCATGCGGAGGCTGAGGCCGTCGACGATCACGCCGCGGTCGAACGACACCTTCGAAGCTCGGGTGCCGCCCGCGTCCTCCTTGCCGATGGTCGCCGAGCGGCCGTCCTCGAGCGTGCCCGGGGCGATGTCCTTGTACTGGGCGAGGATCCGCTGGTTGCGGTCCTCGAAGAGCACCAGCTCGAAGCTGAACCGGGCGTTCGGGTCGGTGTACGAGGTCACGTTGCGCCACTCCACGACGAAGACCCGTGAGCCGGGCGCACCCGACGTGCCGGTGCGGACGCTTGACGAGCCGTCGACGAGGAGGTCGTCCCAGAAGCCGTAGACCGCCGCGTTGGGTACCGCCGAGTTCGGGATCGACGTGTTGCTGTGCGAGGTGTCCGGGGCGCCGAAGTTCACGACGCCGTTGGTGGACACGTAGGCCGTGGTGTAGGTCGCGCCGTAGAAGCGGTAGGGGAACGGAAGGGCCACCGTGGCGCTGCTGTCGTCGCCGGTGAGGGGCAGGACCGTCGTGCCGCCGATCCAGGGCTCGGTGGTCACCTCGCACGTCGCCGGGTCGTTCGCGAGCGTGAGGTCGGAGACCGTGGCTGCGACCAGGGCGAGGTAGTGGGTCTGTGACGTCCGGCAGATCGCGTCGCCGTTCAGCGAGTAGCCGCCCGCCCCCAGGCCGGTGAAGGAGTACGTGCCGGCGGCGCCCGTGACCGCCGTCGCCGAGGTGGCACCGGCCAGCGTCACCACCGCGCCCCTCACCGGGGCTCCGGCACCGTCGCGGACCGCCCCGCTCAGCGTGAACGTGGACGGCGCGCAGGACTGCGCGGCGATCGTGTAGTCGCCGAGGCTCGCGTAGTCGGAGTAGCCGGTCGTGGCGGGATCGAGGGCCCCCGTCCCGTCGACCTCGAGGTAGTAGGTCCCCGGCGGGAGCGACCGGGTCAGCGACGCGGAGAGCCCCGACGCGACGTCGTAGCTGACCGTCGCGGATGTCGGATCGCTGACCGCCAGCTCGGTCGAGCTCCCGTCGAGGAGTCGCAGCCTCACGTCGAGGTCGGGGCTCATCGGGACCGGTGCGACCGCCACCGACACGTTCCCGCTGCACATCTGGGTCAACGAGAAGACGTCCTTGTCGGCCGCCGTCGTGATGGTGCCGTCGCCGGAGCCCCCGCTCCCGAGCGACGTGGCGGCGCCGGTAGTGTCGCCGTGGTCGTCGGGGCGGATCGGCGCCCCGGCGGCGATGATTGCGAGGTCGTCCTCGGTGTTGTCGGCGTCGGTGTACTCGCCCTTGCTCCACTGGACGATGGGGTGGCCGTAGACCAGTCCCATGATCGGCGCCCACGAGCCGTGGCCCGGGTAGTAGGTGACGCCGCCGGTGGTCCCGTCGTGGTTGAGGCCGAAGTTGTGGCCGATCTCGTGCGAGATCACGTCGGCGATGTTCTTGGCGTTGTACGAAGTCCCCGGCGGGAAGACGAGCGCCGGCTGGTAGTACGCGTGGGACGGCGCCACGTTGTTGAACACGTCGAGGTACGCGATCCCCCCGCAGTCGCCGCACGCCGCGGTGCGGGCCTCCGCGCTCGGCGTGACGAGCGCGGTCGCTCCGTAGACCTGGTCGGCGGCATCGGTCCGGTCGAGAGCGTCCGGTGGCGGTGGCTCGGTGGTCACGTCGACGGCGAACGGGGCGTAGTCCTCGGCCACCCGCCGCCAGACGCTCTGGACGAGGTCCCTCTCGTCGTTGCCGAAGGTGCCCGGGTCGCCGTCGGTGTCGTACGGCGGGAGTGGCGACGTGGGGAAGCCCTCGTGCTGGTTCCATCCCGTGCCCGTCACCGTCGCGCCGTCGAAGTCGAGGTAGATCGTGCGTTGCGCTCCCGGCCGGCTGTGTAACAGGAAGGTCTGGTCGTACGGGTAGGGGCTCGTGTCGGTCGGGCCGGCACCGGGGGCCGCGGACGCCGCGCGGGGCGGCTCGACGAAGTAGACGCGCCCACGCGGCTCCACCCACGCGGTGCTGTCGGTGGTCAGCAGCCGCTGGAGCGACGCGCCGGACCGGCCGTTCAGGGCGGCGACGGCCGCGAGCCTCCCGCCGAGAGCCCTCACCGCATTCGCCCCGCGCATCGGGCGATCGAGGACCACGGGCGGCAGCGCCCGGCCGGGTGCGGCCTGCGCCGGGGCGACACCCAGGGTGCCCTCCAGTGGCAGCGCCGCGAGCAGGACTCCCATCGATGCGCTCACGCCCAGCCGGGCGACTCGGAGTGCTCGGATGAGACCCTGCCTCGGGTACGCCATCGTTCGTCCTGTCTCAACGGAGCCGGTTCGCGGCGGAACGTAACCAAGCGACCCCCACGGGTCAAGGAGTGCCCTCGGTACGGACGGCGCGCCCGTCCGCCCGTGGGATCGGCGGCCCTCGTGCCGGGGAGACCGTGACCGGGATTGCCGGGCCGGGGCGCGCGGTACAACATGCGGCGTGCGCTTCGCCTCCGACGAGTGGCTGGCGGCCGTGGCGGCGGCCCTGGCGGAGGTCTCGCTGGACTCCGACGCGTCGGCCCGCATCATCTTCGAGATCCCGGGCCGGAGCTGGCACCTGGCGGTGGACGGCGGTCGGGTCGTCTCGTTCGCGGCGGGGCCGCTCGGCTCCGCCGACTGCGTTCTGCGATGGACCGCCGACGACGCGGCCGCGGTCTGGCGGCGCGAGCTCCGAGGTAACGCGGCCCTGCTCGCGACGGAGGTCAGCGCCGACGCTGCCGGAGGCCCTTATCGCGGCCCGCCGGCACCGCTGGACATCCGTAGCCGCCCGGAGCTGGCGGCCCTTCCGGTCGTGCCCGGCGCAACCTTCGACGTGCAGTACGCGTTCCGCTCCGGGCCCTTCGGCGACGTCGACTACGTGATCGACTTCCGCGACGGGCGGGTGGACTCCGACCGACTCGAGCGCCTCGACGACCCGACCGTGGCCGTCGAGGTCTCGTACCGGGCGATGGCGCGCGTCCGGGCGGGGGAGACGACGATCCTCGAGGCGCTCGAGGACGGCCGCGTCACGGGCGAGGTCGGCGCCCTGGCCATGCTGGCGGGGATCTCGGAGAGCCCGGAGTTCGAGGCGGCGCAGATCGCGACCGGCCGGCACGCGTTCGCGCTGGCGACCCTCGGCGAGCTCGACGCCACCCCCGAGTACGCGGGGGTGCTCGCCGACCTCGCGATCCGCACGTCGCGATGACCGGAGCCTTCCCGCGCACCGTCGAGCGGCTCGAGACGGAGCTCGACGAGGGGCTCTTCACCCGCGGTGTGCAGGTCACCGTGGACCACGGCGGCGACGTCGTCCTCGACGTGGCGCTCGGCGACGACGGGCTCGGCCGCCCCCTCACGCGGGACCACCTGCTGCGCGTCTACTGCACGATCAAGCCGGTCACGACGCTGGCCGTCGCCGCGCTCGTCGACGGCGGCTTCGTCGCGCTCGACGACCCGCTCGGGCCCGCGCTCCCCGACGTGCGCGGCCTCGACGGGGGGGTGACGCTCCGGCACGTCCTCACCCACACCGCCGGGCTGCACCGCCCGATGGGCATCGAGATGGAGGCCGTCCGCCCGGAGGCCCGCCGGGCGCGTGTCGCCCGGACGGAACGCCCCGCCGGCTGGCGGCTCGGTGTGGACGCCGCGTACAGCGAGTACGCGGCGTGGCACGTCCTCGGCTGGATGGTCGAGGCGCTCACCGGCACCCCTCTACGCGACCACCTGCGCGAGCGGATCCTCGATCCCCTGGGCCTCGACGACACCTGGATCGGGATGTCGCCCGGCGCGTACCGGCACAACCGCGATCGCATCGGCGTCAACGTCGACCTCCGCGACCGGCACGGGTACCCGATGCTCTTCGAGCGCACCGAACGGATCTGCTGCGAGACGAACCCGGCGCACGGGGGCTACACCACGTCGGCGAACCTGGCCCGCCTCTATCGCGGCGCTCTCGACGCCCTCGGCGGACGAGGCGGCACGCTCGACACGTCGGCCGCCACGCTGGCGGAGTTCTGCCGCGACGCTCGTGGCGTCGTGTACGACCTGGTCCTCGACCGGGAGTGCCCCTACGGCCTCGGCTTCATGACCACCCTTCAGCACCATGCGTTCGGCACCGCGCCCAGCCCGGCCGCGTTCGGGCACTCGGGCAACGTCGGGGCGTCGTTCGCGTTCGCCGATCCCGAGCACGACCTCGCGGTCGGGGTGGTGTTCAACGGGCTCGTCGATCACCAGGTCGCCTTCATGCGCCGCCAGGCTCTGGTCCGCGCGATCTACGAAGATCTCGCCGGGCCGGGCGGAACGCCAGGCGGGGAACCGGCTCCCCGAAGCCGTCGCCGCTTCTTCCGGCGGCGGGCGAGGACGGGCTCCGACCCGTGAGGCCGGCAGGCGTGATGGCCGAGCCGGTCGGACGCCACGCCGGTCAAGGGGAGGCGTTCACGGCGGGGAGGACGGTGCCGACCATGAACGCGACGAACTCGTCGGGCTGCTCGAAGAGCGGGCGATGCCCGGACGTGGCGAACGTGGCGCGCTCCTTGGCCGGCGCGTCGAGGATCTCGTACCACTCCTCGAAGGGCTCGGCGCGGCCCCGGGCCTCGTGGGCGCCCTGGGCGAAGAACACCGGCACCTCGAGGCGGGTGACCTGCGTGCGGAGGTCGACGCCCT
>WBZO01003638.1_pt1 | contig 17662 bp, 16 predicted proteins | sample 5204261 | NCBI WGS metagenome assembly WBZO01 (sample SAMN12412400, study PRJNA552823) | activated sludge metagenome | isolation source: activated sludge from anammox sidestream of wastewater treatment plant... | place: USA: North Carolina | collected 2017-09
TCCCCTAAGTATTAGTATCTAAGTAATAGATATTTCTTTCCCCCGATCCGCACAGAAATTTGTCTGTACAGAGTGGGGGAAAGAAGAGAGGAAAAAATCGTCACCACGGAGAAAGCCATGTGAACATGCGCATGTCATTAGCCGTAAATATAAAGAGAGATAATCGATCGCACAAAACGGTATTTTCGAATCCTCCGCCAGAGGCGGAGAACCGCGAAAGGCGCATTATGCGATGATTGTAATAAGTAAGCTAAAACGACTCCATGGAGGAGCGACTCATTCCTGTCCCGCTTCGCGGGACAAGCCTAAGTACGCTTTTTCTCTATGAATCGAAAAAGCTACTTATTCCTGTATGCCTTGTTAAAGAGCCTACGGTGTAATTCGTCGTTCGGACGCGATTGTCCGTGGACGATACGCCATAGTCCGGGGTGTTAGCCCCAGAAAAGAATCCCGCCACACCACAACTGTTGGCCTGCCGTCCGCGAGTGCGACACGGCGGGACTCATTTCCGAGGGTAAAACTAGCTATTTACTTGTTAAACCGTTCGTTTTCCTCAATCCCGCCGTTGGCGGGACTCAGGAAAAGGCTCGAATCATGTACCCAGGTAGGGTGTTTGGCTCGAGCCAGGTTGAGAGAGTTGAGTGACCATAAGGTCACGATAATGAAAAGAGAGACCGAACCGAAATCCGGTCTCTTTTTTTGTGTTGACTACGCGTCTTGCGATTGGAACGGGGTGATATTGATGTCGCGATAGTAAAACTCGCCGTTGCAAATATTCACCTCGATTTGCGCTTGTGCGATGGGCGTTTCTCCATCAACTAACACGAAGGTCATGTAGTGCGGACCTTCGGCTAATGGTGCGGAGCTTTGCTGGTTGCCGCTCACGATGGTGAGTGTGCCATTTTCCCACGAAAGCTCAGCAAGTTCCTGGCCTTCGATTTCAGCGACCAAAATATCTCCCTGCGGAAGGTGGTCAAAACCTTCGGTGTTACAGGTCGGCGCTGGCAGTTGCGGTCCTTGCATTGGAGCTGAGCCTCCTCCCGCTTGACATGAAAGTCCGACGATCAAGAGCAGTAGTGCCAAAAACGCTAAACGTTTCATTTCGCATTCTCCCGAATGTAAATATGGTCTGAGACCGACTCGGTGGTACTGATTCGGTCTCAGTAGGTTGGTTACTTCAGCCAGGCTTCCGCTGAAACAGTGAACTCGCCGACGGTGTACTCGAGCGTTACGACGCTGGAGTTCATGACTGCGCGAAGCACGTCATCCGTTGCCGTCTTTTCAGCGTGCCCTGCGGCAATGCTCGTGCCCGTGAGCGTGAATGTCGGGGTGCCATAGGCTCCCGGCACATTGTCGATGAGCACGGCATACATGCCGCTCCCGCCGACGCGATCAAGCGTGATGAGCAGTTGACCGTAGACGCCCGGAATGACCAGCGTGTCGACAGGCTCGTCTTGATAGGTCAAGCCTTTCGCACAGTACGGCGTTCCGAGCAGTGGACCTGTCACTTCATAGGTGACATCTTGGTCGTTGTTACTGCAGGACACCGTGCTTGTGCTTACCGGCACTTCGCCTGTCACCGTCATATTGATGGTCGGTGTAATGGTCGGGCGCGGCGTGCGGGTCGCTGTTGCAGGCGGCGTGTTGGTCGCGGTAGGCGGAACTTGATGATGCTCATCGAAATCCGCCAGCGGCATCACATTGCCGACCGCGTGGTCGCCGCTCCAGAACAGTTCGACCTCGTTGTAGCCTTCTGCGTACACGTTTGCCTGCGAGAACATCCACTTCCACATCTTTCGTACCTGAGCGGGTGTCACGAGCGACTGTTGCACGGTTTCTTTCGTTCCGAAGTAGATTGGATACGAAGCTCGGTCCACCGTTGGGCACGGAGCGAACATGGAATTCACGACGAATACGATTGTCCGCACCGTTGAGCCCTTGCAAGTGAATGTTTCGATGGCGCCGTATTGGTATATCACGACCTTATTGTCAGTGAGTTCGTCCCAATCTTCGGCTGGCATGAACGTACCCATGGGCACATCCTGCTCCTTGTAGTCAATGGTGACCGTGAACGGTAAGTTCTGGTAGATGGGCGCCGGTGACTCGTCCAGCATGGCGTAGTAATACTGGAAGCCCTTCGGCGCGATGCTCAGCAGGTCGTCGGCATTCGCCCCGACAAAATACTGGAATTCGCTGACGGCTTCTTCAACATCGATTTCAACGTCCGTCGGGATGCGCCACGTGATGTAGGTGCCTTTCTGGAATTGTACGGTCATGCGGTCGTCAATAAAGCCGAGGGTGAAATACCCATCATGCTTCACGAGAATGACTTCCCTGTAGGCTTCCGTGTTATGGCGTGTTCCTTCCGGGTTGTGCGAGTTCTCATCGAACGTGCGTCCGAGGAATTCGACAGCCCCACCGTCAAAGAACAACGGGTCTATTTTTTTGAGTTCTTCAAGACCCGGGTTCGGAATTTCGGTTGCGGTGGGTGAATTGGTCGGTGACGGCGCGATGGTCGACGTTTTGGTCGGTTGGTTGGTTGCGGTTGCAGGCGCGGTCGCGGTGGCGGTCGGTTGACTGCCGCACGCGGCGAGCACCATTGATGCAACGACGAGTAGGCTCAAAAGAGCCCAAAGTCTCTTGGACATGGTTTCTCCTGTTTGTGTGTGACCTCAGCGTTAGCCTCGGCCTTTGGATTGTTGAGCGCGTTTTAAGCGCTTTCAAATTTCTCAACCCCCTAAAAGGTGGGATGAGTCCGATCAATTCCCTCGGGGTAAACCCCTTTATTGGGAATGGACATAAAATTGGTGTATTTGCTTGTTTTACCTCTTTTTCTTTCTTTGTTTGGATTGTGTGAACAAAAGAATTGTTATCCCCTTGATAAATTCTTTTTGTTTTTTATTTCCCCTCTTTGCGTATATGAATCATGAGATTCTTTTTATATCCCCCGCACTATCCCGATACCATCGGAACAGAGCGGGGGATACGTACCAAAAAGGGGCAATCCGAAAGGAAAAAGGTGACAAAAACGCACCGTATTGACGGACTGCAGGAGAAATCATGTTGCTTTTTGCAACACAATTTTTCTATTCAACTCTCTCTGTTAAGGTGCCCTTTGGCCGAAAGCAGAGAAAACCGCAATTGGTTTGTCTGCCTACAGACCAAAAGAACCACGGGCGCCTAACCTTTAGGCACGCGTGTGACCGGTTCATCACCGGAAGCGAGGCGGAATAAAGATCCCGTCTCGCTTCCAGGGACGATCGTTATCAGTCATTTGTTAAAAGTGCTAGCCTGCTTTATTCTCGTTGTATTGACGCCAAAATCATTCTTTTTCCATAAAAAAACCGGCAACTATATCTGCCGGTTATTGTTACTGTGTTACGTTGTTACTTTGTGACGTTATTTTTTTTGGCCGGCAGACCGTTTTTGGATTGTCCTGATAGCTCAGGGCCGAATAGCTCCTTTAGCGAGAATCCCAAACCCAATGATAGCCAAAGCGATAAAGGGGAGCATATATGCGTAGTCTTCAAATCCCGCGACCGGAAGGGTGGTGGCGCCCAACACTTTGGTTTGGACACACAAGCTGGACGTATCTTCATCAGATCGATTTTCCGGAGCCGTCACCGTGACTTTATTCACCACGTCACAGGTAAGATCCTGAGGAAACATCGAGATATCTTTCACCTTTACCAGCACGCGATTATGTACCGTCGCGCCTGCTTTGAGATCTGAAATTTCGTACGTAAGCTTGTGTGAGCTTGCCTCATATCGTCCGGGACCTGAGACAAACACGACCTGAGACGGCAAAAAGTCAATGATGGTCACCGTCGCATAGTCAGTGGTACTGGTATTGGTAACGGCGATGTCGTACTCCACTTCGCTGTCTGGTGAATATGAGGCATCGTTGGCCGTCAGATTTTCAACAAACAGATTAACATTGGTGGGGTATCGTACCTTTTTATTGATAACAACGTTGTTTGTCGGACATTCTACCGAGGTTCCGTATTGGTTCGTGCAGTTTTCGCCGTCGTAGGCATGTACGGCAGGCACAAGGAGCGCCATGGCGCCGAGAAGTGAAACAAGTGCGATAGTGTGTTTTGATTTCATACTATATAGATTGTGCTAGTTGTAAAAACCAGTCTGCCGACTATATCACAATAACGCATTCGTGTCAAGTGTTATAGGATATTGGCGTCCTGATTATCCATGGGCAAACGAATGGATAGCGATCAGGCGGCCATCGGTTCAGGCGGCGGTTCAGGCAGTGGTTGCGGTTCGGGATACGGGTGAAACTCAGTGTGCGGGTACGTCGGATCCGTCTGTGCCAGCCATCCCACGGTACGGATATATTCGGCGGCACCGTGTGCGAGCGGTTCGGCGGCATAGGCGGTGACGCCGCCGACAACGGCACCCATCACAATCCCCAGCGGGGAAGCACCGGCACCGATAACCGCACCTTCAACCGCGCCCACCGCGGCAAGTTTGAGTCGTTGCGTGGTATGTTCTTTGCTCATAGAAGGCGGTTAAATAGCCTCGTTATATTCTTCGATAAGGTCGGCAAAGATAAGCAGGCGTTCCGTTGTGCTTCCCGGAGGCCAGCAGGTTTGCAATATCAGACGCTTGGCTCCCGCCTGTGGCGCGAGGTACGAAACCTCGGTGGGTTTTACCACTTGTTTGCCCGTGATTTCATAGCGGTACGCCGTGCCTTTGTAGTAGATAAGGATCGTATCCTTTACCTCAAGATTCTTCAAAAGGTAAAACACCGCGTTCAAATCACCCACAAACCAGTCGTAGTTGGTGGAGTGGGAAAAAAGATACACCGTGCCGTCTTCATCGGGAAAGTACGAGAGGGAAGAGTGCGCGATTCCTTTTTGGAGTGCGGCCAGATATTCGCCCGGTTTGGTGGGATTGACCGCAGGAATAACCCCGGCGTTAATACCCACCTTCGGCACGATCAGCGAAAAGTCTTTGTTGACGGGATCGATTGAAGCGCCTTCCGGCGTTTTGAGCGGGTCAAACGCCGCGGGAACCGCGGGTTTTTGGGTCATTTCGGTAGCTATCTGCGGTCGGTCGGTCGGGAGCCATGTCTGAACGACGGAAATCGCCCCGTCGAGGTGCTGTGCAAAGGCTTTCTGATAGGTCGGTAACGCCCGTTGTATCTGAAGTGCGGCATACTTTGCCTCAAGTCGGATACGCGGCGTCAAGGGACCCGTAAGTCCTCCCAGGGCAAGCGCCAGCATGCCGATGCCGAGTGTTTTTGACCACGCAGAAGGACGTACTCCCGATCTTGCTTTGGGTGCCTGTTTTCGTGTCGGGATACTCGCGGAACGCGGTGCTGTTTGCGGAGTATAGTCCCAGTGATGGTAGTAGATGATGCCTGATCGTTGCATACTGCGGCCGGAATTCGGCACGAAATTATGCCGAACTGGTAAGCAGGGATTATACACTATAAGCCATTTATGGGCAACTTGGCGAAGGTATTACCAGGTGTTGATGATGCGATGTGCCCGATAGTATCGGCCGTCGCTTCCTTGCGAGTAAATTCGCTGATCGGGTGTCACCACTCGGGTTTGTAGCGGTTTGGTTTGCGAAATAAACGGAGCGGCAGGCTCAGTGATGATGGTGTTGTCGAGTTCAATAAGCTCATATTGCGAAAAAGGGCCGTTTGCGGCGGCTTGGCGGGCGGCGTTGGCGCCATCTCCCGTACAGGTAAAAGAAAGGCATTCCCACGCGTTCAGCTCTTCGTATCTACTGACCGGTACGGTGCCGTTACTTTCCGCGTTCAATACGGTGGGAGTAAGCTCCGTGTGGCAACGGCGTTTAATCGGGCAAGCGCGGCAAATGGCGTATTCTTTCTTCATAACGGGACGAAATAGCCGAAGAAATGAGGCAGAAGTATATACTATGAGATAGTTATTTGCAACTATTGTCGGGTCTGTTTGCAAAATCAACGGGAGGAAGTATATACTCCGACCCATGCAAGTTGAGCGCCGCCAAACGCCGGAAACCGCTGAATTTACCCGCTACGGGAGGGACGGCTCGCGCCTGACCGTCGAACGGTTCGGCAAGGAACCTACAAGCATGTTTGTGGCGGGTATCCACGGAGACGAATACGAAATTATTCTGCCGCTTAAACGAATCCTCGAACAACGAACGGCAACAAAACCGCAACTTTTCGGATCGCATATTCGGGTGATGGAAGCGTTTCCCAAGGCTCTTCATGCCAAAAGCAGAAAATCGGATGATGCTGATCTCAACAGGCAGTTCGGGGTCAAGCATTATCCCGATTATCCGCAGGCAAAATTGCTCGCCGATTGTTTGCTCGAGCATAAAAGTCTCACGACGCTGTTTTCGTTTCACGAAGATCTCGAAGAAGACCGATTCTATTTCTACTATCAACCTTCTCGGGATGATACGGGTGATCTTGATCCGACCATCGAAAAACTTCGCGGGAATCTGATCTCACGGGTCGAATCGATGGGCATCCCGTTATACGACGGCATTGATGATATCGATTTGGGATACTGGGTGGATCGGGGATTCTGCGCGGTGGCCGCAGATTCATCGCATGATGACACCTTCGAAATGTGGGCGATACGCAATGAATTACACGATCACCCGTCTATGAAACGGGCATTTTTGTTTGAAGTACCGGGCAAACTCCCCGTGGCAAAGAAAGAACTTCTGTTACAAGCGATCATGGATACGTTTGTGGAACCGTATTTAGCGGCAATGGCCTAAACAAGGTGATTATTCTTTCGGAGGGACGTATTTTACCGATGGCTGGCATTCGGCAAGTCGTCGGGAAATACCAAGAATTGCGGTACCGCCGCCACGGCCGTAGTTTTTCTTTTTATCAATTGCACTGCCGAAAATACTGATCGGCGAGTCTTCTTTACGGGGAGATGCTCCTTCCGCGGGAAGATTTCGGTTACCCGGGAGATTGCGGATGCTAAGACGAAATGCACTCATAGGATGGTAAGTATAACAAAATTATAGGCTTTTAACAAACTTCGTCATCGTCACGCCTTCAATCGTGACATTTCCTTGGGGTGCATACCCCTGGCTCGTGAAGAGTTTGATGCTTTTTTCATTGGTCGGTTTAATCATTGCCCGGATACCCGTTAATCCCACGACTTCTTTGGCATAGGTATGTATTGCCGCTACCGTCATGGTGCCGATGCCACGGCTTTGATACTCTTTTTCGCCGATCACGATCCCTATTTCACCCGTCGTACTCGGGGCGTGGTCCTGTCGCAAGTTCACAAAGCCGATCAACTTACCGTCCGCGACGATGGAAAAGTAATGTCTTCGGGGGTCATTAGCGGCGTTGTAGAGCCATTGGTTGATATCCTCGGCTTTCGTCGGGAGGTCGTTCCACATCCATTTTCTGATGTCGGGATCATTAATCCAGGTAACCCAGGATGCGAGCGTTTCGCGGGTATGTTGCACCGGCTCCAAATGGATCGAAACGGTGTGTTTGAGAGTTTCCTGTTTGGCGGCCATAATTGTCGGGGGAGTATAACAGATAAGCCTATAGGAAGCAATTCTTCGACTGATAAATATTGACGATTTGATGTTTTTTGCTACAATATGAGCCTATGAGTGCACGGAAATAACCTGGTTCGAAATTTGCCTTCTTACTTCCCGTTGAAAAATATACCGATGCGAAAGGTCGATCGCGGATGCGGGCGGTGGTGGGCGGCGATGTTGAGGCCAGAGATGCGTTGGTGAAGCACCTTGAAGAAACCGCGGATGCGCATGTGGAGACGCCGGAAGAAACCGCGAAAGCAAAACTTTTTTCCGGATTTGGAGAAGGGAAAATGGATCCTTCCCGCGGTTCCCGTACGAAAGTTGTATATAAACGCGGTACGGGTTGGGTAAGCAACAACTAAACCCGTATATTTTCTCCTATTTTGTCTTGCATTCCTCCGGATGTCGACGTATGATAGCCCACAATGGCAGGTGACTTGGAACGACGAGTGACGATTCTTCTCTTCCCCAGTAATCCCCGATATGAAGGGGAAGTCGTAACAATTCCCGTTGAATACGGCGTCAAGCTTCCGATTCGGGCTAAAAATTTGCGCACGCGAGGCGAAGTAATTTTTACCCCGCAATGGCAAGTGATTTTTGATCACGCCATCGCAAAAGTGCGTCCTGCTCCGGGAGAAGAGGGACGGTTCGAGTTTGTGGAAAGCGACGGCGTGGATGAAGAACAGAGCGGGGGAGGTCGTCGGGAGTTTCGCGTGCAACCGGGAGGGGTTGCGGGAGTATGGCCGCGCGAGACGCAAACGGATCGATTTCTCCATGCGGGTCGCCGATTTCTCCGACTGGAAGTAGCATCACTCCTTACTGACGGATAACCGGTATCACGACTGATCGATGTCGTTCTGATCGGTGGGGTTGCCGTCACTATCGGGCAAGCGCGGGACTCTCCGTGTGCCAAACGGGAATCCCCGTCGGTGTTCACCGATATCAACCGCCATTTCCCGCAGTGCCGCCGCACGATTGTCTCTCTCTTCCGCTTCGGCAAGAAGGGATACTACCGATGCCGTCCATAGGAATCCTTTGTTTTTGTTCCCGGCGCGGATAAGGAAGCCCCGTTTTACCAATTCGTTGAGATTCGGTCGGGGTATGTTGGTTTGAAATTCGTAAAACGGTGTTTCCTGACCGAATTCTTTGTGGGCCTCCCGTACGCGCTCTAAATCGATTTTCCATGCCATAGCAAGAACAAATTATAGGATATTTATATGATGACGTGCAAATCGGGGTGATAGGGGAAAGACGCTCCCTTATGACGATTGTTTTTTGGCAAACGTTACCTGAAGTTTGTCGCCGACCACATCGATACGGCTTGACTTCCACTTTTGGTCGATACGACCGTCAAGATGGGTCAATACTAAGTCGTTAAAGTGATCCAGGCTTTCATGAATGGTTTTTTGCCACGGGCGGGCGAGCATGGGGAGATGAAGCTTCAGACTTTCTTTTTGTACCACGAGCCCCTTTGCAGAATCGGTGGCGAGTGTTCCGCTAAATCGTGCTTCTCCCACGATCGTTTTTGCCTTCATATCGGCAAGTTTGACCGTGTCGCCTTCGATCATGATTTTTCCTTCGGTAATTCTGGCACCGGGAAGCTCCACCGAAGTTTTGACGTAATCCATGAGTTCTCCCGGAGTCAATGTTACTCCTGCGGCATTTTCTCCCGATTTATTTAACACATAGTTGATGCGGTCTTCGACGCCGCTCGGGAGTTGCTCCGGTGCGGGGGCGGGTTGTTCGGCGGTCACGGGTGTTTCGATAACGGGTGTTTCTTCGATCGGGAGTGATGATGCAACCGATTCCGCGGGTTTTTCGGTCTGTTCGCCGTTTGCGGTATCCTGCTGGGAAGGTGTTTCCGTTGGCGGTATTTCCGCGGCGGCAATACCCGTCGTTTCTTTCGGCTCTTCGATAACCGGTTGTTCGACAGGTTGTTCACCGGCGAGTGTGGTCAGTTCATCCCGGGGTGTCTCCGGTGCGGGTTGTGTCGCTTCAACAATGGTTGGTGCGGCTTCTTTGGCAAATGCCTCGACATCAGTGAGCGCCCGCATATTTGCTTCCAGCATGTTCATGTCAGTTATTATGACCTGTCCGTCGGTGATTTCATAGGATATCCCCAAGGTATCCATCGTTCGCTTAAAGTAGGCATCAAACCGTTCGGGATTGGTGGTTTTCAGCGTGGGATACATATTGGCGTACATGTTGGAAAGATGCGTCTGCAACTGATCCTTGGAATAGGTTTCATTTGCCCGTTTTGCCATATCTTCCCAGGTCATATCTTTATAAACCTCATTTGTCTGGTACGGAGTCTCGGGATCAGCACTTCCGAGCTGTTGCAAATGCGCGTAGACGGTTTCGGTTGGATCGATGGTGGCCGTCATGGCAGGCAGTACGGTGGTGGTATCGCTATTGCCGCGTGCGGTATGAATCATCCAGGCCATCTCACGATCCTCCGCAATCCTGGTGTCCGGGTTATATCCGCCGACGGCCGCGAGACTTCCCGCTTTTGTGGCAATATTGCCGCTATAGACGCCGGGGACACTTCCCGTATCCCCATGGCGAACCAGACTATCCATCAGTTCAAATGCCCGATGCTGGGCAAACAACAGCGGGAACTCTTCATAGGCTTTTTGGGGAAGCTCATAACCTCCGCTCACCATATCAAGTGACGGATTCTGATCAAACGCATCTACGGCACTTGCGATGTACGTTTCGGCAATAGTGTTGCCTGTGCCGTTATCGGCGATGACGGCAACATCGGAAGCATCGGTGGGAAGCGTTGCGATACGGGACAGGGCAACATTTGTCACATCCCGTTTCACCCGACCTGATGTGGGTGCTTCCTGATAGGAATGGGTAAGATACAAAACGCGCATTTCAGGATGGTCTGCGATAAATCTCGTAACTTCCGATTTCGTATCGCCCGGAAGCGTCTCACTGACGGTGCCGTCGGGGGAGGCGACATGCGCATCGTAGACGATAAATTCCGTTTTTTCGGGAGCAAGCGGCGTGCCGTCCGTTGCCTTTTGCCCGACATACCGTGATAAGCGCTGATAAATATTGCCGCCCGCCTGTGACACGGGAATCGTTACCACTGCGCGAACATCGGGATTCATCGGGGGTAAGTCACCCGTCAGTAACTGTTCGACCGTAGTTATTTCATCGGGAGTGAGCGTCGAAAGATACCAGGCCACTTCTTCCTGCTGGTGTAATGTTGCCTGCGGATTTTCCGTAAGCCGCGGGGATTTTCTGGTTTCCATAGATTCCCGGGTCACATAGGAGCCTTCCATACCGAACGGGCTTAAAAGCGTCTCACCCGGTTTCTTTTTTGTTTCGATAATTTCTCCGGTAGCCGCTTCGAGTACTTCACGATACGGGATAAATACGGGGTACCAAGGTGCCTCCGTTGCCCCCGCTTCGCGGGCAATAGTAGTCACCGTCTCGGTAACCGGAAGGGTGAGTTCTTTGGCAAAAATTTGTCCCGGTTGATCTTCCGCATAGACGAAATTTACGGTGAGCTGATGAATCGGTACCGATGTTTCCGCCGCCGAAGGCACGACCGTATGGGCGGCCTGCTCTGCGTTACTTGCGCCGAGTTTCTCAAGAAGCGGAGCGAGTTCCTGTTGGGTAGGAAGGTCGCTATCCCGTCCGAAATAACCCATGCGCAGTAACAACGCTTCCACCTTATCATCCTGTGATCCCGTTTCCAGCGTATGAAGCGCTTCCATGGGGGCTTTGCCGCTTTCGATGAGCGATTGGTAATGCGTGATTGCCGCATCATTCATTTCGCCGATGTGTTTGATGGCATCCGCGCTAAACAGTTCCCGCGGTACGTGAATGGTGGCATCCTGGGGAATCCTGGCCAAGTCCAATTCCTGTACCTGGGTGTCGCCGAAGGTCGCCGGTCGGAGGTGTTCGTTTATATAGTTTTCGTGACTGCCTTCGGGAACCGTAATATTGGCGTTATGCTCGTTATAGGTGTACAGGCGAAACATGTTTTTAACGCTGTTTGCCGTAGCGATTCTATTGTCACCCTCCGCTTGGTTTAAGAAATGATCCCACAAGCCGCCTTCCTTGAGATCGGACGCTTTGATATCGATCATGGGTCCCGTCGGGGAGCTCGTCTCAACAAACGGTGCCGTCGTATCCGATTCAAGCGCAACGGTGTGATGGAGCGGTGCGGATATCTCATACCCCTGTTTGGCCAGATCTGCTTTCAAATCGGCAATTGCATCGGGTTGCCCCAGCAATTCTCCCTTATCGGAAATGTTCACGGTGGCGATCACGTGATCTTTGGTGTCGAGAATTTGCCAGTTATGCGCGCTTTCAATGTATTTCATGTCATAGCCGTCAGGAAGCGATGCGGTGACGGGCATTCCGTTTGGCGCGGTAAGATGAGGAATCTGCACCACGTCGTGAGCACTCGTGATAACCTCTCCCGCTTTGTGTGGCTCGGAGACCGTCATCCCCAGTTTTTCCAGCGTCGATTTGAGCTGTTCGTCGGTGAGATTTGTGCCGATGACATGATCCGATTGCCCGTTAACGTTTTCGGCAAGAGAAAGGTCAATTTTTGCGTCATACAATGTCTGTCCGTTCTCGACGTGTTGAGTAAGCGTTAACTCTTTCGGAATCTGGTACGTCGCATGGTCTAGGGTAACGGTGTGTTCCGCCGTCGGCGTGGAAAGCGGAATTTTGGCGACGTGTTCTGTTGTTTCCGTGGTTGCGTGCACCTCGCCCAAACTGCCTAATGCGTGTAATGTGCCGCCGATGGCCGCGCCTATGACACCTGCCTTGACGCCGTATTTAACGGCTTCGATGCGCGCTTCGCTTTTGAACTCCTCCATAATCGCATCAAGCCCCATGGTTTTTTGTTCGTCGGTGAGCGATGCTCCCGCAAAGGGCCAACGTCGCTTTATGATTGCCGCCTCCGGTGCATATGATGCCGCAAGATTGAGTGTCGCTTTCACCGGGTCGTCCTGTGATTCGAGCGCGTTCACCCCTTCACGAAGTATCTGCGTTTGACCGGTGGTAAGCTTCACCATGAAATCGGGGAAAGCATTGCCGCCGAGTACTACCTCCGCCTGTTCGGCATGACCGGACAAATAGGTTTCAAGGTCTCCTAACGCTTTGTTTGCGGTGATATCAAGAGCCGCCCGTTCGCTTTCGATAGCCTCCCTATTTGAAAATCGGATAAGACCGACACGTTTTGGACCCGTTTCACTGACCGCTTTTCGTGCATGGAGGTCGGCAACGGTGGCTAATGCATTGCGCAATTCATCATCGGTGAGTGTTGCCTTGAGTTGATCGCCTTCGTAGAGGGTTGACTGTAGGGTGGTGATCATTTCCGAAGCGGAGCGTTGTTGTACGGCAAATTTTTCAAACCACGCGCGTTTCTTTTGCGCTTCGGTAAATGTCGCCCCCGATTCCTTTTCACGAAGGTGAGTCAAATAATCACGGTGCAATTGCCCGTATTCGCGCCATCCGGCAAATGCTCCTCCCGCGGCGCTTCCCGTAAGGAGTGCGAGCGGTCCGACACGGAATGGCATGGTTTTGACAAAGTTAAGTGCTGAAAGCGCGATAGCAACGCCCGAACCGATGGTCGCTTCGTTAAAGACCAAGGGAACCAAGACATGCTTTTTATTGAGCCAATCCGCTATTTCGCGAATCTGTCCGACGCCTTTTTCGACGGCGGTCGGTTCCATGCTCGTGACTTCTCCCATGGCGCCCAGTCCCAGCCGGATCTGCATGCTATTTATCGCCTCGTCCAAATTGGCGAGTCCGCCTTCGTGAGACATCTTGGTACGAAGGGTTTCTGCCGCATCAAAAAGACTCGAACTATATAGTTCTGCTTCAGCAAAAATGTCGGGACGAACATTTTTTAGCGTCGCATTGAAGAATTCTTTTGCTCGTTTGTCGAATTCTTCTTTGGTCGAAATGTCGCCGCTTGCGTACTCTTTGAGTAACGATTGTATGCCGGAAACAAGGGGAGCATGATCGGCGTTTTCCGGGTCCAATATCTCCAATTTTTCGCCGAGTTGCTTTCTGATAAACTGATCCGCCTTTTCCAAGTCGGCACCGAACCGCATGCGCACCGCTTTGGCTTCCCGTTCAAACGTTTCCCTGCCTTTGATTTCTCCGGCGGCTTTCATGGCGCCCATCTCTTCAAGAGCCATTGTTTGTACCGCGGTTCGCATCCCCAACTTGTCTTTCAGCCAGTCAACCGCACGGGTTCCCGCGCGAACAAGGAAGTTGGAATCGGCGAGTTTTTTATCGTATGCGGCTTTGGCTCTTGCTTCCGCGAGACGGATCGCGTCTTCGGCAAACGGTGTTTCGGCCGCAATCAGGAGATCGTGATAATATTGGCGGGCTTTTTCGTGGAAATAAATACCTCCGACGGATTGTTTCCAGATGGTGGTAAAGATCAGTTCATGGAGCCCGTGCACGGAATCCTTGGTTTTTTCCCATAGCGTCTTCGTCGCATCCGCGTGTTCTTGCGAACGGGGAGTGACCAGTTTTTGCATGCTCCGGTCGGCAAGATCAATCGCGCGGGTTTCGTAGGCCTTGAGTCCCACAATGGTGATGGTGTTGGGATCTTCCGAAATATTTTCCAAGACGGTTCGAGCTTCTTTGGTAGGAAGAACGGGAGGCGTTTCCGGAAGGGTGAGTTTCGGTTCGTCTGCAATCGGCTCGGGAGCTATTTCTGCGGGTATTTCCGCGGGCGGGGTTAGTGACAGATCACCTTTACCGATAACGTGATTGGTTCCCGCTTCATCGGTCCATTGGAGACCGGAAATTTTATCCCACGAAACTTCATCAAAGTCGTTGAGGTTGGTAAGCGGCTTATCGACCATAAGACCTTCTTCTCCTTTTTTGCGGCTCGCTTCCGAAACGAGCGGCACAATGCTCCCGACACCGTTTTCGGTGCGTTTCTCCGCGGGCAAAACCGTCACCGAGGTGATCTCCTGTTCTGCTATCTTGAGCGGTGTTGCAAGATGGATCGGTGTTTCTCCCACGATAACCGACTGCGGGGGCAGTGATTCAGGTTGCGGTTGTTGCGGAATAGGTTCGGCCATATCAGTTTGACGAATCTTCAGCACCTAAATATAACGATCGAAAATCGGCAAAAATTTGGGCGACCAGAACATCGGGTTCCTTGACGTAGGTATTGATAAACGTTTGCACCTGTTCCGGCGCAGGATTTGTTTTAATTAAATCGGAAAGCTTACCTACGGCCGTAGGATCAGCCGCACTTACCATCTCAATCGTCCGAAGAGTAAGATATTGATTCAATCTGTCGGTAAGTTCCCGTTTGATATCGGCATGCGTGGCGTCATCCAGAGGCGTGGCGGCAAACTTTTTTGCAATAAGTTCATCCACAAAGGATTCCATGGCAGAGGAAGAAACATCCATATAACCACAGTAGGTGACCCATAGAGAGGTGTCAAGGAGTCCACTACTATAAAGTAAGGAGTATAAATATATCAAAAAGAATCAGTCGTGAAGAGATTGATACAGTTGTGGAAAATCGATGCAAAGGGAGGGGACGGGATGGTTATTTTTTGCCACTCGACCCTGTCCACACAAGCTTAACATTACCGGTAATCACCCGGTCCGCAAGCTCTTGCGCCGCTTTATACTGACCGTTTTTTATCAGGTTGCTTACCTGGGCAATCGCCGGCTTTGTGACGCCTTCTTCGTAATCACGAAGATAGGGGACGATAATATGCGAAATCTCGGAAAAATTATCGTCAAGGTGCGGTAAGGTTTTGTAAATTTCTTCAAGCGTCATGCCGGGCTTGAGACGATCAAGCACAAGTTGGGCAAGAGCCTGTGCACGATCTTCCGTCATTTCCTCGGCTTCCACTTTGGATTTAATAAGATCCACGATATCCGCCTCTATTTGTTCGCGAATGTCATCAGGAGACATAGATTTTTTTGTCGTTCCGGCCTGCGAGCCGGAATCCATTGATGCCAATCAGTGGAAGGCGGGGCAAGCGAGAAATTATGATACAGACTCTTGATTTTAGTATCTGTTATTTCGAAACCCGGATCAAGAGGGAGTGGCCGGAGGCGGCGTATCCTGCTGGCGGCTTAACCCGTATCGCTCGGCCGTTGATCTGCCTTGGTGCGAAGGATAGGCGGGTTGGAAATTAGTGATGAGTTGTTCAATTGCCTGCGGGACGGCGCCGTACAGAATGCGCAACCGCTCCTCATGGGTGAGGTGTCCCCAAGTTTTGTACTCATGGACGAGGGTCGGCGGCTCGTCGGGGTTCGTTTGGATATATGTACGAAGCGGCGATTCGGTATCAAAAAGTTCGACCGTATCGTTGACGAACGATATACCGCTTGCGGATCTTAAGACGGAATCCGGGCCGTGGCGACGGACAAACTCCTGGACGTCCTGGATACTGAACGGTTTCATTTTGACGGCGGTGCGTACCAACACCGTGGTCGGGTGTACCGTCGGATCGGTCATATCGATGGCGGTAAGCGCGGTACAAAGCTCGGTATTTTTGCCCGACAGCCCCATGGCCCCGTTGACCCGATCGGACATCCACTGGGCAATATTTTTCGGTTTTTCATTAACGACCGCGGTATCGTCAAAAATATCTTTGTCATAGGTGATGTTGATGGTGTCCGAATAAATACGGATGATACGGTCGCCTTCCGTGTGGACGTCTCCCGCATGTCCGGTTTCGACGGTGCCGTTTATGTAGCTTCTGACCATGAGCGCTGATATATCCTGCATGGCTTTTCGTTCAGCCATTTCAAGCGGCCATTCGGCAACATTCATATTGACGGGTTTTCTGATGATGTCTTCGGTAAAGTGCGGTAACACTTGGTGCACCCTGTCCGCACCTAATAGGGAAGCAAAAGCGTTGGTGCGTGCCGGCGATGAGGTGACGATATGAAAATGGATTGGCCTCTCTGTGTTTGTCATTTCCCGAAAAATAAAAAAATAACCGTGCGCGTTATTTTTATGACTGCGGTCGTGGGCAGAGTGACCTCATGAAAGAACACTCTCTTTATACATGCAGGGCACGGATAACGGTCAACTGGGAATAAACGGGAGTATCTATATCAAAGTGGCCCAATTTTATAAAAGGAAGGTGATTCACTGAAAAATCCTGTAATTCCTGCATGTCCCCCTGGTCAAGAATACCGTTGGCTGGTACTATAAGAGCCTATGAATACCACACCCCACACTCGCGAGCTTTTACCAAACGGTACCCGACTGATTCTTGTTCCCATGGAAGGGGTGGGAAGTATTGCCACGGCGGTCATGGTCGGTGTTGGTAGCCGATACGAGACACCGCAAAACAACGGAATATCACACTTTTTGGAGCATATGGTGTTTAAGGGGACGCAAAAATATCCGACGACCGACGACGTCAACAGTATTGAGCGCGCGGGAGGACTCCAAAATGCCTATACCGATATCGATGTCACGAATTATCACAATAAAGTGGTGAGTGAGGACTGGCATTTGGCGCTTGAGATTAACAAAGAGCTTGCCGTCAATCCGCGACTTCCCGAAGAATGGGTAGATAAGGAACGCGATGTCATTTTGGAGGAAATGAAGCGGTACGAAGACGAGCCGGCGAGCAAAGTGGAGGAAGCGTATCATGCGCTCCTGTACCCAGATACCAAACTCGGCATGCGCACCATCGGCGAGGTAAAAAGTTTGATGAGTGTAGGAGCCAAAGAACTCCGTTCCTATCACGATACCTGGTATGGGCCCGAGCGCACGACCGTGATTCTTGCGGGCAATGTTACCCCATATCGAGATGCCATCATCGCACAGGTGACCGAATGGTTCGGCGGACTTCCCGCGAAAAAAACGGGTGATTTTGAACGGGTGACGCCGCAACAGAAAGCACCGCAACTTACCGTGGTGACGAAACCCGATGCGGCGCAGGCGCATTTGATCGTCGGACTTCGCGGTTTTGCCCGTGATAGCGAAGACCGATTTGCCTGGAGTCTGTTTAATCTGATTATGGGCGTCTCCTTTACTTCACGGCTGTTTAAGGAAATCCGCGAAAAGCGGGGGCTTTGCTATCACGTCAGAAGCGGGAATAGCTCGTATGCCGATGTCGGCAGTTGGGACATCTACGCGGGTGTTGCG
>WBZO01003639.1_pt1 | contig 17661 bp, 15 predicted proteins | sample 5204261 | NCBI WGS metagenome assembly WBZO01 (sample SAMN12412400, study PRJNA552823) | activated sludge metagenome | isolation source: activated sludge from anammox sidestream of wastewater treatment plant... | place: USA: North Carolina | collected 2017-09
TATTCTGGCTGTTGTAACTGGTTATCAGCTATTTGGAAATAAGCCTAAAATTAGTATGAATCACCTGATTGATAATTTTGCTTAACCCGAGTTAGCATTCTTCGGCTTTAAATCTAGATTTATAGTGTATCAAAGTGCAGCATTTTTTAGATGAAATTATCGGGTAATTTTCTTCAGTAGTTTCTACCTATTTTCATTGAATGTGATTTTCTCAAATCCTATTAACCACAGTGATTACCATTGTTTATAAAGTGGTTTATTCTGTGGGTGCATTGTAAATAAAGAGCTAACTAAGATAACATTTATTTCATAAAAACCATGTTTATAGTATTGACATTCTCCTGTGGGTTAAATTAAAATTATTCATTATGTGGTTATTTAACCATTTTATAGAAGTGGTTAAATTGTGGGTTCAATGATAAACTAAAAGGTAAAATGATGAAAAAAACGTTACTGGCAATTCTATCTTGTGGAGCTTTTGGGATGATTTATGCTGATTCATTCCAAGATTTTAATAATAATGCTTTCTTACAGTATGGTAACGTGTATGTTAACCAGAATCAGGCTGGACAAGCACAGGAGTGGTCTGTGGGTGCCAACGTTCAAACAAAGAACAACATTTGGATTAATGCAATAGCAACCGGAATGCCTAATAATGATTCATTAGCAGTAAGTTTGCCTGGTTATAATACAACTTTAGGCGGATCAACTTATGGGCAATTTCTGGCTACAGCAAAAGCTGGTTATGCTTTCCAATTTGGTAATGGAAGTAGTAATGGCTTTCAGGTTATTCCTTATGCAACCTATACCTATGGTACATCATTAGGTGCGATTAACCAGTATTATGGACTAGGTGTGAAGCCGGAATACCGTTTTGGTTCTTCCCTCAAAATCTCACTTGATATGACCGCATATGATGCTACCCAAGCAGGTGGTGGAGCAGGATTACAGCCTGCAACAGTAAATCCTACTTTCTGGGGGCAGACAAATAATGGATATATTCAGGATTTTAGATACACAATTAATCCTGAGGTTCAATACGATATTGCCAAAACAATTTTACTAGGTGTTGGTTATTCTTATGATAACTCATTTAATCAGCAACAGACAACAATGAATGGTGCTGGTAATTCTACTCTTTATGCCAAACTTGGTTATTTGTTTTAAATTATTTTGTTTTCTTTTTGTGCTTTTTTCCTCCGCCGGTATCTCCTACCGGCTTTTTTTATTGATTATCAGGCTACGGCTGCTACATGACTTCCCCCGTAACTAGGGAAGACAGATAAATCATCCAGAATTTGTGCTGAAATCAATGCAAATCCAATTATTAGCATTATGATTTCCATTATTATGGCTTTTTTGAGTTTTTTCTTGTAAATTATACTTGCTGCAACCGGGATTAGTGCGGCACCAATTTGAAACATATTTGATTGCTGGTATATAACGACGAATGCTTTTGGGAACAGAAGCGCAATTATGACTGGAATTAAAAATGCCATAAGTGTTGCACCAAAACGAGTTGCTGCTGTTTCTTTCCACTTTAGTGCATCTATTACAAATGCAACTAGAGCAAAACCAATGGAAAGAAAAGCCGTTAATACTGTAATAGCCGCAAATCCACCAACCATCGTAGAAATAATTGATGGAACACCTGGCTTGGTTAGGGCAAAATGCATTATGTCACCAATAGTCGCTAGATCAACAAACTTGGTTCTTGGTACTAGCGAGAATATTAACATCATCCAACCAACATAAGCGAGTGCCGGAATAATCATTCCCACTAAAACGGCTTTTTTGGCTTTTGCTGGATTCCAATGGTTAATTTTTAATACCAGTGGTAAGACCATATGCATCATCCAGATACAAAACATTGTTGATGCACCAGCCCCAAGATATTTTATTCCACTTGGTATAAGCTCAAAAATTTGAGGATTAACTAGATGTAGCCCGAGAATAATTCCACCTATTAGAAGGGTGAATTTAATTGTAAAAATAACGCCATTAAGACGGCTTATAAAGCCAAGACCAATAACAAATGCTGGCATGAAGACCAGAAAGAAAATAATCATACCAATCTGAGAGGGGATGTGTATGTTAAAGATAGGTAATACAGTTTTTACCAGTAGGTCACCACCCGCATTTACATATGCTGCAGCGAGTGAACCCATAGATAGTACGTTTAGTATTGCAGTTAGCCAGTAACCTTTTTTTCCAAAGTAGTCAACTGCTAGAGTTGCTGCATTTACATTGTGATTGTCGTAACTGGCATAAACATCAATGCTGACACCCGCCATAAGAAAGGCAACTATAAAAGTAATTGAGATAAAGATAAATGTATTTACAATCCCGGGACCAGCCGCTAGTATTGGTAAAGCCAGTACCCCAGAACCAATTGCTGCTCCAGCAACCATAAATGAAGATAGTAGCAGTCTTTTAAAATCACCCACCATAAAGCCTTTGTTAAATTATTGTTATTACGCTATTGTACGGGTGTAAGCTAGTTAAATAATACATGCATTGCACAAATCTGCTTATTAAAATGAGAGTTCAACAGGATTCAATGGGTTTATTATGTTAAAATAATTGATAATTATAAAGAAAAATAATTACATACTATATTAATTGGTCAAATTCTAATGAATGAACAATCTCTACTAAATAATCTAAATGATGCACAACTTCAAGCTGTTACTTATACAAGAGGTTCTTTGCTTGTCCTTGCTGGTGCCGGAAGTGGTAAAACCAAAGTTCTAACAACTCGTATTGCATGGCTAATAAGGAATGCCCAGATTGGAGTTAGCGAGGTTCTTGCAGTTACGTTTACCAATAAAGCTGCTAAAGAAATGCTCCATAGAATTGGTAGCATCCTTCAGATTGATACCAAATATATGTGGGTTGGTACTTTTCATTCAATTGCACTTCGCTTATTACGCCTTCATTATCAGGAAGCAGGTTTGCCAAGCGGATTTCAGATTCTTGATTCGCAGGATCAGCTATCGTTAATCAAACGGCTGATTAAACAAAGTAACATTGATGAAGATCGCTACCCGGCAAAAGAAGTACAAGGCTTTATCAATTATCAGAAAGAACAGGGGATTCGAGCTAGCGAGCTTTCCCCAGATAATTTGAAAAATAAGATCCTGATAGATTTATACCTTATATATGAGGAAAATTGTAATCGCGATGGTTTGGTTGATTTTACTGAGCTATTACTGCGAAGCTATGAATTATTGAGTATGAATTTGCCATTGTTAAACCGCTATCGTCAGCAGTTTAAACATATATTAGTTGACGAATTCCAAGATACCAATGTTTTACAGTATAAATGGCTTCATCAGCTGGTCGGTGAAAGAACCATGATTTTTGCAGTTGGTGATGATGATCAATCGATATATTCATTTCGTGGTGCCAAAGTCGCTAATATGCATGCCTTTTTACGTGATTTTCAGGTGGTTGAGCCAATTAGGCTTGAGCAAAATTATCGTTCTACCCAAGTAATTCTTGATGCTGCCAATGCTGTTATTGATAATAATTCTGAGCGAATTGGTAAGAAGCTATGGACGGAAAATCGCCACGATGAAAAAATTCGGCTTTATGAAGGATATACTGAAGAGGATGAAGCCTATTATGTGATTGATGAGATCCGTCAGTTACATAATGCCGGAATTGAACTTAATGAAATTGCGATTTTATATCGTTCCAATGCGCAATCACGAGTTTTTGAACAGCATCTTTATAATCGTGGAATTGCCTATCGCGTTTATGGTGGTTTACGTTTCTTTGACCGACAAGAAATCAAGCGGGTGCTAGCCTATTTACGCTTAATCATTAATCCAAATGACAATGAGGCTTTTTTAAGGGTGGTTAATTTTCCTGCTAGGGGGATTGGTCCACGAACTATTGAACAATTGCAGGAAACTGCTACCCAGCTAAAACGTTCTCTTTTTGATACTGTAGATGAATTAACTGGTAAACTCAAAGTGTCACTTAGCAAATTTACTGATTTAATCAGGCTAATGCAGGTAGAAAGCAAGGTTCTAAACCTTGCGGAGACTATCAGTTATGTTATTGAGACTAGTGGTATTCGCGAGCATTATGAGAATGATCCTAAAGAGGGAGAAGAGCGCATTGAGAATCTGAATGAGTTGATCTCGGCTGTTACTGGTTTTGAGGCTGAAGATACAAGCAATCCGCTTGTTGAGTTTTTAGCACATGCAGTACTTGAATCTGGCGATAATCAGGCAAATAGCTATGATTCTGCGGTTCAGCTAATGACGGTTCATGCTGCCAAGGGGTTAGAGTTTAAGGTGGTTTTTGTTGTTGGTCTGGAAGATGGTTTATTTCCCCATGAAAATTGTTTAAATAACCCGAAAGAAGTTGAAGAAGAGCGGCGGCTGATGTATGTTGCGATTACGCGGGCGAAAGAAAAGCTTTATCTGATGCGTGCATGTAGTCGTTTGATGTGGGGTAAGCGCTTGGCTGCGCCAATTTCGAGGTTTGTTAATGAAATTCCGGCAGAGTTAATCAAGAATATTTCCGGTGTGAGTAAAATCGGTTATAGTGAATTATCCGGCTATTATGATCCAAGTACTGAGAGTAGCTATAGTGGAATGCGCAACTCACGCGCTGAATTTGAACATCCCGAAACCAAGACATCTAGGGTTGATCTCAAAGATAAAGATATTACCCTGAAAATTGGTGATATGATAAAACATGGCAAATTTGGCAATGGTAAAATCCTTCGCTTAAATGCAGATGGCAAGAAAATGACTGCTGAGATATTTTTTATCGGAATTGGCAAGAAAACGTTGGATTTGAATATCGCAAATATTGAGAAAGTTTAAAAGAAAAATGTTAACAAATAAAGAAATTTTTGAGCAGGCAAAATCATATATCCCAGGCGGTGTAAATTCTCCGGTACGTTCGTTTAATTCGGTTGGTGGGACACCCTTTTTCACATCTCGTGCAGAAGGAAGTAGTCTTTTTGATATTGAGGGTAAAGAGTATATCGATTATGTTTGCTCCTGGGGAGCTAATATTGTTGGGCATGCTAATAAAACAGTAGTTGCTAAAGTTACTGAAGCTTTAGCTAATGGGTTTTCTTATGGTACACCAACTGAACTTGAGGTGGTTTTTGCTAAAAAAATATGTGAACTAGTGCCAAGTGTTGAAAAATTTCGTTTGGTAAGCTCTGGGACGGAAGCGGTAATGTCGGCAATCCGTTTGGCTCGTGGCTACACTCGGCGTAATTATATAATCAAATTTAATGGTTGTTATCATGGGCATAGTGATAGTCTATTAATCAAGGCGGGATCTGGCTTACAGACCTTTGGTAATCCAAGTAGTAGTGGCGTTCCTGAAGAAGCTATTCGTCATACATTGGTGCTTGAATATAATGATACTGAACAATTGGTTGAGGCTTTCAGGGTGTATCCTGAGGCGATTGCTGCTGTTGTAATAGAGCCTTTTGCTGGAAATATGAATTTGGTTCGTCCTACTTCTGAATTTATTCAGCAATTGCGTCAGTTGTGTAGTGATAATGGAACTATTTTGATCTTTGATGAGGTTATGACTGGTTTCAGGGTAGCTCTCGGTGGTGCACAGCAGGTTCTTGGAGTTAAGCCTGATCTGACTACGGTTGGTAAAGTCATCGGCGGTGGAATGCCTCTGGCTGGCTTTGGCGGTAAAGCTGAAATTATGGATTGCCTTGCACCAATTGGTGGAGTTTATCAGGCGGGGACACTTTCAGGTAATCCAGTCGCAGTGACTGCCGGGCTTGCGGTGCTGGATTTGATACAACAACCGGGTTTTTATCTAAATCTAGCTGATAGCGCATCATCACTAATGGAAGGTTTAAAAAAGATAGCTTCTGAAGAGGGAGTTACTCTTAGTACCGATTCTATTGGCGGGATGTTTGGTTTTTATTTTTCTGATAGAGTACCACAAAGCTTTGCTGAAGTCAAAGAGGGGAATCAGGAACTATTTAATCGATTTTTCCATCTGATGCTTGATCGGGGAGTGTTTTTTGCTCCAAGTATGTATGAAGCTGGTTTCATTTCAGCAGTTCATAACAATGTCATAATCGATAAAACACTTACAATAGCACGTGATGTATTCAAGATATTATAAAGGTTACAATTAATGAGCAATAAACTGGAAACAAAAGTCATATTAAATAAACCAGATGTAAAGCCTGTTGGTGCGGTGATCTGGATGCATGGTTTGGGTGCAGATTATAATGATTTCGTGCCAATAGTTGAGGAGTTGCGCTTACCTTTTTCGTTAAAATTTGTGTTTCCGAATGCACCGATTATTCCGGTAACAATCAATAATGGCTACCAGATGCGTGCTTGGTATGATATAACTGACTTTAGTAGTTTGACCAGAGAAGTTGATTCTGCCGGAATACTCGAAAATCGGGAGCGGATTCATCTATTAATCGAGGGTTTAATAAAAGAAGGATTTAAGCCCGAGGAAATCGTTGTTGCTGGGTTTTCTCAGGGTGGTGTGATGGCATATTATACTGGTTTGGGGATCGATTATAATTTTGCTGGAATTATGGTTTTATCGGCATATCTACCAGATACTTCTTTGATAGATGTTGCCAAAATCCAACATAAATTAAAGATGCCTTTTTTAATCTGTCATGGGCAGCAAGACCCTGTTGTTAGCATAGCCTATGCTAAAGAGGCAGTTAAGTATTTACAATCGCTTGATGTTAATTATCAGTGGTTTGAGTATCCAATGCCGCATAGTGTCTGTTATGAAGAGGTTGTAACAATAGCTAATTGGTTAGGGCAAATATTTAACTCTTAATTGCGGCAATATTCATCAATTGTGTATAATTGAGGGAGTTAGAACATAATTTACAATGCGGGGAAGGCGATGTTAAAGGCAAAAGTCTTATTGGTAATGCCGTTGTTACTATTGGGTGGAATAGCAGCTAGTAATGCAGATAATATGCCACCTGCAGGATACGTTTATTCTCCTGCATCTGGGTCAACGGTTGTAAAGACTTCATATCGGCAGTGTTTACACACGGCATACTGGGTGGCGGCTAATGGGATTGAGGAATGTGGTGAAGCTCCGGAAAAGCCTGAAGAGAAGAAGTATGTTACTAAGATGACCTCATTTATGGAGTCTGATACACAGTTATTTAGTTTTAATAGCCCTGAATTGTCCGTTGCAGGTCAGGCTAAACTAGGTGCATTTCTGGAGAATTTGGCTAAATCTTCCGCAGCAATTCATTCTATTACCATTCGTGGTTATACTGATATGATTGGTGGAGTGGATTATAATCAGCGGCTATCTCAGGAGCGTGCTGACGCAATAAAGAGTTATTTCGTGGAGCATGGTGGGCTTAATCCTGATACAATTGTGGCTGAAGGCATGGGGATGAAAAATGCTACGGCTTCTCCTGAGTGTTTCAAGAAGTATGGTAAAGATGATATTGATAAAATCAATTCAATTACTGCTCGTGAGAAGACTCAGCCTAAAGAAGAGCGTAAAAAAATGGATGAAGAGTTGAAGAAATTTGAGCAAAAACATGCTGAACTGGTTGCTTGTGCAGGACCTGATCGGCGAGTTGAAATCTCAGTTGAACAGACTAAACAGGAAGAAGTTCCCGTCGAATAACTAATACTTTTTGTGAATGTCCCGCACTCTTGTGTGGGATTTTTTATTGCCAGAGTTTATATGTTACGTTTAAAAATCACTGAAGCCAAACAAAAGCAGCAGAAGACCATTGCCACTATTGGTAATTTTGATGGTATGCATCGCGGACATTGGCAGTTAATCGAGAAATTAAATGCGGTTGCCAAGGCTGAGAATGCTAGGAGTATGGTAATTACTTTTGATACTCTTCCTCATGAGTATTTTGCGGATCAAAGTGGAACTATCCGTACGCCAAGGATTAGCCTTTTGCGTGATAAAGTGATGATTCTTGCTGAATCTAAACTTATTGACGAAATAGTAGTTCTTCATTTTAATGCTAGTATGGCAAAACTAAGTCCAGATGAGTTTATCGAGGATTATCTTGAAGAAAAACTAAAGATAGATCAGATGATAGTTGGGCACGATTTCCGTTTTGGTGCCAAGGCTCGGGGTACAATTGCCGATCTAATCCGTCATGGTATTGTTACTGATGAGTTTACGGAAGTAAAACATAATCAGATAAGAGTATCTAGTTCTTTGATTCGGGAGTTGGCAAGTGAGCAGCAACTTGGTTTGATTCGGGATTATCTTGGGCGTAATATTCGCTATAGTTCTCGGATAGTACGGGGAAATCAACTAGCCCGTAAATTTGGGATGCCAACTATAAATCTAAATTTATGCAAAATCCGTCCGGTTCTTTGGGGGATTTATGTTTCTTATGTATATATCGATGGAGTTCGCTATAACGGTGTTACGAATATCGGTAAAAATCCAACTGTAAGTGAGGGTAAAGTCTATAAGATAGAAACCCATTTACTCGATGTAAATACTGATTTATATGGTAAAATTGCGACCGTTGAAATACTTGAATATCTGCGTCCAGAATTAAAATTTGACGATCTGGATAGCCTATTTAAACAAATGTATAAAGATATGGATGATGCACGTGAATTTTTTGTTCGTGCAAATTAAGGAATGATTAATGGATTATAAGAATACCGTAAACTTATTAGATACGCCATTTCCGATGCGCGGAGATTTGGCTAAGCGTGAACCAGCAATGCTGGATAAATGGGTAAAAGAAAATCGTTACCAGAAAATTCGTGAAATTAGTCGCGGACGAAATAAGTTTATTTTACATGACGGACCTCCATATGCCAATGGACAGCTTCATATTGGACATGCAACTAATAAAATTCTTAAAGACATAATCATTCGTAGTAAAACCATAGCTGGCTTTGATGCGCCTTATGTACCAGGCTGGGATTGTCATGGTTTACCAATCGAGCATAATATCGAAAAGCAGTTTGGCAAAAATATGGAGCCACGTGAATTTCGCAATAAATGTCGTGAGTATGCTAATGGGCAGATAGAGCAACAAAAAGCCGATTTTATACGGCTTGGTGTACTTGGTGATTGGAATAATCCATATAAAACCATGGAATTTAAGACTGAAGCCGGAATTGTACGTGCTTTGGGTGAAATTTATAAAAATGGTTATTTATTTCGTGGTGTAAAACCAGTTTATTGGTGTATTGATTGTGGATCAGCACTTGCTGAAGCTGAAGTAGAATATTATGATAAAGAGTCGCCAGCTATCGATGTTGCCTTTAAAGCTGTTGATAATCATGAGATTGCCAAAGAGTTCGGAGTTGAGATACCACACAATGCCGAAGTTTATGCAGTAATCTGGACTACCACGCCATGGACATTACCTGCCAATCAAGCGATATGTGCTGGACCGGAAGTTGATTATGCTCTGGTTGCGATTAATGGAAAGTATTTAATTATTGCCAAAAATTTGGTAGCCGATGCGATTAAGCGCTATCCCGGTGAAGGAAGTCATCATCAAATAATTGCAACTGTAAAAGGTAGTAAGCTTGAATTATTAAAGTTTGAACATCCATTTTATGATTGTCAAGTACCGATGATCTTGGGTGAGCATGCAACTGATGATGCGGGTACTGGATTGGTTCATACTGCTCCAGCTCATGGTATGGATGACTTTTTGGTTAGTTCCAAATACGATCTTGATTTACATAATCCGGTTGGTGATGATGGTTGTTATTTAGCAAGTACTGAGCTATTTGCTGGATTGAATGTTTTTGCTGCTAATGAAAAAGTTATTGAAGTATTAAAAAATAAGCATCGCTTAATGAATGAAGGTAAACTTACGCATAGCTATCCATGTTGCTGGCGCCATAAAAGTAAGATAATTTTCCGGACTACTGGACAGTGGTTTATCGGGATGGATAAGCATGGCAATGATGATCTAACACTACGCGAAAAAGCAAATAAAGCAGTAGATGATACTGCCTTTTTCCCAGCGTGGGGTAGGGCTAGACTTGAAGCGATGATAAAAAATCGTCCTGACTGGTGTGTTTCTAGACAACGGAATTGGGGTGTTCCAATTGCTTTCTTTGTGCATAAAGAAACTGGCGAACCGCATCCAGAAACTTACAATCTACTCCAGCAAGTAGCAGATTTGATTGAAAATGAAGGCATTAATGCTTGGTTTGATTTAAAGTCTGAGCAACTACTATCTGGTGAAGATTTAGATAATTATGTAAAACTCACAGATACTCTTGATGTCTGGTTTGATTCCGGGACTACCCATTTGACAGTGGTTGATGCTAAAGAAGAGTTGCAATGGCCTGCGGATTTATATTTGGAAGGTTCGGATCAGCATCGTGGTTGGTTCCAGTCTTCAATGTTAACTGGTTGCGCAGTTAAAGGGCGTGCTCCTTATAAACAGTTATTGACGCATGGTTTTGTTGTTGATGGTAACGGGCATAAGATGTCCAAATCTAAAGGAAATATTGTTGCACCGCAGGAAGTGATCAATAAGTATGGTGCGGATATTTTACGCCTTTGGGTTGCTGCAACCGATTATTCTGGTGAATTATCAATTTCTGATGAAATATTGAAACGGGTAACTGAATCATACCGCCGGATTCGCAATACTTTGAGGTTCCTACTTGCTAATCTAAATGATTTTGATTATAGCAAAGATGCTCTGGGTATAGATAATCTGCTTGAAATTGACCAGTATGCCTTGGCTTATTTACATAATTTACAAGATAAAGTAGTAAACCAGCTGTATCCAAGTTATCAATTCCATTTTATTATTCAGGAAATGGTTAGTTACTGTTCAGAAGAGCTAGGTAGCTTTTATCTTGATGTGCTTAAAGATCGCCTATATACTTCTAAGGCAGATGGTCATGCGCGTCGTTCAGCACAAACAGCTTTATGGCATATCAGTAAGGCATTGTTACAAATGTTATCACCGATTCTTGCCTTTACTAGTGATGAGGCGTGGGAAGTCCTAACAGGTGATAAAGATGATTCAACTTTGTATCATTTACATCATAATTTGCCATTGGCTGGTGATAATAGCAGGCTTCTCGAAAAATGGGCTGCCATTCGAGAGTTTAGAACATTAGTTTTGAAAGAATTGGAGAATAAACGTACTGCGGGATTAATTGGTGCTTCATTGCAGGCTGAATTAAAAATCAAAGCAGATCCTAAACTATATCCAATTTTGGCATCGCTTAGTGATGATCTCAAATTTGCCTATATGGTTTCCAAAATCAGCCTTGAAGAGGCGGCAGAAACGCAGGTAGAGGTGATAGTGAGTAATGCGCCTAAATGTGAACGCTGCTGGCATTATGATGATGCAGTCGGAACAATTGCCGAGCATCCGGCGATTTGTCCGCGCTGTCATGAAAATATCGCGGGAAATGGCGAACTGCGTAAATTTGCTTAAATAAAATAAGGTTTCTAATATGCAAAAAGAATTGACTAAATCATGCCGGATGGGGCTATTGGGTATTAGCCTGATAGTGATTGTTCTGGATCAGATAAGTAAATATATAGTTCGGGGGCATCTTGAATTGTATCAATTGAAGCCAGTAATGCCATTTTGGAATTGGACGCTTGCTTATAATGAAGGTGCTGCATTTAGCTTTTTGGCTTCCCAAAATGGCTGGCAGAAGATCTTTTTTGCGGGAATTGCGATTGCGGTTTCTATAGGACTGATTTACTACATTATGACTAAGCCATTTAATCTGCTTGCTGGGTTAGCCTTCAGTTTTATTCTGGGTGGTGCACTTGGTAATCTAATTGATCGAATTGTTGCCGGGAAAGTAACTGATTTTATTGATTGGTATGTGGGTACTCATCACTGGCCTGCATTTAATGTTGCTGATAGTTTTATTACGGTTGGAGTTTCTTTACTGATAATTGATAGTCTTTTTGTCAGTAAGAAATAATCATGAAAAAAATTATTTTGGCAAATCCGCGGGGTTTCTGTGCTGGTGTTGATCGGGCGATAACCATTGTTGAAAAAGCACTTGAAAAATATGGTGCACCAGTTTATGTTCGCCATGAAGTAGTTCATAACAAATATGTCGTTGATGGACTGGTTGAACGTGGTGCGATATTTATTGAGGATATAAAAGATGTTCCGGCTGGGAGTATTTTGATTTATTCGGCGCATGGTGTACCTTTGTCTGTCCGTGATGAAGCACAATCCAAAAATCTTACCATGATTTTTGATGCGACTTGCCCATTAGTTAGTAAAGTTCATGTTGAAATCAGAAATCTTTACCGCCAAGGTTATACTATCATTATGATTGGGCATAAGGGGCATCCTGAAGTTGAAGGAACTATGGGGCAGGTAACAGATCATATTCATTTGATCGAACATGAAGCCGATATCGATAATTTGGAGCTTCCGCGGGATATTGAGAAAATTGCGGTGGTTACTCAGACAACCTTATCAGTAGATGAAACTAAATCTATTATCGAGAAGCTGAAAAAGACTTTTCCAAATCTCAAGTTGCCAAAAAACGAAGATATCTGCTATGCCACCCAAAATCGTCAAGATGCAGTAAAAGCAATGGCAGAAAGCTGTGATGCGGTAATTGTTATTGGTAGTAAAAATAGCTCTAATTCAAATCGGCTTAAGGAGCTTGCCGAAAATCTGGGTGTGAGATCATATCTGATTGATTTTGATTATGAAATTCAGTCAGAATGGCTTAATGGGGTTAATTCGGTAGGAGTAACTGCTGGAGCTTCTGCACCTGAGGTTTTGGTTGAGGGGGTGATTAATCGCCTGCGTGGATTAGGTTATAGCACTACGGAATCATTAAGTGTTGTCGAAGAACATATGACATTTGCGCTACCAAGTGAATTACGTAGCTAGTATTATTTAGGAATAAATTAGAATGTTTGAAAATTTATCAGCCCGGTTATCTGGAGTTGTAAAGACTCTTTCAGGAAATGCCCGTCTAACTGAATCGAATATTAAAGATGCCTTGCGTGAGATTAGAATTGCCTTACTGGAAGCCGATGTTGCCTTACCTGTAGTTAAGCAATTTGTTGATACGATAAGAGAAGAAGCTCTTGGTGAAAAAGTTGTTGGTAGTCTTACGCCTGGACAGGCATTAGTTGGTGTAGTTAATGACAAGCTGACCGAACTAATGGGCGGATTTAACGATAAATTAAATCTTAGTGTGGTTCCGCCAGCAATTATCCTGATGGCAGGTTTGCAAGGTGCTGGTAAAACGACTACGGTTGGTAAGCTTGCCAAACGGCTTAAAGAAGCTGAAAAGAAAAAAGTCTTAGTTGTTAGCTGTGACGTTTATCGTCCTGCTGCGATTGAGCAGCTTAAAACGCTTGCTAAATCACTGGATATTGAATGCTTCCCAAGTAGTGTTGAAGAGAAGCCAGAAGCAATTGCTTTAGCTGCTGTTGATTATGCTAAAAAGCATTATTTTGATGTGTTACTGGTTGATACCGCTGGACGATTAACCATTGATGAATACATGATGCAAGAGATCAAAAACTTACATCAGACATTAAATCCTGTTGAGACTTTGTTTGTAGTGGATGCCATGCTTGGTCAGGATGCTGTAAATACAGCGAAGGCATTTAATGATACTTTGAATCTGACCGGGGTTATCCTTACCAAAATGGATGGTGATGCTCGTGGTGGTGCGGCTCTTTCGATTCGTCAGGTAACTGGTAAGCCAATCAAATTCATTGGTGTTTCCGAGAAGGTAGCCGGGCTTGAGCCTTTTTATCCAGATCGGATGGCTTCGCGTATTCTTGGTATGGGTGATATCTTATCGTTGATTGAAGAAGTTCAAGGCAATGTGGATGAAGTTGAAGCCAAAAAACTGATGGAAAAAGTCAAAAAAGGCAAAGGCTTTGATCTAAATGATTTCAAGATGCAGTTTGAGCAGATGAATAATATGGGTGGAATGGGTAAAATTCTCGATAAATTACCGGGAAATATTGCTGAGAAAGCCCCGCAGGTCATCAATGATAAAATGATCAAGAAAAATGTGGCGATAATTGACTCCATGACATTTGAAGAGCGCCGTAAGCCAGATTTGCTAAAAGCTTCGCGTAAGCGTCGGATTGCCTTGGGTAGTGGTACTTCAGTTCAGGAAGTAAATCAGTTATTGAAGCAATACGAGCAAGTTAGCCAAATGATGAAGAAATTTAGCGGCGGTGGTATATTTAAGATGATGAAGAATTTTAAACATTTGATGCCAAAAATGTAGTCTAATTTTTGAAAATTTAGTTGTAATTACGGTAAAAATATAATGCATGGGAGTTTTGACGTGAAGAAAAAGGGAATAAATATTATATTGGGTTCTTTTGCTGCGACTTTTGCCGCCTGTTCTTTTGTTAGTTTGAATCCACAGGCTGAGAACACTACGGTTTTGCCTAAGGGGAGCTCTTATGCTAATTGTAAGTTTCTGGGGAATACCAATGTGTCGATTTGGTCAAAAGCTACCACTTTCCAAAGTCAGGAAAAAGCCGAAAGCCAGCTTGATACTTTAGCCAGAAATGAAGCGGCTTCAATGGGCGGTAATGCAGTAACCCCTACTTCTGAAATTGTTAATGGGCAGAGATCTTATGGTGTTTATAATTGCCCAACCAAATAGTAAGAATTTTTGTTTGAACTTTGTGGTATTCTAATTGAGAAAGCTGGCAGTATTACTGCCAGATGCCAAGTTTCCAATGCTTGCGACATACCGAGACATATTTACTATCAACAGTTTTTAGGCGATCGTCATCGACAACAACCTGTTCTCCAGATTTTATAACAGTACCATTTCTGATTAGCATATTAAAATTGGCTTTACGCCCACAATGGCAAATAGTTTTTACCTCTTCTAGTGTATCGGCAATTGCCAGAAGCGTTGATGCAGCAGGGAATGGTTCTCCCCGATAATCACTTCTCAATCCATAGCAAATTACGGGTATGTTGAGAAAATCAACCACATCGGATAGCTGTAATATTTGCTCCGGGCTGAAAAAATGAATTTCATCTATTAGTACGCAGGCAATTTTTTTCTTCTGATTTTCATTATGAATCAAATCATGGAGATTATCACCGATCTGTGTTGATAAGGCTTCTTTGTCAAAACCAATTCTTGACTTGACTTTATTATTGCCTGCACGTTTATCTATAGCTGACGTAACTATCAGGGTGTGCTGTCCACGATCCTCATAATTATAGGCAACTTTGAGGAGATCAAGAGTTTTACCTGCATCCATTGCTGAATAGCGAAAATAGAGTTTTGCCATTATTTTGTTCCAAAGATCCGGTCGCCCGCATCGCCAAGTCCGGGAACAATGTAGCTATTTTCATTAAGTCTTTCGTCAATTGCTGCGGTGTAGATATCTACATCAGGATGTGCCTCATGTAATTTGCTAATACCTTCTGGAGCAGCAAGAAAACACACAAATTTTATATTTTTAGCGCCATGCTCTTTTAAAATTGAAAGTGCCGCAATAGCTGATCCCCCGGTTGCTAGCATTGGATCCAGTACAAATACTTCACATAGATCAAGCTCAGTCGGGAATTTGCTATAATATTCAACAGGTAGATGAGTTTCTGGATCGCGGTATAAGCCGATGTGACCAATTTTTGCATGGGGGACAAAATCAGCAATAGCATCAGACATAACTAGACCCGCTCTCAGGATTGGAATCAATGCCAGTTTTTTACCCGATAAAGTTGGAGCTGACATTTTAGTTAATGGGGTATCAATTTCCATGTATGAGTTTGTCAGATGGCGCATCGCTTCATAACCGAGTAATTGTGAGAGTTCTTTGGAAAGTTCGCGAAACTGTTTGGTACCAGTATTTTTATCCCGCATAATAGTTAGCTTATGCTGAACTAATGGATGGTTTATAAGATGTGTATTTTTCATATTGATTATTCTGTTTCAGCTAAAAGAGGTGTACAAAGAATAGGTGTTTCCAAATAGTTATCAAGGTATGCATCACTAGCACAATCAGTTTGGATTGATACTAAACCATGATATCCATTTTCAGCTCTATAGTAATCAACTATAAACCCTACCTCTTGATTATCCAGTTTTGGGCTAACTACCGTTTGTCCTATTATTGGTTCATTGGCTGAGGTAAATTTCTGCATTCGTCTTTTGACTTTACCGAGATAATGGGTGCGGGCAACTATTTCCTGTCCAGTATAGCAGCCTTTTTTGAAGTTAACTCCACCAATTAGTTCATAGTTTACCTGTTGAGGAATAATCTTCTCGCTGGAATTAGCATAAATCATCGGTACTCCATTATCAACCAGTGCTTTGTGCCACGAGTTTGTATCTTCTATTGTATCTTCAGGCAGATCACCAATACAAAGAAAATTACTTGTTGTAAATTCGGCAAATTCCGTTATGTCAGGTTTGGTAGTTTGATAGTAAATGTTTTTGGTGCTTAGCTGACATTGTACTTTGCTACGTAAAATGAACATTTTTAATCGCGGTACAATCTTGTCTGCTAGAGTTTTACTTGTAATTAGATAAAATCCACCAGCAGCATTTTTTAGAATAAAAAAGGAGGCAATCATTCTTCCTTTATTATTTAAATGTGCCGATAACTGAAACTGAGCGTGATTTAATTCACCAATATCATTAGTAAGTTGACCTTGTAAATAGCTTGCCGCATCCTCTCCAGTTATTTCAATTACAATTAATGCCGAATCTAGATTTATTGCCTTCATTTAAACTCCTCCTGTAGGAGAGATTTTAGCATAAATACCCTAATCAGGCTAAAGTCAGCAACTAAAGAATGCTCTGAAATAGCGGATCATTGGTTTAGTTTCTGCCAAGATTTCAGAGACGGTTTAGGGCATTTTGTGCTAGAATGGCAGATATATACAAGTTATATTGATTAGAAGGAATCTAGATGTCTTTAAAATGTGGAATTGTTGGTTTGCCAAATGTGGGTAAATCAACTTTATTTAATGCGTTAACTAAAGCAGGTATTGCTGCTGAGAACTATCCATTTTGTACCATTGAGCCAAATGTAGGAATTGTTGAAGTGCCAGACCATCGTTTGGCTGAATTATCAAAAATTGTTAATCCGCAAAAGATTCAGTCGGCAATAGTCGAATTTGTTGATATTGCCGGTTTGGTTGCTGGAGCATCAAAAGGTGAGGGTTTGGGTAATCAGTTTCTTGCCAATATTCGTGAAACTGATGCGATAGTAAATGTAGTACGCTGCTTTGAAGACAATAACATTATTCATGTTAGTGGAAAAGTTGATCCGATTAGCGATATTGAAGTTATTACAATGGAATTGGCACTTGCAGATATGGCAACAGTTGAGAAAACCATTCAGCGTGAAGGTAAAAAAGCTAAGTCTGGTGATAAAGAAGCCCAAAAGCTGATTGCTACACTTGAGAAATTGTTACCACATTTAAATGAAGGGAAACCAGCCCGAACACTTGGCTTGGATGAAGAAGAACTGCTACTAATAAAACCTCTTTGTCTTTTAACGGTTAAACCAGCGATGTTTGTTGCTAATGTGAGTGAAGATGGTTTCGAAAATAATGCGCATCTGGATAAATTGACTGCTTATGCCAAGGAGCAAAATGCACCGATTGTCGCAATCTGTGCTGCAATAGAATCTGAAATCGCTGAACTTGATGATGCTGATAAGCTTGAATTTTTGAATGATATG
>WBZO01001533.1_pt2 | contig 17660 bp, 17 predicted proteins | sample 5204261 | NCBI WGS metagenome assembly WBZO01 (sample SAMN12412400, study PRJNA552823) | activated sludge metagenome | isolation source: activated sludge from anammox sidestream of wastewater treatment plant... | place: USA: North Carolina | collected 2017-09
GCTCATCGGCTCGAGGCGGCCCACGCGCAAGTACTGGGTGAACGAGCTGCTCGGCTACAGCGGCGTCCAGGGCGCGTGCTCGGCGGATCCGAACGGCACCACGTGCACCAACGGCACGAGCATGTCCGTGTGCCCGGGCACGAAGACGGGCGGCTCGGTGACGGACGTCGACAACAACACCTGCAACTGGACGAACTGCGGCTACGGCGCGGGCGACACGAGCAACGACTACTTCGGCGGCTGCAACGGCAACGACACCGCCGGCACGCTCTGCTGCACGCCCTAGCCGTCAGGCCTCGAACAGCGCAGTGACGAGGGCGTGATCGCTGTCCTCGGTCAGCGGGATCTCGCCCTCGACGAACGGCCCGTGGTAGCGGAGCGTCTCGTTGAAGATCGCGACGTCCTTGCGCATGCGGTGGAGCTTCTCGCTGAGGAGCATGTGATCGATGAGCGACGGGCCGGCGCCGTGGAAGCAGGAGAAGCGGCGGTCCTCGGGGACGTCCGGCGCGATGGGATAGAGACGGAAGCGGCTCATCGGATCGATGCCGCAGAGCAGGCGCACCGGCAGCGAATCGACGGTGTCGTTCAGATCGCCCATCACGCAGATGGCGTGATCGGGCAGCGCGATGAGGACGTCGTCGACCAGGCCGCGGACGAAGAGGGCCTCGGCGGCGCGCTGCACGAGGCTGCGCATGGCCGACTCGCCGTGCGCGCGCAGGGTCGTGTCCGGCAGCTCCTCGCCCTTCGCGTTCTTCAGCGGCGCAGGCAGGTTCGACTTGAAGTGCGCGGTCATCACGTCGACCTCGCCGAGGTCACCGCCGGCGTCGACGCGCACGTGGACCACGCCCCGCCGGAGCGGGATGCGCCCGGGGAACGGATCGGGATCGCCCTCGACGAACCTGGGGAACGGCAGCGTCTTCGCGGTGTGGACCTGCGACCAGAGGATCGGCAGCCGCGAGAGGATCGCGTTGCGGATGCCTCGCTTGTCGTGCGAGCCGACGACGGGAGCGCCGTAGCCGAGGTCCTTCAGCTCCTTCGTCACCAGGCGGTCGAGCAGCTCGGGCGCGCCCACCTCCTGGAGCGCGACGACGTCGGCGTTCGCCCGCCGTAGATCGCGGGCGATGTTGCCGATCTTCGCCTCGGCGACGGTGCGCTCGCCCTCGCTGCGCGGGAGGAAGAAGTCCTTGAGGTTGAAGGTCGCGAGCCGCATCTGCATGGGAATTTCCGGCATCCTAGCCTGCCCCGCGGCATGCGCTATGTTCACCTGACATGGAGCTCAGCGACGCATCCCTCCGGTCGATCGTGGCGCATCTCGCGCACTTGCGCGCGGCGTACGGCGAGGTCCTCGACGATCCCGATCTCGTCGAGCCGAACGGCGAGTACTTCCCCGACGAATTCGCGGTCGACACCGCCGGGGTGAAGCGCCTGCTCGCGCGCATCATGACGTACGCGCCGCTCTCGACCGACCTCGAGGTGGAGCTCGGCGTGGTCGAGCCCGAGGGCGACGCGCACGCGGGCGGCGGATGCGGATCGGGCGCATGCAGCCCCGGCGAGGCGAAGTCGAAGGGCCAGAAGGTCCTCCGCCCCGCGGTCGAGACCGAGGACGGCTACGTGGCCGTGCTCCACGCATCCGACGCCGGTGATCCGACCGTGCTGACGACCTCGCTCGCGCGCTCCGTCGGACGCATCGTGCTCTTCGAGGCCGACGAGGACGTCGATCCGCGCGACGAGGGGGCGGTCTCGGAGCTGACCGCGCTCGCGTGCGGGCTCGGCATCCTGCTCCTCAACGGCGCGAGCCTCTACAAGAAGGGCTGCGGCGGCATGCGCCGCCACCAGGCGACGTTCCTCTCCGTGGAGGAGCTCGCGCTCGCGCTCGCCCTGTTCGTCCGCACGACCGACAAGAAGCCGGGCACGGTGCGGAAGCACCTCGAGGTCACGCAGCGCGAGGCGTTCGACGACGCGCTCGCGTGGGTCGACGGTCAGCCGAAGCTCGTCAAGGCGCTCACCGAGGATCCGGAGACGCTCGAGGACGGCGTGTTCGTGCTCGAGGAGCGGAAGGGCCTCCTCACGAAGCTCCTCGCGAGGAAGCGCGACGAGGACGTCGATCTCGATGCACCGGTCTCGAAGCCGCGCGCGACGCCGCGGAGCGAAGAGGAGCTGCGCCGCATCGCGGAGACGAAGGCCCTCGTGGAAGAGGCCTTGCAAGAGACCTGACTCGATGGGCGCACCGGCGGCGCACGCGTACGGAGGAGCGAACCCCGTCTTCCGCGCGAGCTCCGCCGTCCCGGCCTGGTGTGCGCTGCTCGCCGCCGCCCTCGCCTTCCTCGCCGCGCAGACGCTCGTGCGCGCGGAGGCCGCGTGGCTCGCGCTCGCCGCGCTGCTGCTCGCCGCCGTCCCGCGGCGCGTCGAGGTCGGCGCCGAGGGCCTGCGGATCGCATGGCTCGGTCCGGGCAAGGTCGTCCGCTACGAGGACGTGCGGCGCGCGGAGCCGTTCGGCCGCGACGGCGTCTCGCTCACGCTCGAGAGCGGCGAGACGTTCCGCCTCGCACGTGGCGAGCTGGACGCGACCTCGCCGCGCGACGTCCTCGAGCGCTTCTGGGCGACGCTGGCGATCGAGGCCGAGGAGGGCGCGCGTCCGAACGAGCGCGCCGCGCTCTGCCGCGGCGACCGGAGCGTAGAGGCCTGGCTCGACGACCTCCGGAGCCTTACCTCGCGCGGCGGTCACTACCGCCAGGGGCTGCTCGGGCTCGATCGCCTCCTCGCGCTCGCGACCAACCCCGGCGCTCCGGTGGAGGTCCGCGTCGCCGCCGCCGTCGCGTACGCGCATGGCGGCGCGCTCGACGACGCGACCTGCGACGAGCTCCGCGCCATCGCCTCGCTCACGGTCGACGCGGCGCTGCGCGCGGCGTTCCTGCGTGTGGTCGATGCCGATCTCGCCGGCGCGCTCCGCGAGATCGCCTGACCTGATATGCTGCCGGCCGCACATGGACCGACGGCCGCCGGAACCCGAGTCCGAGGAGATCAGCCTCTACGTCACGACGTTCTATTCGCTCCTTCGCTCGACCGGCGAGGTGCGCGTCCGCGCGTTCGAGGAGGCGCACTCGTACTCGGGATCGAGCCTGCACCTGGGCGCGCTCTCGGACGTCCCCGACCTGTCCGCCTTCGCCTACGCCGCCGCGCGCCTCCCCGACGAGATGCTCGACGTGCACAACGTCATCCTCGGCCAGTCGCACGAGCTGTTCGAGGCCGCCGGCTACGACGTCCGCCAGTGGCGCATCACCAAGACGCGCGGCCGCCGCCGCCCGCTCCGCTACGACGGCGCGGGCACGCTCGCCGTGTTCATCGCGAGCGCGAGCGACATCGACGATCTCGTCCCGATCGTCACGGCCTACCAAATCGAGTGGAACAAGATGAACGCGCGCCTGCGTCGCTCGGCGCCGAGCGCCGACGCCCTGGTCGACGCGACGCGCGATCCCGTCGCGCTCGGGACGGCGCTCGGCGTCTCGCCCGACGAAGCGCAGAAGCTCATCGACGCATTCGGCCCCAAGCGGCTCGAGCGCGGCGCCCGCGCCCTCTACGAGCGGCCGCTCGATCTGCGCCTCCGCATGCTGGCGTCGTCGTACTCGCAGTACCAGCGCGCGGCGCAGCGCTGGTGGAGCGGCGTCGAGCCCGCGTACGTCCGGAAGGCCGAGCCGCGCCGCCCGCCGGTCTACTTCATCTCGTCGAACACGCACGCCATCGCGAACCTGGTCGGCGGCTACGCGCGCACCCACGCCGACGAGATCGTCGCCTGGGCCAAGCGCGAGGATCCCGAGGGCCTCGCCGACGAGGTCGACCGCGCCGCGCGCACCGGCGATCCCGCCGAGCTCGCGCCGCTCCTCTACTACCTGCTCCGGAGCTACATCCACGCGAACCCCGGCACCGCGAAGATGAACGAGGTGCGCGCGTTCGAGGCGACCAAGGGCCTCGTGCACCTCTCCGAGCCGGGGCACATCGACGTCGACGCCCAGATCGCCCGCCTCGGGCAGCTCGATCCGAAGCTCATCGATCCGCGCCTGCAGATCCCCGGCATCGAGCGCCTCGCGCAGAGCGACGCGGTCATCCTCAACATCGACTACCCGCTCGGCATGGCCGCCTATCACCTGCTCTCCCGCGTCGGCCAGGGCGTCGGCGAGGTGCGCGGCATCTACGTGATGGGCAAGGCCGCGACGCTCAACGGCCGCGTCGGTGACGTGATGCTGAGCGGCAACGTCTACGACGAGCACTCGAAGAACACGTTCCTCTTCAAGAACGCGTTCACCGCGCGGGACATCGCTCCCCATCTCCGCCACGGGAGCGTCTTCGACAACCAGAAGGCGGTCACCGTGCGCTCCGCGTTCCTCCAGAACAAGGAGTACATGGATGCCTTCTACCGCTCCGGCTACACGGTGCTCGAGATGGAGGCCGGCCCGTTCCTCGGCGCCTGCTACGAGCTCGTGAACCCGCGCCGCGTGCCGTCCGACGAGGTCGTCCACCTCTCCGCCTTCACCGGCTTCGACGTCGGCATCGTGCACTACGCGTCCGACACGCCGTACTCGCGCCGCCAGTCGCTCCTCTCGAAGAGCCTCAGCTACTTCGGCGTCGACGCCACGTACGCGTGCGCGATCGCCATCGTGCGTCGGATCGTCGAGCTGGAGTGCGCGCGCCTGGAGTGATCGTCCACGCACCGGTCGCTGGACGGACGCACCGGCGTCCGCTAGTCCCCTCTGCCATGATCTTCCGTCGATCGATCGCCCTCGCCCTGGGTCCGACGCTGCTGCTCCTGTCGTGCGGCGGCGACGCCGGCGAGGACGGACCGCAAGCCAACCGCGCGCCCGTGGTCGACGGCGTCGAGGCGCCCGCCGAGGTCGCCGCCGCGAGCGGCCAGTACCTCGTACAGGTGCGCGTCAGCTACCACGACGACGACAACGAGACGGTCTCGAAGATCCGCCTCCAGATCCCGAAGGGCAGCTTCGATCAGACGACGCCGATCCAGCAAGCGACCCCGTCCAACCGCTCGGCGGTGGTCGCGATCCAGCTCGTCGCCGCGACCGCGCCCGCGGGGACCTACGAGTACAGCGTGTCGGTGATCGACGAGCGCGGGCTCGAGAGCGCGCCGGCGACGAAGACGCTCACTCTGAAGTGACCAGAGGCTCGAGCGGCGGAGTGAGCGCTTCCTCGACGAGCGACAGTCGATCCTGGCCCCAGTAGAGGTCCTTTTCGTCGACCACGAACGTGGGCACGCCGAAGACGCCGCGCGCCACGGCGGCCTCGGTCGACTCGCGGAGCGCGCGCTTCACGTCGTCGCTCTTCGCGTGCTCGAGGGCGGCGCTCGCGACGGCGGGATCGCCGATGCACGCGGCGAGCACGGCCGGGTCGGCGATGTCGCGGTCCTCCGCCCAGTACGCGCGGAACACCGCGTCGCGGTAGGCGTCGCGACGGTCCTCGGGCAGCGCGAACCAGACGCGCAGCGCATCGAGCGATCGCGTGGGGAAGCGCGAAGGGAACCGGTACGGCACGCCCCAGCGCGAAGCCCAGCGCTCGAGGTCACGCGCCACGTGACGCTGCTTCGCCTCGGAGAACGTCGCGAGGGGGACGTCGGGCGTGCCGATCGCGCGGAACAGGCCGCCGAGCAGGATCGGATGCGAGCGCACCTTCGCGCCGGTGCGCGCGGCGAGCGCTCCGATCTGCGAGCAGCCGAGGTACGCGAACGGGGAGGAGAAGTCCCAGTACACGTCGAGCGTGCGCTGCGGCGCCTGCCTTCGGACCGCGGCCTCGACGAAGTCGATGCGGTCCTGCCCCCAGAAGAGCTCGTCGCCCACCACCCACGCGGGCGCGCCGAAGACGCCCTTCGCGATCGCCTCGTCGGTGCGCGCGCGGAGATCGTCCTTGATCGCTTGCGTGTCGATCGCCGAAAGGACGCGCGCCGCGTCGTGGCCGGCCTTCGTGACGACGTCCTCGATCGTGCCGCGATCGGAGATCCGGCGCCCCTCCACCCAGTACGCGCGGTAAAAGCCGTCGATCACCCTCGGATCGATCCCGGTCGCGAGCGTCGCTCGGAGCGCCTCGACCGAGCGCATCGGGTGACCGGCGGGCATGACGAGCGGCACGCCGAAGCGCTTCGCCCAGCGCTGCATGTCGGCCAGGTTGTGGACGTTCTTCGCCGGCCCGAGCGTCTCGCTCAGGTTCTGCGCCGTCCCCTGCGCGCGGAAGACGCCGCCGAGGAGGAACGGCTTCCACACCAGCGTCGCGCCGGTCCGTGCGGCGACGGCCCGCGCCTGCGTCGACGCGAGGTACGCGAAGGGACACGTGTAGTCGAAGAAGAGCTCGATCGTTCGCGCCACGGAGAGGTGCTTAGCAGTAAGCTCGCTCTGCCGTGAACGTCTTTGCATACCTCCTCGGCGCGCCGCTCAAGCGCGGATCGTCCACCGGCGAAGAGACGCTCGCGAAGTTCTTCTCGCGCCTCACCCAGTGTCCGTGGACCGGCAGCGTGGAGCGCGCCCTCTGGTCGGGGTTCCACGCCGATCGGCTCGGCTTCGCGTTCGCCGGCGGATACGGCGCCGCGCTGCGCCGTCTGTTCGAGCACGCGCAGGTGCCGCTGCCGGGCGGCGTCGTGTGCCTGGCCGCGAGCGAGAGCGGCGGCGCGCACCCGCGTGCGATCGCGACGCGCCTCGACAAGGAGGGCGGCGCGCTCGTCCTCCGGGGCGAGAAGACGTTCGCCACGCTCGCGAGCGCGTCCGACGAGCTGCTCGTCGTCGCGAGCCGCGGGCAGACGCCGGACGGCAAGAACCGCCTGCGCGTCGTGCGCGTCCCGACGAAGGCTCGCGGCGTCACGATCGAGGACCGTCCCCCGACGCCGTTCGCGCCGGAGATCCCGCACGCGATCGTCCGCTTCGCCGACGTGATCGTCGAGGACTCGTCCGTCCTGCCCGGCGACGGCTACGACGTCTGGCTCAAGCCGTTTCGCACGATCGAGGACACGCACGTGCTCGCTTCGACGATCGGCTACCTCGCCGGCGCCGCGCGCGCGCACGGCTGGGACCGCACGGTGCTCGCGGAGCTGGTGAGCACGGGCCTGTCGCTCGTCGACATCGGAGCGCGCGATCCGTCCGCCCCGCTCACGCACGTCGCGCTCGCGGGGCTCTTCAGCGGAGCACGGCGCCTCGTCGCCTCGCTCGACGCGGAGTGGGCGAAGGCGGGCGCCGAGGAGCGCGAGCGCTGGCAGCGCGATCTACCCCTGATGCTCGTGGCCGAGAACGCGCGCGCCAAGCGCCTGGAGAAGGCGTTCGCCGCGTTCAGGACTTGGTGAACTTCGACGGGTCGGCGTCGAACTTCTTCTTACAGCCGGGGCAGCAGAAGTAATACGTCTTGCCGTTGTACTCCGAGTGCGGCGTGTCCGCCGTCACGTCGAGCTCCTCGCCCGTCACCGTGCAGCGCGACTTGTCGCCCGGCTTCGCCTCGCCCGGCGCCTTCACATCGCCCGCGGCCGTCGGCTTCTCCTCGTGGTGCTCGCCGCCGGGCGACGCAGGCTCCTTGGCGGCGCCTCCGCAAGCGGAGAGAGCGAATGCACAGGCGAGGACGGCAGCGGGCTTCATCATGAGCTCTTGAATGCCACAAAAGACGAAGGGCGCGAAGGTCTTCCCTCCGCGCCCCGCGTCGTCGCGCGAAGTACGCTTCAGCTCTTTCCGGGAGCGAAGTCGAACTCCATCGTGCCCTGGCCGAGCTTCTTGTCCGGCGGGCTGATGGCGAGGCCCTGGAGGTTCTTCGTGACGCACTCCTGGACCGGCTCGGGCGCGGTCGTCTTGGACTTGTCCACGGTGATGTTCGTGAACTTGCCCTCTTCGGTCTCGATCTCGAACGCGACGGCGACCTTGCCGGCCGCGGTCGGGTTCGTCTTGAGGACGCCGTCGTAGCAGGCCTTCATGTCTGGCTGCTTCGGGCCGACGGCCTTGTTCACGTCGTCGGAGAACATCTTCGCGTCGCGGTACGCGCAGCCGGTGACGGACGCGAGCGCGAGCGATGCGGTGATCAGAAGGATCTTGTTCATCACTTGCCTCCGTCCTTGGCGGGCGTCGCCGGGGTGGCCGGCTTGGCGGGCGTCGTGGGCTTCTCGGTCGTCGTGGGCTTCGCAGGCGTGGCCGGCGTCGCGGGCTTGGCCGGTGCGGCCGAGCCAGCGGGCTTGGCCGGCGTGGCCGGCTTCGCGGGCTTCGTGCCCGGAGCCTCGCCGCCCGTCGGCGTGCCGCTGTCGCTCGTGATCGACTCCTTCTTCTCCTCGACGACGCGCTCCTTGCCCGTCTTCGGGTCGATCTCGACCTTCTTCTGCGTGATGTCCTGCTCGACGACGAGGAACTCGACGCGGCGGTTCTTCTCCTTGCCTTCCTCGGTGTCGTTCGGAGCGATCGGCTTCTCCTCACCCCAGCCCTTCGCGGTGAGGCGCGCCGCGTCGACCTTCTCCTTGTCGACGAGGTACTTCATGACCGCCTTGGCGCGATCGTCGGAGAGCTTCTTGTTGTACTTCGCGTCGCCCTCGGCGCTCGCGTGACCCTCGATCGAGATCTTCTTGACCTGCGGGTTCTTGTTGATGACCTCGGCGATGTCGTGGAGGAGCGAGAAGCTCTCCGGCTTGATGATCGCCTTGTTCACCTCGAACTGGATCTTCTCCTTGAAGTCGATCTTGTTGTCGCGGAGCTCGACGCGCGGCGGCGGCTTCGGCTCCTCCTTCGGGGGAGGCGGCGGCGGCGGCGGGGGAGGCGGCGGCGGGGTGCCGGCGATCGCCATGGAGCCGGCGGAGAACTGCGTGACTCCACCGCAGCCGACCGCGGCCAGGAGCGTCGACGCAGCCACGACGGGGAGCAGCAAGCGTTTGGAAAGCATCGATCGAACCTCTTGGTGTCGTGAGGAGATGCCGGCGCTTTTGCGCCAGCGGCAGAATTAGACGGATCCTGCTCGCACGTCCATGCACTTCTTGCCTCGCGCGCCCGCCGCCACGCCCCGCGCGGCGATTTTTGCTCGATTATCGGCATGTTGCACGGATCGAGCGCGAACGATAGTTGGAGCTCAAACGGGTCTGGCCGTCCCCGTCCGCGCGCTCAGCGGCCGCCGAGACGGGACGGCTCGGGGAGCGGCAGGGTCCCGCCGCCGAGCCGGGTCCCGTTCGCGACGAACGCCGTGTCCGGCGAGACCAGCACCTCGCGTGCACCGATAGGCGCTTCGGCGTCGGAGGTCTCGCGCACCGTCGTGCCGTCCTCGGCGTGGAGACCGACCTCGTTGCCGCGGACGCGGGAGCGGAAGATCCGTCCCGCTCCGTCGCCGATGGCGATGCCGATGCGCGCGCTGTCGGCGATCTCGCTCTCGTCGACGTCGACCACGCCGCCCATCGTCGCGAGGACGCCGTGCCCGAAGAAGTCGCCCGCGTTCGGCGCCGTGCGCGATACGAAGGACCGCCGCAAGGTCATGCGGCTCGGCCCGAACACGGCGACCGCGACCTCGCGGCTCCCGACGACGACGCTGTCCGTCAGCTCGACGCTCGCGCCCTCCTGCGCGACGACGCCACGGCCGACGTAGCCCTCCGCGTCGAACGCGGTGTCGACGACGGTCGAGCGCGAGAGCGTCACGCTCGTCCCACGCTCGGCCGCCATGATGCTCGCATCGTGGTTGTCGTGCACGTGCAGGCCCTCGCCGTGCACCTTCGCGCCGCCGAATGCGTTCAGCGCGCGCCCGAAGCTGCCCGAGGACGCGAGCTGCGTGCGACCGACGACGACGTCCACGAGATCGAGGGTCGCCGCGTCCCCGGCGAGGAGCGCCACCTCGTAGTCGTCGAGGAACGCCGAGCGCGAGACCCGCGCCTTCGCGCCGTCCTGCACCGAGAGCCCGCGGCCGAAGTCGAACGCCGGGCTGGGCCGGCCGTCGCGCGACACGACGCGGTCGACGGTGACGTCGCTCCCCGACGAGATGCGGATGTTCTGTCCGTGGTTCGCGACGAACGCCGAGTCCCTCAGCACCGCGACGCTGCCGGCCTGCACGTTGATGCCGGCGCCTCGATCGCCGTTGGTCCCTGGGCGCGTGCCGCGCACGACGACGCGCGAGGCCTCGACGCGCGCTCCGGGCTCGGAGAGCAGGATCCCGGCGGTGTCGTTGTCGTCGAGGACGGAGTCTTCCAGCGTGAGGGCGCCGCCGGGACCGACGCTCACGCCGATGAATTGCTTCACCACCGTGACGCCGCGGACGGTCACCCTCGCCCCTTCCACGCGGATGCCTCGAACGCGCGTCCCGCCGCCGACCAGCGACACCTTCGCCGCGCAGCGCCCGAGGATGGTGACGTCCTTCGTGACGACGAGGCTCTCGGGATAGGCGCCTGCCTCGACCGCGACGACGGCGCCCGCGGGAGCGGCGGCGATCGCCGCGGCCAGCGTACGGAACCGAGCTGCGTCCACCGGACCGCTCGGATCCACGAAGAGCGTCGCGGTCGCCGGAGGAAACGGCGCGTCGCACTCGCCGACCGGGACACAGCTCTCGCTGCCGAGCGCGTCGCGCGTGGCGCCCTCGCAGGCCTTCGCCGGGACGATCGCCTCGCAGCCCCAGCCGGACTCGCGCGGCCGGCTCCCGTCCGGACATCGGGCGTAGGCGCCTTCGATGCACGCGGAGGACGAGCCGGGACGGAACGCAGGCGCCGGGCACGCGGCATCGTCCGGGACGGGCGATGCGGCGTCCGCGGGGGAAGCCGTCGGCGACGGCGCGGGCTCGCTGCAGCCGATCGCCATCGCCACGGCGATCGCGAGCCTTCGAGGGACCACCGGGCGATCATACGCCCACCCGTGACCGCGCGCCGCTTGCGAGGCCATCGCGGCGCACGCAGACCGCCCTCGTTGCGCGCGCACGCATGCGGTCACGGCGCGGGTCGAATCGTGGTCTTTCCGTAGCCGCACGGTGGGACGGGCTCGGGATATGGCCCCTGGTCGTCGATCGTCACGCCCGCTTCGTTGTCGTGCACGTGCTCGCCAGGACACTCGTCAGGGAGCGCGAGGTGGCACCCGCGCATCCGGCAGAGCCCGATCGTCGCCCCCGCGGCGTGCGGCCCTTGTGGCTCGTCGAGGACGACGTTCTTGGATGTCAGGTCGGGCGACGCCCCCCCGAACTGGCGGATGATCCAGTCACGAACGTCGGTGTTGCTCTCGAGATTCGCGTCGTTCTCCAGGTAGTTCGCGAACGCACGGCCGATCGCATTCGTGGCGAGGTCGGCCGCGATGTCCCCCGTCGGGTCCGACAGGAACTCGAAATCGCCTCCGGTGAGACGCGCCGCGATGTTGACGAGGACTCCGAACGCGACGGCATCCGCTGCGGCGTTCGCGGAGAAGTGCCGGAAGCGTCCCTCGCCCTTGCGGAAGTTGTCGGCGAAGCCCGTGAGGTTCCGCTGGTCGGCGCAGCTCAGAGGTGGATCAGAGAGCGCGCGTGCGACCTTCGGCGACTCGAGCATGATGAGCTCCTTCGAGTAGCCGTTCGGGACGAAGAGATCTGCCAGGTCGCGTGTGACGTCGAGGGTCAGCGTGCCCCGCTGCGTCACGCCGCTCGATCGGCCGAGGTTGGTGTCGACGATGTCCTGGACGAAGACCGCGAAGCGCGCGAGGTCGTTGCAAAGATGCTCCTTCTTCACGAGATCGTCCCAGCGCTGGAGCAGTGCCTGACGCTTGGCGCCGTTCGGCTCGTTCGGGACGACGGAGACGAGCGGTCGCGACTTCGACTCGACGGAGAGCTCGAATCGCTTCGGCGCGGCGATCACGAGATCGATCTCGCTCGGCTCCGTGCGCACGCGCGCCCGGACGACGAGGTCGCTCGCTCCGAACGCGGTCGCTCCTTCGAAACGGAACCCTCCGGTGAACCCCGGGTCGGGTTGCATCTCGAAGGGTCCGGCGACGACTCCCTTCGTCTTCGTCACGATCTCGACGCGAAGCGACTGGGCGCCAGAACCGAGCGTGAGCCGCACCCCGAGAGGCTCGACGCCGACGTCGGCCCCGACCGAGACCAGCGTGGTCGCGGCGAGGTCCTTGCCCGCGAACGCAGCGAACGCATCGCGGCTCGCCGCGTATCCGTCGGTGAGCGACGGGGCAGGCGGCGCCGTCGCGGGACCGGCCGTGCCGCCGTCGCTCGATCCACAGCTTGGCAGCGCACAGAGGATCGGCACGAGGAGCGCAGCAGCGGCCAGACGAGCAGCGAGCATGGACGCAGGATAGCCAGACGCGCACCACCGGGTCGTCGGTCGATGGCATGCCGGGTGGATGGGACCAGGCCGCCCACGGATCGGCGGCGAGCCCGGGAGCTCCCATCGTTACTCCGCGATTTCGTGCGAATTCGCTGTAGGCGCATGTGGTACGCGACGTGCTCCAGCCCCCGCGAACCGGACAAGGGGAGCTTCGCCATGAGCATCGAGAACCAGAAGAGCATGCGTACGACGATCGGACTCGCCGCGATCCTCGCGGGTCTCGCCAGCCTCGCGGGCTGCGCCGCACCGAGCGGGGACGAGCCCGCCGGCGGCGACGAGGCATCGGACTCGCAGGACGTGGTCGGCATCACCGATCTCGCGGTGCTCGAGCGGAGCCTCGGCCTCACGCCGGCGACCGCGCAGAACCGCGGCAACGTCGAGTCCGGTGCGTGCTACGCCGCGCTCATCGCCTCGGGACCGGGCTATCCCGTCTTCGAGTTCCGCCGCTACGCCAACGGCGCGGCGTTCTGGGCGAAGAAGGGCTCGGGCTACAACTCCGGCGATCAGCGTCCGGTGCTCTGCGTCGACGTCGCCGGCCCGAACGGCGGCGTCTCGCTGAGCGGCGTCGCGCTCGACGCGGTCATCCGCTACGACCTCGGCAAGCTCGTCGGGCAGGACTCGGGGATGCAGAAGACGCATCTCGTGTTCGAGCACGGCAACCTCCACTTCTCGAACTACGACGTCACCGAGCAGGAGCGCCTCGCGTCGGTGCAGCGCCGGCCGCACGAGCTGCCGTTCGCCAACGCGTCGACCATCGAGGGGCGCCTCCGCTCCGTCGACATCGACGGCGTGACCGTGAAGGCGATGTTCGACGGAACGTCGACCCGATCGATCACGATGGACGGCGACGTCGCGTACTTCATCTACCGGCACGCGTGGCGCAAGGGCGAGGAGACGGGGCGCTTCACCGTGGCCGACGACGCCATCGGCAAGTTCGTGAAGACCGCCGAGGTCATGGGCGACGGCCCTGGCTACGCCGAGACGTGGAGCTTCGCGCGAGGCAGCGTGGTCTACAGCAAGATGGGCGAGTTCCCGGAGCAGGGCCCCGGCTCGACGGTCGACGAGATCTCGTTCCGCCCCACGAACGCCGCGCCTGGACAGCCGCCGGCCGCCGAGTGCTCGCGGCGCACGATCGACGAGCAGCCCTCGCCCGGCTACGAGTGCACCGGCCTCTGATCGGCTCCGATCACTCGAAGGCGTGGCGACAGAACGCCTCGCCCACGTCCGCGAGCGCGGGGAACGAGATCGTGTCGTAGCCGTAGTTGTCGTCGTTCATGACGTCGTTCGGATTGGCGAAGACCGCGGCGGTGAGGAAGAACGAGCGCCCGCTCTCCTTGTCGACGACGTACGCGTTCGCCACGAGGAAGCCGTACGCCTGTCCGACCTTCGCGTAGATCTCGAAGCGCCCGCGCGGGCGCACGCGCTCGATTCCCCGCAGGAAGGGGCTCAGCTGGTAGTCCGCGACGACGTTGCGGTCGTAGCCGGCGAGCCCGGACTGGCTCGGAAGCGTGCCGAGCGCCTGGCGCAGGTGCGCGAGGTCCTCCTTCGAGACCGCATCGGCGCGCGCGCCCTCGGGCAGGAGATCGGGACGCACGATGCGTACGAGCGTGTCCTGCAGATCGCGGAGGGTCATCGCGTTCTTGTCGGCGAACGAGAGGGGCCCTTCCTTGCGGCGGCCGTCGACGATCGCCGCCTTGCCGATGTCGAGGTCCTTCGCGTCGGTGGGCGGCAGCACGAGATCGCTGCGTCGAGGCCCGATCTCGGTCGTCGGACGTCCGGACGCGGCGACCTCGATGCGCGGCGACACCTCCGCCGGATCGATCTCCGCCCCCGTGGCGAAGCCCGTCCGGATCCGCGTCGACGCGAGGCCGAACGACCAGAGCGTCTCGTGGGCCTCGCGATGCCCGACGATCCCGAGCAGACGATTGGCGGAGAAGTTGTCGGACACGATGAGCGCGCGCCACGTCTCCCGCGCGACCGTGGTCACGTACGGCTCGCCGCTGCCCGCGACCGGATGGATGCGCAGGGTCGCCTCGCGTGTGATCCGCTGCTTCGCGAGCCACTCGTAGGTCGCGAGCGCGATCGGGACCTTCATCGAGCTCGCGGGGAAGAAGTACTCGGCATCCGCGCGATACCCGTGACGCTCGAGGGTCGGCTTCGGGCCCTCCTCGACGATGCCGTAGAGCACCTGGAAGCGATACTTCTCCGGCGCGGTCATCACCGTCTTCAGCGCCGCCCCGCCGCCGCGCAGGATCTCCTCGACGACCGGCTCCTTCGCGAGCGCGATCGTCGAGGGTACGGGCACCGGCTTCTCCCTCCTCGGCCGCTCGGGTCGCGCGGGCGGAGCCGGCATCGGCGGCTCGACGATCGGCATGCCTCCGCTGGCGGCCGCACGTACGGCGGGCATCGCCGCGGGGGACGCAGGTGGCGCGACGGGTGGCGCACACCCCGCGAGGATCGCCGCGCCGAGCAGCGAGCGCGCCCGTCGGTCAGCGCGCGCCATCCCCTTCGTCTCCGTGCTGCTCCAAGCGGGCGAGCTCCTGATCGGCGGCGAGCGTGGGCTCGAGGAGCATCACGAGATAGTGGTCCTGGTTCATCTGCTTGAGCTTCCCGAGCTCGCGCATCGCCGCGCGCGGCGTCGTCCCCATGAGGACGAGCGCGGCCTGCGCGCGCACGAACTTCGGATGCTTCGCGAGACAGTCGCGCATCATCGCCGCGCCGCGATCGGGGCGCCGGAAGCGCTCGAGCTGCTCCATCGCGCGCAGGTAGCAGAGCGCTGGTGTCGTCTGCTGTCCGGCCTCCGCGGCCGTGATCGCGGTCTCGAACTCCGTCCACTCGCCGCGGAGGCGGTGGTACTCGGCGACGAGCGCGGACGTCCGCGCGTCGGAAGGGGCCTCGGTGCGGAGCGTCCGGACCACCTCCGCGCCGCGCGCGACGTGCGCGGGCGCGACGGCGCCGAGCGCGTCCGCGATCTTGTTGCCCTCCTCGACGACGCGGATCAGCTGCGCGAGCATGCGCCCGCGATCGGTGCTCGGCTCGCCGCGCTCGCTCGCGAGCCCCGCGCGTGCGATGCGGAGATCGCCCGAGACCCACGCCGCCTGCATGGTGAGCACCTGTGACGCGACGAGCTGAGACTCGCCCAGGAGCAGCTCGAGCGTCGCCTCGCTGATGCGTCCCTCGACGGTGCCCAGCGTCCGCGCGAACGCCGCCGCCTTCCCGAAGGAGTAGATCGCGTCGCGTCGGAGGACGGCGCGGATGTCCTCGATGGATGTCGGGTCGCGGAGCGCCTCGTCCTCGGCGGAGAGACGGATGCGGGCCTCGAGCTCGTCGAGCGCCTTCTGCGCGTCCTTCGCCCGCAGGTCCGGGCTCCCCTGGACGGCGAAGCACGGCGCGGCCACCGGCGGAGACGGCGAGCCGCACGCGAGCAGCGTCGTCGCGACCAGGACCGGGAGCACGAGGTTTCGCGGGAGCATCCTTCCCCATCACACGGAGGCGGCGCGGGCGTGTCAACGTCCCCCGAACGGGGGGCTTCCCGGCCACCCACGGACCGCATACGGTCGAGCTGCCGATGCAATGCCTCAACTGCGGTGGGCCGTTCGAGTACGCGCAGGGCGGCGCATGCGCCCGTTGCATGCGATGCCTGTCGCTCTTCCAGGTCCAGGGCGGTCAGCTCACGCCGATCGTCGTCCAGGCTCCGGGCGGCGGGTACAACCCGCAGTTCAACGCGATGTTCGCGCAGAACCTCGGCTTCGGTCCGCCTCCTCCCGGCGCGCAGCCGATGCCGCCGCCGCAGCAGCCGCAGCACGACATGGGCCAGGGCCGCTTCGATCTCGGCGGCGGACACCAGCTCCGGGTGAAGATCAACGGCAAGACGCCCGAGAACTACCTGAAGGACAAGGCGTCGAGCATGATCTGGGGCTGGATCATCGGCGCCGTCATCCTCGGCCTCATCCTCGTGATCTTCGCCGGCGTCGGGATCTACGTCTACGTCCAGGCCAAGGACACCTCGAGCCCGATCGACGGTAAGGCCCAGGCCGCGGCGGCGGCGTGGGACGGGAAGTCGACGTTCGAGTGCAAGGGCAACGACGTCGTGAGCCTCACGGGCGTGACCGCGAACGTGAGCGACACGGCGATCCGCGCGGGGGGCAACTGCCAGCTCACGCTCGTGGGCGTGAAGATCACCGCGCCGGTCGGCATCGAGGCGAGCGCGAACGCGAAGGTCACGATGACCGGCGGGAGCATCACGTCCTCCACCAACTCGGTCGTCGCGTCCGCCGCGGCGAAGGTGACGCTCACCGGCACGCAGGTGAGCGGCAAGTCGAAGAAGAGCGGCGCGGCGCAGATCGTCGGCGCGCCCTGACGCGCCGCACACCTGGTCGACGCGCCCTGACGCGAGCGATCAGTTCGCGGCGGCGAGGCAGACCTCGACCCAGACCTGCGTGAGCCGGAGCGCGCCTGCGTCCTGGCCGATCGGGACACTCAGATCGACGTCGACGTCGTTGACTCGCTCCTCCGTCCACTGGTTGGCCGATGCGTCCTTCGGCGGCACGTACGTCGGGAAGGGATGCGTCCCGAGCCCGAACTGGACGATGCCGTAGCCGCTTCCGACCGGCGCGGCGGTCTGGGAATAGAAGCCGTCGAACGAGCGAAAGTGGTACGCGAGCACGAGCGACGCACTTTCGCCTGCGCCGCCGTCGATCGCGGCGCTGCGCGCGCGCGCCCGGATGACGACGCGCTCGACCGTCCGGCCCGCCGGCACCTTCAAGAGCTCCGGACCGATGCGGAGCGTGAGCGGCCCGGCGCCCTCGCCGCTCGCGTACGTCTGGTCGCCGTCGCCGTCGCCGCGTTCGCGTACGGCGTCGAGGATCGACGCGCCGGCGGGGAACGTGGCCCACGTCCCCTTCGCGTCGATGAGCTCCTTCGGGCGGAGCAAGATGACGTCGTTCCCGCTCGCACAGGCCGTGAGCAGACACACGCCGTCGTCGCAGACGGCGTTCGCCGGACATCCGCCGCTGCAGGAGGCGGCCGCGTCCGATCCGGGCCCTGCGTCGACCGTGGACGCCGCACCGTCCGCCGTGGCGACGTCCGCGGCGCCCGCGTCGGCCGCCGGCTCGTCCGGGCTCGGGAGCGTGCCGCAGGCAACGGCGAGGAGGACCCCGAGCGCGAACACGCGGCGCACCGAGGCAGGATAGCAGGCCGACGGCGCGATCTCAGTCGGCGGCGAAGCGATGCCACGCGGGCCCGGCGAAGGGCTTGCCGTCGTTCGCCGGATCGTTGGCCTGGACGAGATCGACGCATCCGTCGCCGTCGAGATCCATCGTGAGCCACTGGCCGTAGAGCGCGTTCACCCGGTTGAACGTCGCGTCGGGCACGCTCCACTGCGAGG
>WBZO01003640.1_pt1 | contig 17659 bp, 9 predicted proteins | sample 5204261 | NCBI WGS metagenome assembly WBZO01 (sample SAMN12412400, study PRJNA552823) | activated sludge metagenome | isolation source: activated sludge from anammox sidestream of wastewater treatment plant... | place: USA: North Carolina | collected 2017-09
GGACGTTGCTCAATGTGTACGCCCCGCCTGCGTCGGAAGTCGTCGAGATGTTCGTCCCGGCGACCGAAATCGTCGCGCCGGCAATCGGATTGGCGTTGGCCGCGTTTCTGATTGTGCCTGTAACCGTACCCGCGCCGGACGAGAGCGAAATGTCCTGCGTGACGGTTTGACCGGCGACGACCATGACTTGAACCGTCGCAGTGCGGAAGCCGCTCTTCGTCGCGTTGAGCGATTGCGCGCCCGGCGGGACGTTGCTCAATGTGTAGCTGCCGTCTGCGCGCGAAGTCGTCGAAAGACTTGTGCCCGCCACGGTGATCGTTGCGCCGTCAACCGGCGGATTGCCGGAAGCCGCGCTTCTGACGAAGCCGGTGATTGTGCCCGCGCCCGGCGTGTCAGGCTGGAGCAGGAAATTCTGTGTTGTGGTTTGATTGGCGACGACGGTGACATTGGCCTGCGCGAATTGGAAGCCGGCCGCAAAGGCATAGATGGTAATACTGCCTGCCTTAACGTCATTCAGCGCGTAATTGCCCGCGCCGTCCGTGATGGCGCTGTAGTAGACGGGGCCGAACGGAATGCCCACCAGTATTGACGCTCCGGCGATAGGTTGATTGTTAGCGGCGTTTCTGACCGTGCCGCGCACCACGCCAACGGGCGTTTCCAGGTAGATGTCTTTGTAAATAGTCTTGTTGACAACGACGTTGGCTGTGACCTGCGCCGATGTGAAGCCGGGCGCGGAGACGTTGAGCGTCTGCGCGCCCACCGGAACGTTGCTCAGCCTGTAAATGCCTCCGGAGCCGGTTGTCGTTGCAATGTTGGTTCCGGCCACCGCGACCGTCGCGCCGTCAATCGGCTGCGCGAACTTATCAAAGACCGTCCCTGTAACCTCGCCAAGCTGCGGCGTCAGCGCGAAATCCTGCGTTGAAGTCTGATCGGCGACGACATTGACCACCGCGAGCTTCGCGTAAAAGCCGGGCGCGCTGGCCAGGATCACTTGCGCCCCGGTCGGCGCGCCGGTCATCGTGTAATTGCCGCCGGCGTCGGAAGTCCCGAAGGACAGCGGGAACGGCAGCAGATCAACATCCGCGCCGTTGATCGGCTGGCCTGTCGCGGCGTTGGTGACACGGCCTTTTATCGTTCCCGTTACGCGCGGGAGCGTCAGGTCTTGCTGCACAGTTTGATTGGCGAGGACTGTGACCGTCGCAGACGCGGAACGGTAGCCCGTCGCCGAGCCGTTGACGGTTTGCGCTCCCACCGGAATGTTGGCGAGCGTGTACGAGCCGTCGCCGCCGCTGGTCGCGGTTATTCCCGCCGCAGTGACCGTAGCGCCCGCGATGGGCTGGTTGTAATCATCCCTGACGAACCCCGACACCGCGCCGAGTTGCGGCGTGAGCGCGAAGTCCTGGTTGATTGCTCCTCCGGGCGGAACAGTGACCGATGCGCTCCCCGGATCGAAGCCGTCCGCCGTTGCGCTCAAAGTTTGCGCGCCCGCCGAAACATTGTTCAGCGTGTAAGAGCCGTCGCCAGCGGTGGCCGCCGTGATGCTGCCTGTGGTGACAGTGGCCGCGGCGATAGGCGCGTTCGTCGCCGCGTTTCTGACGATGCCCTTGATCACGCCTGTCTTCGGCGTGAGGAAGTAATCCCGAACGTTGGTTTGATCGGCGACGACGGTGACGATTTCCTGCGTCGAGGTGAAGTTCGGCGCTGAGACATCCACCGTCTGCGAGCCGACCGGCGCATTGCTCAAAGCGTATGAGCCGTCGCTGCCGGTTGTAGCGGCGATGTTGGTTCCCTTCACCGAGACCGTCGCCCCAGCGATGGGCTGACTGTCGAACGCGTTGAGAACGACGCCGCGAATCGCGCCAACGAACGGCGCGAGCGCGAAGTCCCGCGTCACGATCTGATTTGTCGTCACCGTGACCTGCGCCTGCGACGCGGTGAATCCGCCGGCGGAAGCGTTGACGATCTGCGATCCCGCCGGAACATTGTTCAGCGTGTAAGAGCCATCGGAGCCGGTCACCACCGAGATGCTTTGGCCCGCGACCGAAACCGTCGCGCCGAAGATCGGCTCGCCCGTCGCTGCGTCAGTCACCACGCCCTGAATCCAGCCGCTCGGCGCGCCGCCGTTGCAATTGCTGTCGCTGACTTTGACGAGCACGCTTTTCGCGTCTTCAACCGTGCAGCCGCCGCTGCGGAAAGTGAAGAGGCCAATCGAGTCGGGCGCGGGATCGAGGAAAGGATTGATCGGCGGCAGAAGCGCGGCGGGGACGTTGCCCGTCGAGCTTGCCACAGCCGTGATCCTGTCGAGATGGCATTCTTCGGAAGCCGGAATGTTGAAAGCAGTCCTGACGATGCGCGGCGCGCCGGGCGCGCTCATATCGGGTTCGTCGTTGACGATGTCAACGTCGTTGCCGTCGAATGCGAAGCGGACTACGGTGTTGATCGCCGGATCGAAATTGCCGAAGATTTGCGCGGCGGCTTCAACGCGGAACCCCGCGCCGTTTCTCGTCACACTGAACTGATCCGCAAGAATCTCGATGCGCACCGTGCGCGAGTATTCAACCGACGTTGTTTGCGGCTGGCTGAAGAGCGCCTGGCATTGCGAGTCGGCGGGAATGCGGCGCGCGCGCGCCTGCAACGGTACGGCGCCGCCGTTCTGACCTTCAGGCGCGACCAGCAAGCCGAAATCCGGCGATTCGTAAATGATCGAGTTCGCCGTGTAAGCGTCGAGTTCCGCATCGGTCACCAACTCCTTGCCCGCGAAAATTCCAGTCCCCGGAATCGAAACCGAAGCGTAAAGATTGCCTGAGCCGAAGCGCGAGCCGGTGCGATCCCATCGCGTCGCGTTCGGAGCCGTCACGCCTTCAGCCACCACCAGCGTGAAACAACTGGGAATGTTCGCCGCCGAAAGCACGATGGGATTGGCCGCGCCGCCGGCGAGCGTGATGCGGAACGGGTCGGGCGATGCAGGGATGGCACCGAGCGGCCCCAACGCCGGAATGTCGTTGATCAGCGAAAGCGGCAGCGCGCCGGGCGAAATCGAATTGAGCGGCAGCGGCGCGCCTGGGAACGAAAACCCGTTGACCACGATCAGCCCGAATGGGTTGAACGGCGTGATCGGTCGCGTGGTGTCCGCGCGACCGTGCGACATAGTCGTCCGCGAAGCGACGAGTTGAATGATCGCGGGCGGAGCGATGGGCACGCCCACGCCGCTGAGCGAAACCGCAAGCGCGGGATTGTTCACGGCGTTGCTGCTGACGACAAGCCTGCCCGATTGCGCGCCCGTCGCGCGGGTGTAAAAGCTGAGCGTGAGCGTGACGCCCGCTCCCGGCTGAACCGTGAGCGGGAACGCCGGACGCGGCGTCAGCGCGAACATCTGGCTGTCGGTGTAGGCAGAGAAGATCGTGAGCGGCGCGTTGCCGGTGTTTGTCAAACTCAGATTCGCCGCGCTCGGCGTCGCAAGGCAAACGGTCAGACCGCCGAATGAGAGGCTCGAAGGCGCGGCGATCAATGGGCCAAGCCCGTCGCCCGACATTGCCACGTCAACGCGAGGGCGCGCCGGATCGTTGCTGTTGATCGAGAGCGCTCCGGTCAGCGGCCCGACAGAAGCCGCGGCGAAGTTGGGACGGAACCGCACTGTGACTTCGACGCTGGTGTTCGGCGCGATGCTGAGCGGCAGATTTCGCAGCGCGCCGGACGGCTTCTCGATGAACTGCGTGGCGTTGAACAGCGCGTTGCTGCTCGTGATCGAATTGACCTTGAGCGTGGCCGCGCCGGTGTTGCGAATCGTCAATATCAGGTCTTTGGTCTGCGCGAGTTGAACCTGACCGAAGCTCAACGGCGCAGGGCTGACGTCAATCACGGGCGCAAGCCCGGTTCCGGTCATCGGGACATCAACGCCCGAACGAAGCGGATCGTTGCTGTTGATTGAAAGCGTTCCCGCCTTTGCGCCCGCGGAAGCGGGCGTGAAGCGGACGCTGACGTTGACGCTGCCATTCGCAGGCAGCGCGAATGTCGTTGTGAACAGGCTGATGCTGAATTGCGGATCGCTGCTCGTGATCGAGGTGATGTTGAGCGGAGCATTGCCGGTGTTGCGCAGGGTCAGTTTCAAACTCAGGCTCTGGCCCGTAGCGACATTCCCGAAATTCAAACTCTGCGGCGCGACATCGAGCGCAGGCGCGAGTCCTGTTCCGGTCAGCGCGACATCAACGCGCGCTCGGCTCGGATCGTTGCTGTTGATCGAAAGCGTCCCCGTCTTCGCGCCCGCCGAATTCGGCGCGAAGCGAACGTTGACCGTTGCGCTTGCTCCGGCGGCGACGTTGAAAGGCGCGGCGGGCGAGGTCGCGCCGAATTGCGCGTTGTCGCTGGTGATCGAAGAAACCGTGAGCGTGGCGGCGCCGGTGTTGCGCACGGTCAATTGCAAATCTCCGGTCTGCCCGACTCTGACACTGCCGAAGCCCAGGCTCACGGGCGTCACGTCAATCGCCGGTTGAGATGTGACTGTGAAGACGGGCGTTTGCGTGTCAGCGCAATTCGGCTTGCTGATGATGATCGCGCCGGTCACAGCGCCGCCCGGCACAGTCGCGGTGATCTGCGTGGCGCTGACAGCGTTGAATTGCGCGGCGACATTGCCCCCGAATTTGACGGCGGTGACGCCTGTGAAATTTGTTCCGTTGATAGTGACCGTACTGCCGGCCGGACCGCTCGTCGGATTGATGCTGGCGATTGTCGGACAGGTGTTGACGCCGATAGTGAAATTCTCGGTCAGCATCAGCGCGCCGTTGTAAAAGAGGCGCGCTTGCCAGTTCCCAGGCAGAGAAGCCGCCGGTTGTCCGGCGATGTTGATGCCGCCCCAGAAGCAGACGCTGCCGGAGACGGCGAGCGTCAATTGCGATTGCGAGTAAACCGAGCCGTTCGGCTGGACGAACTCCCACCGCGCAATATCGCCCGCGTTCGCGCCGGTGGCCGAAGCCCAGAGATATGCGACCGGATCGGTTGGCGCGAAATTTGTCTTCACCGGCGGCGGCGTGCAATCGTTGGCGGGCGTGTTTCCGGTCATCCGGCGGTCTGTGATCGTGACCGCGCCGCTAACGCCGATGGTGAAATTTTCGGTGAACTGCAGAACGTTGTTGTAGAAGACGCGCGTTTGCCACGCGCCCGGCAACGACGCGGCTTGTTGCCCCGCAATGAAAATAAAAGCCGAGAAGCACACCGCGCCGCTGAAAGTGAGCGGCTGGGACGAAGTCTGGAAATAAATCGTTCCGTTCGGCTGAATGAATTCCCACCTCACCACATCGCCGATATTCCCGTCGGAAACGAGCGTCCATTGCGTAGCCTGTGTGTCGGTCGTTGCGAAGCTGGTCTTGGCGGGAGGCGCCGTGCAATCGTTGGCGGGAGTGATCCCGGTCATTTTGTGATCGGTGACCGTAACGGCGGGCGAAACGGCATCCGGGACGCGGGCGCTCGCCACTTGCCCAACGCTCCCTTTCGGCGATTGAGCGGCGGATTGCTGAGCGCTGTAACAAGCGGCCTTCGCCGAGGCGTTGGGCTGACCTTTGAGAGTTGGCGCCTTGAACGTAATTGCCCAGCGCCCGTCAGGCAGCGCCAGCGCTGAACCGATCAGGAACAAGACGACGGCGAAGCGGAACAGTTTGATCATGGCGCTCCTCTAATTATGAAAAGAGGGAGTTCCGGCAGATACGCAAACTCCCGCTCACAGTGCTAATCACGTGAATCACTCCATCGGCGATCATCCGGCTGAGGACGCCTGGATGAACTTCCAGCGCCTCGGCCGCCTGTGAAGCGCTGAGTGTCTCGACCTCGCGCCCGCAAACCCGGCAGTGAATGCAAATCAACGGAATTTGAAAATAGAATTTCCGGCGGCGCGTTATCGTGATCCTGACTGCGGCTTTAGTCTTCATCAGCTATTACCACCTGAATGTCATGCTATAATTTCGCCGTTGCTTAGCCGCGCAAAGAGACGCGACAGCACGGGAATGGCGGCGACCTCGCGCTTCAGCAGATCGCGATCACCGCTGCACCATACTGATTTCGCAGGCTGAAGTAACGAAATAGAAACAAAATCCTCCCGAAATTTTCCGAAACAGATTGTAAAAGCGCGATGATTTCCCCCAGCAAACCAATTTATCGCGTTGGAGACCTGGAAATTGACCCGGCGCGTGGTTGTTTGAGGCGCAATGGCAGAGAGACGCATCTGCGCCTGCAAGCCTTCCAGGTACTGCTCTATCTGCTGGACCACCGGCGCCGGTTGGTAACCAAAGATGAGCTGGTCGCCCAGTTCTGGCCGAAGACTGCGACCACCGACGACGCGCTGGTGCAATGCATCGTGGAAATTCGCCGGAGCCTGGGCGACGATTCCCGCCATCCACGCTTCATCAAAACCGTCCCCAAAATCGGTTATTGCTTCATCGGGCCGGTTGAGGAAGAAATCGCCCCGCCAGTCGTGGTCGAGATTGAAGAGTCAACGACGATTGAGATCGAAGTCGAGGATGCCCCGCGACAGGTTTCTCAGCAGGTCGCTGATATGCTCCGCCAGGACGCCAACCGGATTCGGGAAAAAAACCTTCCGGGCGTTTTTCATAACCGGCCGCTGCCCGCCGTCTTCACTTCGTTGTTAATCGCCGGCCTCATCGCGTCCGGCGCGTTTGCGGCTTATCTGTTAATGCGGGAGCGGCGGCCTGCGGCGGAGGTTGCGTTGCCGCGCGCGCCTGGCAAAAAATCAGTCGCCGTTGCGCCATTCGAGAACCAATCCGGCGAGCCTGAATTCGATTGGCTGCATGAAGGCCTGGCCGATATGCTGATCACCAGTTTGTCGCGCTCGAAAAATCTCATCGTGCTCAGCCGCCAGCAACTCGCGGTTTTGCTCGACCGCATCGGACGCCAGGGCGCAAAACGGCTTCGACTCGAAGACAGTTTGGAGATCGCGCGCCGCAGCCAGGCCGAGGTGATCATCGTGGGCGGGTTCGCCAAGCTCGGCGAGAAGATGCGCGTAGACGCCAACATTCTCGACGCGCGCAATGGCCGGTTGCTGTCGGCGGAAAGCTTGACGGTGAACAATCCTGAGCAAATCCTGTCTCAAATTGATCTGCTTTCGCTCAGGCTCGCCGCGCGACTGGGCGCGACGATGACCGAGGCGGAAAGCAAACCGGGACTGTCCGGGGTTATGACCGACAGCCTGGAAGCCTATCGTTATTACTCGCTGGCGCTGGAGAAGGCCAACGCTTACCACTCGGCCGAGGCAATCGAATTTTTGGAGAAAGCCATCGCGCTCGACCCGCGGTTCGCGATGGCATACGCGCGCGTCGGCTATATCTACACGATGGTGCGCGTCAACGAAGCCGACAAGGCCAGGCCGTATCTCGAAAAAGCGTTTCAGTTCTCGAACCGGCTGACGGACAAAGAGCGGCTTTACATCAAAACCTGGTACGCCACCGCCAACGGAGAAGGCGAAGTCGCCGCTCGCGCTTTGTACGAATTGATCGAGCAATATCCGCAGGAGATCGAAGCGTATTTCCGGCTGGGCTTCCTCCTGCGACACGGCATGGGACGCCGGGACGAAGCGTTGCGCGTCTTCGAGCGCGCCGTAGCCGTGGATCCGGACGCGAAAGACATTCACAACCAGCTCGGATTTTTGTACCTGGGGTTCGGGCGTTACGACGAAGCGATAGCGGCGCACCAGCGTTACGCGCAACTCGCGCCTGATGAGGCGAACGCGTTCGACAGTTTGGGGATGACTTACAACGAAGCCGGGCGTTACGACGAAGCGATGGCCTCGTTCAATCGCGCCCTGACGCTCAATCCCGATTTCCATTTCGCCATCAGACATCTCGGCGACACTTATTTCCACCTCGGACGTTACCGCGCCGCGCTGAGCGAATATCAACGCTACTTGAAAGTCGCGCCGTCGGATTGGGATCGCGCGATGGCGTCGAACCTGATCACGCGCGTTTATCTGGCGCGAGGCGATGTGAAAAGCGCCGAGGCGTCCGCGAGGCAGGAACAAAAGTATCACAACGATTTTGGCGGCCTGATGCTGACGGCTCTGGCGCGCGATGATCTAGAAACCGCCGGAAATCTGTATCCACGGCTGGCCGCGAGCGCGCCCGGCCGGCAACCTGCATTCGAGCCGCGATTACGCGTTTATCTGCTCGGAGCGTACGATTTCAAAAAGGGTCGGATTGACGAAGCGCTGAAACAGTTTGAAGAGGCGCGGCGGTTGTATGCTTTTTACTGGAACATTGACACCGAAGCGGATTGCATTGCGCAGGCGTATTACAAATTGGGCCGCACGGACGAAGCCATCGCCGAATACGAAAATTTGTCGAAGATCAATCCCAACTGGGCGCCGGGGCATTATCGCATCGCGCAGGCTTACGAACGCAAAGGCGACCGCGACCGCGCGCGCGCGGCTTACCGCAGTTTTTTGCAAATCTGGAAGGATGCCGACGCGGACATTCCCGAAGTAGCGCAGGCGAAATCAAAAACGGTAAATTGATTTATTCCGTCGAAGCTTCGATTTCAACGGGAACGGCTTCGGAAGCCATTTCGTTGAAAATGACCGCAAGGCCGGTCAGCCCGGCTTCAACGTCAGGCGGAAGTTGCGCGTCAACTCTGTATCCGGCGATGTCGGTCACAAAGCCGACGAAATCCGGGACGATCATCTGCGGCCCTACTTTCACACGCACGTTGTCGCAATTGGCCGTTTCATTCAGCCCTTCGACAAAAAGCCTGAGCGATGATTTCGGCCCGCGCGCGTGAATGTCCGTCCCGTAATCATCGCCGTTCCTGATCGTCACGATGGTCGGGGCGAGCGGCTTCGGTTCCTTCAATTCGATTTCATAAGGCGGCGAGGTTGCGCCGCTGCCGAGTTCGATCTGAACACGAACGCCGCCACCGAGGCCCGGTGGAACGCCTGTTTCGACGTAGATCAGATGATCGAGCGACGAGCCGAAACGCTTTTTCAGCTCTTCTTCAAAATGCGGCCTGATTCGCCCGGCATACCTCGGAATCGCCACCTGATTATTGATCACCACCTTCAAATTGTTCGCATCAATAGCCTCACAATCCAATCCTGAGACGACCAGCGAAAGCCACGAGTCGGGACCTCCCGCCGGAATCGTCCAGATCGTGGCGTCATCGGAGCGAGCGTGAAATTCGATCTTCGGATTGGCTTCCGCGCGCCGGTTTGTCGCAATGGGTTTGCGCATCGTCGTCCAGCAATACATCGTCCCGGCGCCGTAAACGCTGACGAGCCGCGCGCCCAGTTCGCGCGCCAGCTTGCGCATCTCGTTTTCGGTGAAAGTCGCTCCGGCCCAAGTGTCCTTGTCCGCCGCTTCGTAATCGCGCGATTCGACGCCGTTGGTGTGGAGCTTCAAAACGCCGCCGGGTTTGACGACGCGGTAGGCCTCACGAACATTCGCCTCGATGACATCTTTTCCCGGCACGTGTTGGAAGACGAAAGCCGAGAACGCGATGTCGAAGTAATCATCCGGCAATGCGGCGAAATCAACGCCGCTGGTTTCGTGAAGATGCGCGTTCGGCAAACTGCGCAAACGCTCGCGCGCCTGGGCGATCATCTCTCCGGAAACGTCCGTCGAGTGGACTTCTCCGAAGATCGCCGCCAGATGTTTCGTCATCCGCCCGATGCCGCAGCCGATTTCCAGAAAGCGCAGGCTTTTCGGATCGCGCCCTTGAGTCATCAGCGACAGTTCAGGCAGGATCAAACTGCGAATTTCGTTCGCGCCCGTCGCGTCGAATTCCTCTTCGGATTGATCGAGCCTGACGGTGTTGATAAACCATCTGGCGTTTTCGCGCGCGCGTTGATTCCAGTCGCGCTTCATCACCTGCGCGAAATCCTCAAGAATATTTTTGCCCGCTTGATTGCTCATCGAGTTCAAAATTCGGTCCCTTGCTTGAAGTAACGCAATTTGGCAAATTGCGTTACGACATTTTCAACGGAGGTAGCTCAAGTTTGAAAAAGCTTCTCTTTCAATTCGCCGCCGTGATCATCTGTTCGCTGCTGGTTTTCGCGCCCGGCGCCGCTCAGAAAAAGAGCCAGGCGAAGGACCCGCGCGCGACCGTCAACAACTTCTTCTCTCTGCTCAAAGCCGGATCGTACGCCGCGCTCTACGATTTTTTACCGTCGGAACTTCAGCGGCAAATCACGCGCGAGCAATTGTCGCTGAGCCTCAAACGCCTGGATTCATTCATCGCCATCGAGCGATTGGAGATCGGTCGCGTGCAGCAGCGCGGCGACTTCGCGGTCGTTGACACGACGATTTACGGGAGGTTGAAGAAACCGCAGGCGATCAACGGCGAAGAGATAACGGAAGGGAGAATAGCGGCGCAACAGTTTCTGCTCCGGGAAGGCGGGCAATGGAAGATAGCCACCGCCGACAACCGCGCTCAATCTTACTTCCTGAAACGCAACCCCGAATTCAGCAGCCAGTTTCAGATCAGCCAGCCGAGATTCGAGTTCAAACAGAAAGGCAAGTGGGCGGCGTTGGGCAGGCCGCCGAGAAACCGGCCTTGACCGCTTCATCTCATTCGGCCAATCGTCTGTTGCCAGGCCAGCGTCTTTCTCAAAACCCCCAGCCGCGCGCGATCTTTGTCGCTCGCCAAACCGTCGAGTTGATCCACAATCGCTGAGAGCAGTTGAAATGCGAACAGCCCGGCGTGCGTCGTGACGTGTGAATAGTAATGCGCCTGAAGCGTCTCGCTCTCGTCGTGATGAAACGCTCGCACTTCGGCGTCGCTCATCGTCTCGACGTGCGAATTGATCGGCAGCACGACGCGCGGCACACCCTGATGATTCCCGCCCGCGTCCTTCCAACCCAACAGCAGAATCGAGATCAACACGCCCTGCTCATTCAAATAATCGGGGCTGAAAACAGTGTTGAGCGCCGACGGCGTGGACAATCGCGGCCCATAATTGCCGTATTCAGGATTGATCAACTGCGAATTGTAGACAACGCCGATCACTTCCGCGTCGCCGACTTCGATTTTGACGAACTGCCCGAACTGATAATCCGCCGGAGTCAGATTCGCAGAAGTTTCAAGCGAATCGAGAACCCGCGCGGAATAATCAACGTGCGAATTCGATTTGATGATCTTGGCGATTAGCATCTTTTCTCACTTCCTGGCTTTGACGCTGCGGCGCTTGCCATTGTCGCGCTTCAGCCATTTCTCCAGATCGGCAGGCCCGGTGAAATCCAGCAGCGCCATCGCGAGGTCATCCAAACGCCTCAGAGTTAGTTTCCCGATAAGTTCGCGCGCGTCATCTTCAACCTCGCCGAGCCGCTGTTCGAGCAGTAGGAGTATCACTTCAATCCTGCCCTCTTTCTTTCCGCGCTTCTCTCCTTGCTTCTCTCCAAGCTCAAGCCCGCGCTCCAATCCGCGCTTCTCACCCTTTCTCTCCCAATGTGTCACGTATGGCATCTTTTTACTCCCTTCGAATTCTTCGACTTCATCATCCAAATGGTCCTCTAAATCTTTCGGCAATGCGATCACCCAGTCAATGAAGCGCAGCAATGATAACACTTGTTCACGCCTGTAACCGCGCTCGAACGCCAGCCTGATCAACTCGCGCTTCGCTTCGTACTGTTTGGCTGCATCGCCTTTCGTCTCCAAAACGCGTAACTGCGCCAGCGTCACCAGAGCGAACGGATTGTCGCTCTCCAGCAATTCCGCTTCGCGCCCTCGCCAATCCTCAATTTTCACCACTGGAAATTCAAATAGCAGCCGGCAGCCCCATCGCTCGGTTTCGTACCGCCCAAGCTCAGCGCCCCCAACGTGGCCGGTTACGATGGCCAAACTGACAACCTCGGCCCTGAAGCGGTCAACGATCTTGTAGTTGTAAACGTAGACCCGCTGATTGAAATCCTCGCTCGCTTGTCCCTGCACCTCGGTGTGAATCAAGACCCACAACTCGGCGCCGTCCTTCAACCAGACCTTCGCCAACTTGTCTGCAAGCTTGCCTCCCTGCGCGTGGCCGCGTCCGAGTTTCGTCAGTTCCTTGTCCAGGAAGACGTAACCGCGCAACCAGTCAATCTCGGCATGAATGAGCGGAAAGAAGAAGGCGATGCATAGCTCGAAATGCTCGTCGAGCATGTCCTTCCACGCGCTGTCTTGTTCAGATTGCGGCTGAGGCTGCTTTCTTTTCATTTCATCTTTCCTGGCCCCCACAACGCGCGCCCCGATTTCGCGCCGGTGTGCTCGCCGTCTTTCAACACCTGCTTGCCGTTGATGAAGACGTGCTTCATTCCGACGGCGAATTGGTGCGGCTGCTCGAACGTCGCGCGGTCGGCGACGGTCTTCGGATCGAAGACGACGATGTCGGCGAAATAACCCGCCTTCAGAAATCCGCGACCATCCAGTCCGAGGTTTGTCGCGGGCAATCCCGACAACCGCCTGACGGCGTCTTCAAGCGGGATCACTTTATCCTCGCGCACGTATTTGCCGAGCAGCCGCGCGAAATTGCCGTAAGCGCGCGGGTGCGTCGAGGATTTCAGAAACACTCCTTCGGCTGGCATCGAGCCGGCGTCCGAGCCGAACGACACCCAGGGCAGCCTGATCTGCTTCCTGATGTTTTCTTCCGACATCATGAAATAGACAGTGCCAACGCGCGACTGGTCTTCGAGCACCAGATTCATCACCGTGTCGGTGTAATCTTCATTCCGCAGCTTCGCAACTTCGGCCAGCGTCTTGCCGGTGTATTTTTTCAGCGCGTCGTTTTTGAAACCGACCAGCAGCACACGCTCCGGCGAGCCTGAAGCGAGCAGCAGGTTCTCCCATTTATTCGTCGGCGTGCGAATCTCTTCGGCGATCTTCCTGCGCGTTTCGGGATCGCGCAGCCGTTTAAACGCCGCTTCGTAACCGCCATCCAAAACCCAGGGCGGCATAGCGGCGTCGAGGCCGGTCGCACCCGCCGGGTAGGTGTACATATCGGCGGTGATCTTCAACCCGTCGCGGCGCGCCTTCTCAACCATCGCAATCACCTGATCCATCTTCTGCCAATTCGATTGGCCGGCGGCTTTGAGGTGATAAATTTCCGCCGGGATATTCGCCTCGCGCGCGATCCGCAGCAACTCTTCGACGGCCTCGATCAGGCGGTTCCCCTCGCTGCGCATGTGCGAAATGTATTTGCCTTTGTATTTCACCGCCACCTTGCACATCTCGATCAACTCTTCGGTCGGAGCGTAAAACGCCGGCGCGTAAATCAACGACGAGCCGATGCCCAAAGCGCCCGCTTCCATCTCGCGCCGCACAAGCTCGCGCATCTGCTCCAACTGTTCGGGCGTGGCCTTCTTGTCTTCCAGGCCGACGACGTATTCGCGGATGGTGGTAGCGCCGATGTACGAAGCGACATTGCACGAGACGCCCTTCTTTTCCAGGTATTGCAGGTACTCAGACAGCGTCGTCCATTCAATCGGAAACTTCAGATCGCCCTGCGCCGCCAGTCTTCGCCGCTTCATCTCGTCATTGAGCGGCCCCATCGAATCGCCTTCGCCGAAAATCTCGGTCGTCACGCCCTGCTTGATGTCGCCCAAGCTCCGCCCGTCAACGATCAGATCGTCAACCGCCCACGAAAGCATGTTGATGAAGCCGGGCGCGACAGCCAGCCCCTGAGCGTCAACAACAGTCGTGGCCTTCGCTGATTTCAGATCGCCGACGGCGACGATGCGGTCGCCTTTGACGCCGACATCAGCGCGGCGAGGTCTATTGCCGGCGCCGTCGTAGACTGTGCCGTTGATTATCAGAACATCGTATGAGGACTGCTGAGCTTGAGATGTAACGCCGATAGTTATCGCAAAGATAAACGCAAGCAGTGCGCGTAGCCGCATAATTCGCCTCCAGAGTTATCAGATTCCTTGTCTCAAAACAGGCTGCCACCCGCTAAGATCGGGTACTGTATTTCTCAATCACTGTATCACCACGCCATTCAGCCTCAAACCTCATCAGTCCGTGAATCACGCCTTCGGTCAGAATGTTGAACTGATACATCTGGTAATGCACGTCCGCCGGGTCGCCCCAATCAGGTTCGCCGCTTTCGGTGTAGGTTTTGACCGAGAGGAAATAGACGTTGTGCGAAAGCTCCAGCTTCGGGATGCGCAGTTCGATCAGGTTCTCGCCGCGTTTGATCGGCAGCCGGGCGGGGTTCGTGTCGTGGTTGTTGACGCTGCCGATGAACACGCCGTCGTAGCGGTAAATGTCGGCGGCGAAGATCGGCTTCGGATAATCGCCGTCGGCTTCGACGATCAGCCGGATCGTTACTTCTTCGCCCGTGCGGAAAACCCAGGTCTGTTCGCCGCGCGAATTCATCATCTCGACTTTAACGAATTTGATTCTGCCGTTTCCCCAGCGCGAGCCGGTCAGCTTTAATTCGCGCAGCAATTCGTCGTGTTCGCGCGAGGCGATGCCGCCGTTGTTCGCGGCGTTGCGCAGCCGCTCTTCTTCCAGCCTTGCGCAAAAAGCCTGATACGACGTGACGACATCTTTCGCGTTGCCGGTCATCGCCACGCGGCCCTGCTCCAGCCACAGCGCGCGAGTGCAAAATCGCTGGATCAGCGCGGGATCGTGCGAGACGAAAAGCACGGTCTTTCCCGCCTTACGGAAATATTCCATTCGATCGAGCGATTTGCGCTGGAAGTAAACGTCGCCGACCGACAACGCTTCGTCAACGATCAGCACGTCCGGATCAACGTGAATCGCCGAAGCGAACGCCAGCCGCATCAGCATCCCGGTCGAATAAGTCTTGACCGGTTGATCAACGAAACCTTCCAGTTCGGCGAAGCGCACGATCACATCCATCCTGCGCCGCATCTCGTCTTCGCTGAAGCCCAGAATCTGCCCGCTCAGCAGAATGTTTTCGCGCCCGGTGTATTCGGGATTGAAGCCGCTGCCCAATTCGAGCAACGCGGTCACGCGCCCCTCGACTTTCACGTCGCCACGCGTCGGCTGCAAGACGCCCGCGATGATCTGCAACAGCGTGGTCTTCCCCGCCCCGTTGCGCCCGATGACGCCGACGGCCTCGCCCGTCTCGACTTCAACGCTCACGTCTTCGAGCGCCCAAAAATCGCGGTGATATTTGCGGCGTCCGCGCAGCAGAATCTCCTTCAGCCGTCCCGACGGCTTGTCGTAGATGCGGTAGAGTTTTGAGGCGTTTTGAACGGAAATCATAAGGATGGGGAGTGGGGAGTGGGGAGTGGGGAGTAGGGAGAATCACCCCACTCCCTACTCCCCACTCCCCACTCCCTTATTCGTACAACTCAGCCGGATAGCGTTCGATCTGCGCGCTCTGCTTTCTGGCCACAGCGAAGATGTTGTCGCCGCGCAGTTCTCGCGGCACGTCCGTATGATCGAGCCACGCCAGAAATTCGTCGCTGGTCTTGCGCCAGTTATTTTCGGTGAAGAGTTTGATGACTTTGAATCCGGCGCATTCAAGCGCCGTGCGAACCTCCGCTGGCGTATATTCGCGGCTGTGGCGGTCGGCGGGGCTTTGCCGATTGTAGAGGCTGTAAAAGATCGGGGTTCGCCCGGCCAGCGCCTCCTGAACGCTGAACGCGCTCGTGATGTTCGGCGTCGTCAGAATCAACAGCCCGCCCCATTTCATTACGCGATGCAGTTCGATGAGCATATGCATCGGGTCTTCGCGCAAGTGTTCGATCAGTTCGCAACACAGCGCGACATCGAAGTGATCGTCAGGAAATGGAAAACAATCTCGTTCGACATCAACATTTTTGACATGAAACGAAAACTCTTCGCTTGTGGCTGCGTTGCGCGTCGTGATGATCTTCTCTTTCGGCTCGCCATCCCACCAGTTTGTAACGGCGATCTCGCCGTAATCACCGTAGCGTTTGATGAGCAGCGGCATTTGCAGATAACTGCTCAGTTCCAGCAGCCGTTGATCCTGGCCGCCGCGAGGAATGAGCCGGAGCGTTGCGATCAGCCGCTCGCGATGGGCCTGAATGTAACCGCTGGCGTTCGGATCGTCAGCGAAAAATCCGGCGACGTAATCGAGCGCTTCGTCGCGGTCGAGTTCAATCGCCGGCTGATCTTTGAATTCAAGCCTGTAACCGGCTTGTCGCGGTTGAACGCGCCGGTTGCGCTGCCCACGCCTTTCGATGACGCGTTCGGCGAAATCCAGATAGCGGGCGGCGCAACGGCTGATCTCATTTTCGGCGCGAATCCATTCGGCGGCGCGGCGGCTCAAACGTTCGCGCAGGGTCTGGCGTTGCGTCAGCGCGCGCAGCCGCAAGTAAATCTCTTTCTCTTCGCTCTCCGTCGCCGAAACTTTCAAACAAACATCGTCGGGCAATTCAGCGAACTGCCCGAAGTCGGTGACGACGACCGGAAGGCCAGCGCCGAGCGCGCGGATCAGCGTACCCGACGTTTCGCCCGCCGTCGGGTAACGCAAATTGACCACCACATCAACGGCTTTCAAGTAGCGGAAGAAATCGCGCTCGGTTGTGTAGCCGGTCAGGCGCGCGCATTTCCGCAACCCCATCTCTTCGATCAGCGGCCCGACGCTCCATTTCCAGTGATCTTCGCCGACGACCAGAAACATCGCGTTCGGAACGTGCTGCAACAATTGTTTGAACGCCGCCAGAATCGCCGGGATGCGTTTCGATTGAGTAACAAAGCCGAAGGACGCGATCACCCAGGCGTCGTCGGGAATGCCCAGGCTGCGGCGGCATTCGATCCTGTCCATCGCATCAAGTTCGTATGCTTTCGGCGAGAGATGATGCGGGATGATCTCAACGGGAATGCCCCCGTTCAATCCTTCAAGCTGCCCTTCGAGTTGAGAAGCCGCATAAGCGTTGTGAACGACGACGCCGAGGCTGCGGCTGACCACACGGCGATTGAGCGGCATCAGAAATTGCTGGTAATCGCTTCCCACAGCCTCGGCGCGCATATCCGCCGCGCGCGCGCCCGTCCGGCCGTAGGCGTAAAACATCTCGTTCCAGTAAGCGTCCTTGTCCTCGCGCCCCAGCGTCTTCCACGCGATCAGATGGTGCAGGCAGTGCTCGTGCAGGACCAGCAATCCCGGCGTTCGGGTCGCCCGCTCGTATATGTATTCGTGATGCGGGTTGTTGCCTTGATGATAGACGCAGAGGTCGAAGGGCTGTTGACGATGAATCTCATCGAAGTAGGTGGCGTTGTGGATAGCGAAATCCGCGCGGTCGCGATTCTCGCGCAACTCATCGGCCTGTTCGACGAAAACGGAAATCTCCGCGCCTTTGGCCAGATAGGGCAAAAGCTCCGAGTTATAATCGGCGATGCCTGATTTGCTTGGAGGAAGCGGAGTGAAGTAAGCGAGACGCATACGATTGCGGATTGCGGATTGCGGATTGCGGGAGGATCAGTACCGCGAGCGGTACTGATCCTCATTCGGCGGTTTGCGCTCTCAATTCCACACTCGGCTTGCGGAGCCTGTAGAGAAAGACCGCGAGCGCGCCGACGAACATCACGACCGCGATGAATTGCGAGGTCGAGAGGTCGAAGATTTCACCGCGCGGATCGTCGCGCCAGTATTCGATGATGAAGCGCGCCACCGAATAGAGCATCGCGTAAGCCAGAATCACCTGCCCATCAAAACGGCGGCGGCGATGCATAAACAACAAAACGACGAAGATCAGCAAAG
>WBZO01003641.1_pt1 | contig 17658 bp, 14 predicted proteins | sample 5204261 | NCBI WGS metagenome assembly WBZO01 (sample SAMN12412400, study PRJNA552823) | activated sludge metagenome | isolation source: activated sludge from anammox sidestream of wastewater treatment plant... | place: USA: North Carolina | collected 2017-09
GATGAGGAGATCGGCAGCATCGAATCGCGCCCGACCATCGAGCGACTGGCCCGGGAATCGGCCCGCGCGCTCGTCCTGGAGTCGTCGGCCGGGCCGGCGGGCAAGCTCAAAACCGCGCGCAAGGGCGTGGGCGATTTCGAGATTGTGGTGCGCGGGCGCGCCGCCCACGCCGGTCTGGAGCCGGAGAAGGGCGTCAGCGCCATCCTGGGCATGGCTCGCGTCGTCACCGCGCTGGCGGAACTGAACGACTACCCGCGCGGTGTGTCGGTCAGCGCCGGCCTGATCAACGGCGGGTCGCGCTCCAATGTCATTCCGGCGGAGTGCCGGGTTGTGGTCGACGTGCGTGCCAATACGATTGCCGACGCGGAACAGTTGGAACGGGACATCCGCGCCCTGACCCCGGCGCTGGAGGGCGCGACGATCGAGATCACCGGCGGCTTCGACCGCCCGCCGCTGGAGCGCACGCCGCGCAACGCCGCGCTGTGGGAACTGACGCGAGAGATCGGCGCGACAATGGGTCTGGCGCTGGAAGAGACGGCCGTCGGCGGCGGGTCGGACGGCAACCTGACCAGCCCGTTCACGGCCACGCTCGACGGCCTCGGCCCGGTCGGCGACGGCGCTCATGCCCGCCACGAACACGTTATCATCTCGAAGATGGTTGAGCGCAGCGCCTTGCTGGCCGCGCTTCTGATGGAACCCTAACGATACTATTAGCGAACGAGTGCGTGATGAACCGGCTCACCTGGGAACCGATTACCCTGCAATTGCGCAACCCATTCCATATTAGCTACGGCACGAGCGAGACGCGGACGGCCCACTGGCTGCGGCTGGCCGGCGACGAGGGCTGGGGCGAGGGCACCATCCCGCCCTACTATCCCGTGAAACCCGCGGACATGGCCGCCTGGTGGGACGCGGCCGCCCTGCGCGTCGATCCGTTCCCCGACGACCCGGCCGATATTCCCGCTTATGTGGGCACGGACGGCCCGGCCCCGGCTCGCGCCGCGCTCGACCTGGCCCTGCATGATCGCCTCGGCCGCCTCAGCGACCGGCCCCTGCACGAGCTGCTGGGCTTGCCCGCGCCCCGGCCGTTGCCGACCTCTTTCACGCTGGCCATCGACGAACCCGAGGCCATGGGCCGCAGCGCCGCCGCGCTGGCCGGCTATTCGGTCATCAAGCTCAAGCTGGGCGGGACGGACGGGCGCGACCTGGCTCGCGTGGCCGCCGTGCGCGCCGCCCGGCCCGACGCGACGCTCTACGTCGACGCCAACGCGGGCTGGACGGTTGGCGAAGCCATCGCCGAGATCGATCGAATGGTGGCTCTCGGCGTGTCGCTGGTGGAGCAGCCGGTGGCCAAAGAGGATTACGAGGGCATGGGCCGCGTGCAGGCGGCCTGCGCCGTGCCCGTGGTGGCCGATGAGTCGGTGCAGACGATGGCCGACGTGGAACGGCTGGCCGCCGCCGGCGTGGGCGGCATCAATCTGAAGCTGATGAAGGTCGGCGGGCTGGCGCCGGGGCTGGCCATGCTGCGTCGCGCGCGAGAGCTGGGGCTGCGCATCATGCTCGGCTGCATGATCGAAACCTCCATCGGCGCGACGGCGATGGCGCACCTGATGGGGCTGGCTGACTGGCTCGACCTCGACGCGCCGTGGCTCATCGCCAATGATCCGTTCGACGGCCTCACCTACGACGAGGGCGGGCGCGTCCATGTCCCCGGTCGGCCGGGGATCGGCGTCCTCCGGCGCGAGCCATAACTCGCAGGGTCTGTATATTTTGAGGGGGGAAATTCTCCATGAGCGAAATGATCACAACTGCACTGGCGGAGGCGCAACAACCGTTCGCCGACATCCGCTTTAATCTTTGCCGGCTGGCGATAGAAGGCGAGGATGACGCCTGCATCCTGACGGGGACCGTGCTTGACCAGGCGACGCTGGACGCGGCGCTGGCCGCGCTGCAGAAACGGCTGCCCGGCGCACGCTGGTCGAGCGACAAGGTGCGCATATTGCGCCAGGCGCAACCGCGGACGATCGCCGTCACGACCAACCTGACCAACTGGCAGCGCGACCCATCCTGGCTGGGCGAGCAGCAAGGCCAGGTGCTCAACGGGACGATCATCGAGGTTCTTGACGCCAACGAACGCTGGACATTCGGCCGGCTGGAAGATGGCTATCTGGGTTGGGTCTACACAGGCTACACGGGGCCATCCGACGGCATCCCGGAGCCGACCCATCGGGTTGCCGCGCCGTTCACGCTGCTGCGCCGCGATCCGGACGCCGCGGCCCCGCTGACCGGCCGTATTTTCGCCGGCACACAGATAGCGGCCACGCCCCATTTCGACGACTGGATGGAAGTGACGCTGGCCGGCGGCTTGCGCGGCTACGCGCCGGCCGGGGAGTTCCGGCCGCTGGTGGAAGATCTGGACGCGCCGGCCAGACGCGCGCGCCTCATCAGCGACGCGATGCCCTATATCGGCGTGCCTTATCTCTGGGGCGGCGTATCGATTCAGGGCATCGACTGTTCCGGCTTCGCGCAACTGATGCACAAGCTGGCCGGGGTGACAATACCGCGCGACGCCGACCTGCAATTCGCCGCCGGGCAGCCTGTGGAGCCGCCGTTTCTCCCTGGCGACCTGCTCTTCTACGGTTCGCCGGGCGACCACCGCGACATCAGCCACGTCGCCATCAGCCTCGGCGCAAACTACGCCCCTGCCGGCGAGTGGCGCGTCCACTCCAGCCGCGCCTACAACGGCGTGGCCATCGATAACGTCCAGGAGATAGAGTCAGCCCAGAGGAGTTTCAAGGGAGCGCGGCGATTTATTTAGGTTATTGCGCCAGGCTGGAAATTTGGGGAACCTGAAAAGGGATCGCTGCTGGCTATTCTTCCGCCAGATCGAGAACAAGCCGCACGAGATTATCGGTCAAGTAGAATCCAGCATCTTGCTGAAGGGATTTCAGCAACGGGCTGATTTCCTTCAAGTACCCTTGATGTTTGGCGTCCAGTATGACGCCTAGTATGCCGATCACCGCCATATCAAAGCGCTTGGCGATCCGCCGTGCCTCTTTCTCGTCCAGCAATAGCAGGTCGGCTTTCATTTCAAGCGCGAGGGCGATGGATTCTGCTTCACCGCGATCCAGATCTCTCGTCAGAGATTCCACGAGCAGCGTATTGGTAACCGAGCGTTGGGTAATCCAGGGGGCGGATTCTACTTCTCGAGCTCCCGGCCAATCCTTCCCCATGGCATGAAGCTCGCTCCACACCGCTTGGGGGATGACGATCTCTCCGTATAGATGATAGAGCAAATCAATCTGCTTGATAGCAGCGAGGTTTGTGATGGGCGAGGTATTGCTGACAACTATCACAAACGCCCCAGATCTTGTAGCGTTTGAATGTCGTCAAGGAGATCTCGTTCGTCAAAGTGAGGATGAATACCGCGGGAGGCTAACAGATGGCGGAATTGCCAGAGCGGCATCTCGGCCAACTCTCTGGCCTTGCCGACCGATAGCCGGCCAGATGCATACAGGGATACCGCAATCTCCGCCTTGAGTTCAGCGATTGTGAGGCGCGCTGAATCCAAAATATCTTCCGGGATGTCAATCTGTACAGCCATGTAGACAATATAGTGAATGTCAATAATTCTGTCAAACCCGGATTAGATGAGCGCTATGAGCGGAGGGCCAATCCTCGTGGGTAGCTCGAACGGCGACCCTTGGCAATCCATCACCGGCTCGTCTATCAGGTGCTCGACGACGAACATACGGTCAAGATCATCCGTATGTGGACGCATTACAAATAGGCTCTGTCACCTTACTTCCTGGCAGGAAGTAAGGCGGGTGGGCGTCAACCCTTCGATCCAGCATTCGGCGGCGATGTCGTCGCCCACGGCGCGCATCAGGACGTGGCTGCCCTGCTGGGCGACGCGCTCGATGGCGGGAGCGGCGCCCCACCGACCGCGATGCTCCATGAGCCAGGCGGCCGTCGTCTCATCGGTTCCCAACTCGCAGCCGCGACAATCTTCCGGCAACGGCTCTCCGGTCAGCGCGCTGCGCAGTCCTGTCGTGTAGGGTGGGGCGGCGTCGGAACAAAAGAGCAGCTGGTCGTAGACGACCCGGCAGTAGACCCACCCGCCGCCGGCGAAGTCGGCCCCCACGACCACGGTGGAAGTGAGCGGGTTTGAATCGACCAGACTCAGGGTGAAATCGCCCGCCAGCTGGTCCTGCACCGGGGCCAGCGCGCCGTAGCTGATGCCGTCGCCCAGCTCCAGCAGGCGCAGATCGCCGTCGTACTCTTTCGCCACCGAGATCGCCTGATTGACGACCGCAATGGCTGTGGACGCCGGGTTGGACAGGACGCCCTGGGTGATCATGCTGGCCAGAAAGACGAGCGGCAGCGGCAACAGCAACGCCAGCCATCCCCGGCTGGTCAATCTGCCCCGCCCGCTTCTTTCCGAATTGATATTTTCCAGCCGGTAATTCTGCATCAGCCCCAGGACCGTCAGAGTCAGGATAATCAGCAGCCCGCCCAGGATCATGCCCGCCGGCCGGCCCCCCAGCGTGTAGGGAAAGATGTCCCGCCCCCAGAACCGCGAATCGAGCAGCCAGATGGTGAACGTCCGGCCGTAGAAGGGCAGATAGCCCAGGATCAGCATGCACATCACGGCCGTGGCGGCCCATAGGACAGCGGTGAAAAGCGTGTGGGCGATGCGGCCCGTCAGCCAGCCGACGAAGCCGCACAAGGCGACGACCAGCCCCATCCCCAGCAACAGGGTGGGCAGGTACGACGCCACCGGCAAACGGGCGACGCGCAGCATCTCCGGCCCCCAGGCGCCCAACCCGAACGCCAGGCCGATCAGCAAGCCGTTGAGCAAGCTGAGCCGGCGAAAGCCGGACTGCTTCCGGGGCGCGTCGGCCGAGAAATCGATACCGAAGGGGTCTATCGAGTGCGTCTCCGCCATAGCAGCAGACCTCCCACGAACAGAAGCGCGAGGATCGCGCCCAGGATGAATAATAATTCAGCAAGCCCAACGCGCGCCACTGGCTCGGGCGCGACCGCGGCGATGGTGGCCTGTGCCGGGCCGCTATCTGGCACGCCGGTTTCGGCCGCCGCCGGATGCAGCCGGACGCCGGCCAGATTATCCATGGTCAACTCCGTGCCGTCCCACAGCCCGTCCTCGCGGGCGATATGGGCCAGGATGGCCAGATACTCCTCCTGCGTCAGCGTGCCGGGGTAGAAATAAGGCATGGCCACACTGGCGTAGCGATACACGGCGTCCATCGTCTCGAACTTCGCCAGCGAGTCGTCGCCGATTATCGGAGGGACGGCCGTCGGCAGCTGGAAGCCCTGGCCATAGGGGCGATTGCCGTGGCAACCGCTGTTCCAGCAATATTGATCCTGCGGGGGGTACAGAGTCCGGAACTCGTCGGTCAGTCCCTGTCCCTGGTCGCCATGGCAGGGCATGCAATGAAGCCAGAACAGATATTTGCCTTCGTCAGCCTGATTGGGATTGACCACGGTCGGCGGCGGCGCCAGGCGGTCGATGGTGGGTGTCGCGCCGGGGATGGGCGTAGGCGACGGCCCGAGGTCGGGCGTGCGGGTGGGGGCCGGGCCGCCGTGTTCGATCTGTGCCAATGTTATGCCGCTCAGGACCAGCCATAGCGCTGCGATGACGGCCAGAGCCACACCTAATCGTTGAATTCGTCGTGACATATCCAGGTCGATACAAGACAAAAGGCGGGCCTATCGTCGCCCGCCTTCTCTATTTGAAAATTATCCGGCAAAAACGAGGATTTCGCAAAGCGAATCCCCGCCTCGCGTCAAGCCTTCTTGCCGCGCAGCTTCGGGTCGAGAATATCGCGCAGGGCGTCGCCGATCAGGTTCCAGCCCAGCCCATAGAGCAAGAGCGCCACGCCGGGGAAGATGATGGTGTACCATTGTTTGTCCAGCGTCATAATCCACGCCCGGGCGAAGCTGACCACCTGGCCCCAGTCGGCGTAACCTTCGGGCAGGCCGATGCCCAGGAAGCTGAGCGCGGCGAACGACAGCACGACCGCGCCCATGTCGAGCGAAATACGCACCATCGTCGGGAACATGGCGTTGGGGATGACGTGCTTGAGCAGCAGATGGCCGTCCTTCGCGCCGCTGGCCCGGGCCGCGAGCACGTAGTCGCGCTCCTTGGTCGTCAGGATGTCGCCTCGCAACTGACGCGCGTAGCCCGTCCAGCCGAAGATGATCAGGGCGATCGTCGCCGGCCAGACACTTCGGCCGAAGATCGGCGTCAGCAGCGAGGCCAGAATGAGCGCGCCGGTGATGAAGGGGAAGGCGTAGAATATCTCCACGATGCGCATGAGAATCTCATCGATCCACCCCCCGTAGAACCCGGCGAAGGCGCCCACCAATACGCCGATGAGAGTCGAGGCGACGGTCACTACAAAGCTGGCGAAGAACGCCGTTCGCGCCCCCCAGACGAAGCCGTACCAGATGTCATACTGGCCGCCGGTGGTGCCCATCAGATGGACCCATTCGTCCTGTCGCGGAAAGACGTTCTTGTACCACCAGGGCACGGTCATGGGCACGTTCTTCTTCCATTCGGTCATGGGGGGTTGCGGTTCCGCCCGGAAGCCGTCGCGGGGGATCTGCATCCGCTTCCAGTTCGCGGCCGGCGGGGGAGCCAGCACCGGCGCAAATAGAGCCATCAACCCGAAGAGCACGATCAGGACGATGCCCGTGACCGACAGAGGGTTGGTGATGATGCCTTTGACCAGCCGCGCCCACTCATGGCCGATCGCCTTCTCCAGGCGCGTTAATTCACGAAGCTCGCCGGCGTCGCTCGCGCCGGGCCGCAAGACTACAGGGTCCGTTGTTGCCGTCATTATCTTACCTCGCTTCTCAACTCAACCGTATCCGCGGGTCGAGCACAGCATACATCACATCGACGACCAGGTTGGCGACGATCAGCAACACGGCGCTGAACAGCGCGTAGCCGAGCATCGACAACACGTCCAGACTGAGCGCCGCGGCCGCCGCCCACGACCCGATGCCGGGGAAATCAAACACCGTTTCGGTGATGACTACGCCGCTCAGCAAGCCCGCCAATGTCAGGCCCACGACCGTGATCACCGGGATGAGGGCGTTGCGGCGGATGTGGCGGTTGATGACCATCTTCTCCGGCAAGCCCTTGGCGCGGGCCGTCGTGACATAGTCCTGGCGCATCTCTTCCAGCATCGCCGACCGCGTGATCTTCAGCAGCAGCGCGACCTGGATCACCATGAGGGTCGTCACCGGCATAATCAGATGGCGGAGCGCGTCGATGAAGATGTCGAACCGCAGGTTGAGCAGCGAATCAACGGTCATCATGCGCGTGTACTGGTTGAAGCCGGGCTTCAGCACTTCCTGGCTGAACGCGGTCGAGAGCCGCCCCGGCTGGAACCAGCCCAACCGGGCGTAGAAGACCAGCAAGAGGAGCAGGGCGAAGACGAAAGTGGGGAAGGACCAGCCCAAAATGGCGAAGACGCGCGCCACCTGGTCGAACAACTTGTTATGGTTCAGCGCCGCCTTCACGCCGATCCATATGCCAAACCCGATGACGGGTATCATGGACCAGATGGCTAACTCCAGTGTCGCCGGCAGCCGCCTGATGAGCACGTCGATCACGTCTTCGCGGCCGGTGCGCGAGAAGCCCAGATCGCCGCGCAGCACGCCGCCGGCGCGCTCGCCGGTCACGCTGTCTTTCACGCCGACCAGCCAGTTCCAGTATTGCACCAGGACCGGCTTGTCCAGCCCGTAGCGCCGGATGATGTTCTCCACTTGCCGCTCGTTCTTGGGAACGTCGCGCACATAGAGCGCCGAGCGCTCCACCGGCCCCAGGACCTGGAGCATGGCGAATATGAGGAGCGTGACGCCGAACAGGATGATCGGCAAGATTAGGAGGCGGCGAATGATATAAGCGGTCATAGATCAATTCTCCCCTTACGATTGAGATAGGTTGTGCGACGATTGGAATGCCGCGTCTCTTGTCTCGCTTTCGTCTCCGTGGTGGCGGGGCATTTTCCGGCCCTCCACCGTCTGCTGGTTTCTCGAATCTGCTGCAGGCGGCTCAACGCTCCTTGTCCTGGGCGCGAGAAGCCCTGAGGCGCACGCAACAACTTCCGCTGGCGAATGGGTGGGCCTCCCCGGGGGAAGGCCCACCCATATCACACTTGTTCAACCGGGTTGCCGGGCAACCCGATTCCCCGGATTAGTTCTGGGACATCGCGTAACGGAACGGCTGGAACTGGCCGACGCGGTAGTAGTACCCGTTCAGCCAACGCTGTTCGAAGCGCGGACCCGTCGCCTGCGCCAGGGTGACGCTGATGACGTCGTTGTGGAATTCCTTCTGGATATCGAAGTACATCTGCTCGCGCTTTGCCGGATCGGACTCGCGCACAGCAGCGCCGGCCAGCTCCTGGTACTTGGCGATGATGTCCGCGGGCAGACCCTGGCGGCCACCATACGTACCGTAGGTGAACGGCTGGACCCAGTTGTGCGGGTCATGGATGTCTTCGATCCAGCCGCTGGCCACGACCGGCAGCTGGGCCGCGCGGAACTGGCGCAGCATCGTCGGCCACGGCAGGCCGATGGTCTCAACCTGATACTTCGGGTTGATGGCGGCTAGCTCACCCTGCAGGATCTCGCCGATCGTCTGGCGGGTGGTGTTGCCGGTGTTGAAGGCGGACTGGAAGCGGAAGCCGGTCTCCGGCAGCACGCCACCCCAGGCCGCGGCGAAGTGTTCGGCGCATTCCTCGGGATTGTACTGGAAGTACTCGCCGTCCTCATTGTAGCCGAGCATACCCTTGATGATCGGGCCGTTGTTGCGAACACCCTTGCCGAGCAAAGCTTCGGAGATGTAGGTGTCGTAATCGAAGCAGGTCGCGATCGCCAGGCGGGCTTCCTTGTCCATGAAGAAGTCCAGCGGAATACCGTTGCCGTCCAGCTTGCCGGAGCCGACGTAGGGCGAACCCTCGCCGACGTTCCAGGCCAGGAAGAGGTCAGTACGGCTGACACTGGGCAGATCCGGCCACTTGCGCAGCGGGCCGTTCGGGTTGTCCGCATTGGGCGTGCATTCGCCGGTGTCCCACTGGCAGATCTCGCCGACGAGCGGGTCAACCTGAGATTCGCTTTCTTGCGGGACGCTCACCCAGGCGGCGTCGCCGGCCTGCAGCGCGGCGAAGCGGGTGCCCCACTCATTGACCTGACGGACGATGACGGTCTTGATGGCCGGCACGCCGTACGGGCCGCCTTCCCAGAAGGGAGTCTCGGCGGTGCGCCAGTAGTTCTCGTTGGCGGTGATGACCCACTCTTCACCGGGGGTCCAGTGATCGAGCTTGTAGGGGCCGGTACCGTTGACAACGGCGCTCAGCTTGCTGTTCTCCGAGCCGGGGGAGTAGAAGTCCTGCCAGGTGGCGCAGTCGCCATCCCAGTCACCCTGGGCGACGGCCCAGTCGTAGTCGATGATGCTACCCCAGGTCTGGGCGAGCGTGGCCAGCCACGGGCCCCAGGGGGTGGCCAGGTGGAAGGTCAGCGTACCGGCGTCATCGTCGGCGACGACGGCGGCCTTGACCATTTCACAGGTGGCGACGAGTTCTTCGGGGGTGGCGCCGGCGCGCAACGCGTCGGGATCGCCCGCGAATTCACCGCCCTGGATACCTTCGGTGATGTCACCGGAGACGTAATCGAAGAGCGGCTCGATCATCAGCCATTGCGGGCCGTTCGGATCGCTCTGCAGCAGGCCGCGCTGGAAGCTGTAGGCGGCGTCGCTGGCGGTCAGGTCCGCGCCGTCGTGGAACTTGACGCCCTCACGAATGTGGAAGGTATAGGTCATACCATCTTCGGAGATGCCGCCGTTCTCGAGCGAAGGCACTTCGGTCGCCAGTCCGGGCACGTACGAGGTACCGTCACGGTAGTTGTACCAGATCAGGGTCTCGTAGATGTGCTCCAGCGGGTCGGCGCTGGCTGTGTCATACGCCAGGGCGGGGTCCAGGGTGTCGATATCGCCGAACGTCATCTCGACCATCGTGCTCGGGTCGGGGGCGTTCATGGATACTTCGGCCGCCGGTTCGGGGGTCGCCGTGACGACGACTTGCTCAACCTCGGTGACGACCTTGGTGACAACGACTTCCTGGCCTTCCTGAGTGATGGTCTCGGTCACGACGCGCGTGACTTCGACGACTTGCGACTGCGGCTGGCAAGCGGTTAACCCCAGCGCCAGGACCAGCAGCGCGGCCAGTAACAGGCCAATGCGATTCTTGCTAAACATGTTTCGTATCTCCTCCATCTTCAAATGGAAATTTGCAAATTTTCCCAATCTTGTGCGCCAGCAACGCGCATTCACAAAACATCCTCTCTCCGCGATTTTTCGTTAGACACCACCTCCTCAAGTTCAATTAAGAGTTACGAGTTATGAATGACGAAAGGGTTTCGTTGTTCCCGATCGCTTACAGGAACTTCTCGGCATGATGGCAAGCCACCCTGTGAGGCTCGGCCTCGGTGCCCAGATTGCGGAATTCCGGATCGACCTTGCGGCAAATCTCGGTCGCATAGGCACACCGCGGGTGGAAATGACAACCCGACGGCGGATTGGCCGGGCTGGGCACGTCGCCTTCCAGAATAATTCGCTTGCGTGTGGCTTCCTTGTCCGGGTCGGGCAAGGGGATGGCCGACAGCAACGCCTGGGTGTAGGGGTGCAACGGGTGGTCGTAGACCTCGTTGCGGCTGCTCAACTCGACGATTCGGCCGAGATACATCACGGCGACCCGGTCGCTGATGTAGCGCACCATCGACAGGTCGTGGGCGATAAACAGATAGGTCAGCCCCAGCTCATGCTTCAGATCGTCCAGCATGTTCACGACCTGGGCCTGAATGGAGACGTCCAGCGCCGAGATAGGCTCGTCGGCGACGATAAACGACGGGTTGGTGGCCAGCGCGCGGGCCACGCCGATGCGCTGGCGCTGGCCGCCGGAGAATTCGTGGGGGTAACGGTTGACGAAATAGGGGTTTAGTCCGACGACGCGCAACAGTTCCTGCACGCGCTCCTTGCGGCTGGCGCTGTCGCCGATGCCGTGGATCGTCAGCGGCTCGCTGATGATGTTGCCCACGGTCATGCGTGGGTTCAGCGAGGCGTAAGGGTCCTGGAAGATCATCTGCATGTGGCGGCGCGACCGGCGCAGATCGCCCCGGCTCATCTTCGTCAGTTCGCGGCCGGCGAAATCGACTGTACCGGCCGTCGGCACTTCCAGTTGCAGGATCGAGCGGCCGGCGGTCGATTTGCCGCAGCCGCTTTCGCCCACCAGCCCCAGCGTCTCACCCTTGTAAATATCGAAGGAGATGCCGTCGACGGCCTTGATATGGCCGACCGTCCGGCGCATGACGCCGCGTTTGATGGGAAAATATTTGACGAGGTCTTTTACCTGGACGAGCGCCTGGCCGGCCGACAGGTCGCCGGCTGCGTCAGAAGCAACGGTCTGGGGGGGTAGCTCGGTGTTGGTCGTGGCCATTTCACTCATGATGCCGTCTCCGTCAGAGCTTCGTCGGAGGCTACCGCGGCGACCAGCGTCCGGTCGATGCGATCATCCTCGTGGATGCGCAAGCCGTCGAAAATCTCTTCCGCGCGCCAGCAGGCCGAGGTGTGATCCGGGGCGACCGGCCTGAGAGGGGGATTCTCGGTCCAGCAATGGTCGATCGCGTAGGGGCAGCGCGGCGCGAACGGGCAGCGCGTGGGTTCTTTCAACAAGTCCGGCGGCAGTCCCTTGATGGGGATGAGCCGCTCCTTCTTCGTGGCGTCTATTTTGGGCAGCGACTCCAGCAAGCCCACGGTATAGGGGTGGGCGGTCTGTTTGTAGAGGGCGCGCACGGGCGCGTTTTCGACGATGAACCCGGAGTACATGACGATGATCCGGTCGACCATGCCGGCGATGACGCCCAGATCGTGGGTGATCCAGATGATGGCCATGCCGAGCTGTTCCTTGAGCTTCAGCACGAGGTCGACGATTTGGGCCTGGATGGTGACGTCCAGCGCGGTGGTGGGTTCGTCAGCGATGAGCAGGGAAGGGTTGCAGGAGAGGGCCATGGCGATGCCGATGCGCTGTCGCTGGCCGCCGGAAAACTGGTGGGGGTAGTCTTTCAGGCGATCGGCCGCGTTGCCGATGCCGACCAGCGTCAGCAGTTCGGCCGCGCGCGCGTCGGCCTGGTCCTGCTTCATGCCCAGGTGCAGGACGAGCGCTTCGGTCATCTGTAGCCCGACCGTGAGCACCGGGTTGAGCGAAGTCATCGGGTCCTGGAAAATCATGGCCATTTCCCGGCCGCGCACGTGGCGCAGTTCTTCGGAAGAAAGCTTCAGCAGGTCGCGGCCATTGAACATGACCACTCCATCTTCCACTCGCCCCGGCGGGCTGGGAATGATCCCCATCATCGACTTCATAGCGACCGATTTACCGGAGCCGCTTTCGCCGACGATCGCCATGGACTCCCCTTCGTCCAGATCAAAGCTGATGCCGTTAACGGCATGAACAATTCCATCCTCGGTATAAAACCGGGTTGTCAGGTTCCTGACCTCTAGTAATTTAGGCATCGGTCTCCCGTGTGCGTTTGAAAAGAGCTGCTATGGTTACGGCCATATGATTCAGACAACAATATACAATACCCCGGATGAGCACCTCTATGAAAATGAGAACGCGCTAAATATATACCAAAACCATACATTGCCAAATTTTAGTGGCCGATGGGCGCCAATAATCGGACATCATGGTAACTTATGCAACAAAAACAATATACCATACCCGCAATCAAGTGGCGAATCGGTGATAAAAGGGGGGCAATGTCGATTGGCGCGACGGGCCGGCCGGCGGCGGCGTTTGCCCCGGGCGATTCGCCGGATTCAGGGGGAATTCGCCGCGGCATGTGGTAAAGTAGGGGGCGAGCGCTATGCCCTCTTGTCACTCGTGCGGGCGACCCGGCAATGAGTGCGCCGGCCGCAAGCCCGACATGGCACAGAAACAATAGACTATCACCACCACGATTGAGGGGCTTACTTACAATGAAGCAAATCCTTGTTATTCATACCGGGGAAGGTCGTTCGTCAGACGAATACGCTTTCATGGGCCACAGCCTGACCGTCCGTCGCGTGGGTTGTGGCGGCGATCCCGAGCGCGCCCGCGCGCTCATCCAGGAGAACGACGGCGCCGTGGACGCCATCGCCCTGGAAGGCATGCCGGCGACGCTGGAATTAGGCTCGGCGCTGCGGGCGCATGAGATCGGCGCGACGCTGGCGCCCGTGGCGCGCCGGACGCTCGTCGTGGACGGCTCGGGCATCCGCGCCGGGCTGGAGCGATGGGGCGTTATCCTGGCGGATCGCGCCGAGCCGGGCATCTTTGCCCAAAAGCACGTCCTTATGGTTCCCGGGCTGAACCACAGCGGGCTGGCCCAGGCGCTCGGTCGCCGCGCGGCCGACCTGCGCTATGCCGACCCGATGATCTACTTTAATCTGCCGTCGGTGCCGCTGGTCGGCAGCCGGACCACGCTCGACCAGGCCGCCGGGCCGACGCTCGACCAGCTGAAGGACGTCGGGTTCGACCGCCTGTTTCCCGCGGCCGATGGCGAGCCTGCGCCCAATGGCGACGACGTGTTCCGCTGGGCCGACATCCTGGCCGGGGATATCGGCGCGATCCGGCATTACGCCCCGGCCGATCTGAAGCGCAAGACGGTCGTCGTCGAATCGGCCACCGAGGAAGACCTGGACGATCTGCGCGAGCGCGGCGTCAACATCGTCATCACCATGATGCCCGCGCTCGACGGGCGGGGCGAACTCGGCCGCTGGTCGGCGGCGACGATCGAGGCGATTATGGCCGCGCTGCGCCCCGACCCCGACACGCCACTGAGCGAAGACACCTACCTTGACCTGATGGCCAATCTGGACTGGACGCCGGCGGTGCGCTATCTGCAGCCGGGCGAGGCGGGCATCAACCGGTTCGCCTTCGTCATCCACCCGCTCAGCATCAAGTTCATCCACAACGACAAGCGGTTCCGCTGGACCCGGGCGCTGCCCGACGATCTGGTCGAGTCGTTCGCGGCGCGGCTGCCACCCATGTATATTTCGCGCATCACCGGCGGCGTCTCGCCCACGACCGGCCAGCGCATCGAGGGCCATCTCATCTCGCTGGGGGCGACGCCGCGCCAGATGATGACCCAGGGCGAGCGGTTCACCTATAACAAGCTCAATCAGGCGGCGCGCATCGCCGAGCGCAAGGGGGCGCGCATCATGGGGCTGGGGGCGTTCACCAGCGTCGTGGGGGACGCGGGCATCACGGTGGCCCACGAGGCCGACATCGCCATCACCAGCGGCAACAGCCTGACCGTGGCCGCCACGCTGGAAGCGGCCAAGCAGGCCGTGGTCAAGATGGGGGCCACCGACCTGACCCAGGGCAAGGTGATGATCATCGGCGCGACCGGCTCCATCGGCTCGGTCTGTGCCCGGTTGCTGGCCCAGGCTATCTATGATGTGGTGCTGGTGTCGATCGAGCCGGAGCGGCTGATCGAACTCAAGCGCACCATCCACGAGGAGACGCCGGGGGCGCATGTGGCCATTGCCACGCGGGCCGACGAGTATTTGGGCGATTGTGATCTGATCGTGACCGCCACCTCGGCCTTTGGGCAGCGCATCGTCGATATCACCAAGTGCAAGCCCGGCGCGGTCATCTGCGACGTGGCCCGGCCGCCGGACATCGGCAAGGAGGAGGCCGCTCTGCGGCCCGACGTGCTGGTCATCGAGAGCGGCGAGGTGCTCATCCCCGGCGATATCGACTTCGGCTATGACATCGGCCTGCCGCCCAAGACGGCCTATGCCTGTCTGGCGGAGACGGCGCTGCTGGCCATGGAGGGGCGCTTCGAGGATTACACCCTCGGCCGCAACATCACCATGGAGCGGGTGAAGGAGATCTATCGCCTGTTCAAGAAGCATCAGTTCCAGATCGCCGGGCTGCGCTCGCACGACGAATACGTCACCGACGAGATGGTGGCCGAGAAGCGGGCGCTGGCCGACGAGTTGCGCGCCGCCCCGGAGCTGTTCGCCCGCGTGCAGAGCGAATCGGCGGCCAAGCTGGCGACGATCCCCATCTCGGCCAAGGGCGTGAAGGCGAGACGGGGCGGCGCGTGGCGGCCGGTGGCGGCTGTCGGTGCGGCCGTGGCCGGCGCGGCGGGGATCATGCTGCTGCGGCGCCGCAAGTAGGCAGTTTTTTAGAGACCGGGTTTTTAAGCAAAAACCCGGTCTCTATACTATAAGAAGACATCATGCACCCGCGCCAGATTCTCGACCGCTACGGCGTCGCGCCCAAGCAGAGCCTCGGCCAGAACTTCCTGTTCGATGAGGGTCTGCTGGCGCGCATCGTCGCCGCGGCCGGCTTGTCGCCGGGCGATGAGGCGCTGGAAGTGGGGCCGGGGCTGGGCGCGCTGACGCGCCAGCTGGCCCGGGCGGCCGGTCGCGTCGTGGCGGTGGAGCTGGACGGCCGGCTGCTGCCCATCCTGCGCTACGAGCTGGAGCCGTTCGCCAACGTCGAGCTGGTGCAGGCCGATATCCTGGCGTTCGAGCCGGCGGCGTGGTTCGACGCGCCCTATGTGGTGGTGGCCAACGTGCCTTACTACATCACCGGGGCCATTCTGCGGCATCTGCTGGAAAGCCGGCCGCGGCCGCGGCGGATGATCATGACTGTGCAGCGCGAGGTGGCCGACCGGCTGACGGCCCGGCCGCCGGACATGAGCCTGCTGGCCGTCAGTACGCAGTATTACGGCCGCGTGCAGCTGGTCGGCGCGGTGAAGGCGGGCGCGTTCTGGCCGCGGCCGGACGTCGATTCGGCCGTGATCCGCATCGACGTCGACGAGCGACACCTGGGCGCGAGCGACGAGACGCGAGCAAGCGAGGAAGCAGAGGCGTTCTTCCGCGTCGTGCGCGCCGGGTTCAGCGAGAAGCGCAAGCAGCTGAAGAACAATCTGCGGCGGCTGGGGCTGGATGATGCGGCGGTGGCGGCCGCGCTGGAAGGGGCGGGGATCGACGGGCGACGGCGGGCGGAGACGTTGACGGTGGAGGAGTGGGAGAGCCTCGTCTCGGCGCTGGAGCCGGAACAAGGGTGACGAGTTTGAGCCGGGCCTTGGCGCAACCTTGCTGTAATACTCAGGCCGGAGTTGCGTAAGAATGGTTTATAATGGGAAGCATGGCGATTGATTACGAGCGCGACAGTTCTCCGGATTATGTGGCCGCAAGGAACCAGATCATCGAGGCTGTCCTGGCCCATTATCCGGCTACGCAGGGTATCTATCTATTCGGCTCTTTTGCCACGGCCGACGAGCGGGCTGATAGCGACGTGGATATCGCCCTGTTGCTGCCGCCGGACGAAGCCAAACGGGCCGGCCAGCTTGTCACAAGCGATCTGCGCCGGCAGCTTTCCAGGACGCTCGGCCGCGACGTCGACTTGCTGAACACCCGCCGGGTCTCCACGGTGTTCCAGATGGCCATCATCTTCGGGGAGTTGATCTATTGCGCCGACCGGTATGCGGTGGACGAGTTTGAAATGCTGACCCTTTCCTATTATCAGAAGCTGAATGAGGAACGGGCGGAGATATTGGCCGAGTTCCGGCAAACGGGACGGGCGTATGCGGTATGAATGATATTGTTCTGAACAAGATTCAGAGTATCCAGCGCTGCGTCCGGCGAGAGGTTCGACTTGCTGAGGGTGAGTGGCTTTATAATCGAATAAAGAATTTCGGCTAGCCAAAAGAGATGACAGGAAGATCGGTTTGATTGAAATCGTCGCCCTTAAAAAGTAATGGCTCATCTGTTGTTTTGGCCAGGGCATAGCTGAAACAGTCGCCGAAGTTGAGTCGGGCTTCGTGGTTTCCTCTGCCATACTGTTTATATGCGACGCGAGCTGCAGCGACTTGATCAACGGTCACAGGTATTATTTGGATTTGCATGGCCGAGAGTAGCTCATCAAGCAGCTTTGTCCCGTCATCACGATAGCGCACCTCTACGATGATCGCTGTCTCCAGCAAGGATGCGGCCGACATCAGTCGAACTGGCGATTCAGCGATTGCTGAAGCAAACTGTGGCGCTTCGGGTTCCCGCTCGACAATTGCGATGATAGCCGATGAATCAATAACCATTACGACGGCAGCCCTATTGGATCGTATCCGATTATTTCATCAGGGGAGCGGGTATCATAGACAGGCAGCGCGGCGAAGGCCCTGCTAATCTCCAGGATTTGCTCGACCAGGGTTGCGACGCGTGTCTCTCGCATTTTCTCTCTTTCCAGTCGCTCCCGAAGGGCTTTTTCAACCGCCTCATCGACTGTCTCGCCGGTATAGTGGCTCAATTCGTGAGCAAGCTTGTCAACTACGGGGGATTTGATTATTAGGGTCATCACTCAATACCGTCCCTGGATACCTTGTAACTATCATAGCACATTCCGCCAGCCCCGCGCCGCTTCCCACGGGTTGTAGGCGGTCGCCTCGCCGGTTGCGGCTTGCCGGCCGTTATCGGCGGCCTTGCCCACCGCCTCGTAGACCGCCGCGGCGATCCACTCATCTTCGCTCGCTTCGGCGGGCGGCCGCCAGTCGGGCATGTGTTCGGCCAGGAAGCTGGTGCTG
>WBZO01003642.1_pt1 | contig 17653 bp, 20 predicted proteins | sample 5204261 | NCBI WGS metagenome assembly WBZO01 (sample SAMN12412400, study PRJNA552823) | activated sludge metagenome | isolation source: activated sludge from anammox sidestream of wastewater treatment plant... | place: USA: North Carolina | collected 2017-09
AGGGCTCGCCATCGCTGAGGTTGGCGCAGTTGAGGGAGCGGGCAAGGATGCGGGCGGTGGTGGTTTTGCCGGTGCCGCGGGGGCCGCTGAAGAGGTATGCATGGGCGACCTGGCCCGATGCCAGCGCGTTCCGCAGTGTGCGGACGATGTGGTCCTGACCGACGACCTCGTCGAACCCGCGTGGCCGCCACTTCCCGTAAAGCACATCCACCCCTGGGGGATTGAGTACCCCGAGTATAGAACACATGTACCGCCGGGGCAGCCCTGCCGCCCCGGCGGAGAGACGCTTAGAGGAGGACGCCGTCGGCGAGGAGGTCGGCGATCTCGTCCATGTTGAGGCCGATAATGCGCTCGCAGACATCCATGGTGTGTTCGCCCATGAGCGGGGCCGGGGCGGCGATGTACCCCGGGGTCTCGCTGAGGACGAAGGCAGGGCCGTCGTGCGCTTCGCGGCCGGCCTCCGGATGGTCGACGTACTGGTAGTAGCCGCGGCTCTTGATGTGCTCGTCGCGGTCGAGCAGGTCCTGGGAGTTTTGGACGACGCCGGCGGGCACGCCGGAGGCCTGCAGAGCGGCGCAGGCGTCCTCGGCCTTGCGGTCCTTCGTCCAGGAGGTGATGAGCGATTCGAGCTCGTCTTCGTTTTGCTTCCTTGCCGCGAAGGTGGCGAACTTCGGGTCGGCGGCGGCTTCGGGGTGGCCGAGGGCGGCCGCGGCCCGTTGCCACTCAGTGTCGTCGCGGCAGGCGATGACTACCCAGCGGTCGGGTGAGCCAACCGAATCGGGGTCATCGGCGCAACGGAAGGCGCCGTGGGGCGCGGCATTGGGGTTGCGGTTGCCGGTGCGCGTCGGGTTGGTGCCGTTGGCCAGGCGTTCGACGACAGCGGTGCCGAGGGTGTTGACGACCGATTCGAGCTGTGGGAGTTCGATGCACTGGCCCTTGCCGGTGCGGTTCCGGTAGCGGAGGGCGGCCATCATCGCGGTCACGGTGTGGCCCGGGTTGATGACGTAGTCGGGGTAGTTGGTGCCGACGCCGAACGGCGGGCGGTTGGGGAAGCCGGACATCTCGCTGATACCGGTGACCGGGGTGAGCACGGCGCCAAAGCCCAGGAAATCGCGATGCGGCCCTTCCATACCCTGCATGGGGGCGTAGGCGGCGATGATGCGCGGGTTCACTTTCGCTATCTGGTGGTAGTGCAGGTTCCACTTGTCGATGACGCGCGGTGTGAAGTTCGTGAGGAAGATGTCGCACTTCTCGATGAGGCGGTAGCCGATCTCCTGGCCCTTTTCGGTGTTGAGGTTGAGCTGGAGCGAGAGTTTTCCGGCGTTGAAGTTGTTGAAGTAGCCCGAGACGTTGTAGCCGCCCTTGAAGGAGCCGTCTTCGTTCATGGCGAAGGGGTGGACGCGGCGGAGTGCATCGACCTTCGTCTCCGATTCGACGCGGATGACTTCGGCGCCGTAGGTGGAGAGGGTGTTGCCGGCGATGGGGCCGGCTCCGAACCAGGAGAAGTCGGCAACGCGGATGCCTTCGAGCGGTCGTTTGGGCATGGATGGTCCTCCTATGCGAGAGCGCCAAGCACGGCGGCGGTATGTTCGCCCAGGCGGGGCGGGCGGCTGATGATCGCGGGTGACTCGGAGAGCCGGTAGGGCGGGCCTGGGAACTCGACGGGTTTGCCGGCGGGCGCCTCGGGAAACTGGACGAACCAGTCCCGGGCACGGAGCTGGGTATTTTCGGCCAGGTCCTTCGGCGTGGAGACGATGCCGATGAGGAGCCGCCGTTCCTGGCCGACCTCATAGGCCTCGCGGGCAGTCTTTTCGGCAAAGAAGTTCGCGATGACTTCGTTGACGTGGGGAAGCAGCGGAATGTACTTCATGGCGTCTTCGGGGTTGCCCATCAGCTGGGTCAGCCAGCCCATGTTGAGCTGGGAGATGAGCGACGCGTAGGGCTCGTCATCGAGGTCCGCGGCCTTGCCCTCCTCGCGCATCCAGTCGATGAGGTCCGGGAGGTCTCCGCCGGCGGGAGCGATGATGTAGAGGAGGATATAGCCATCTCTGGTCTTCAGCGTGCCCGAGCCGGGGATGGCGATGGGGATGCCACCCTGGGCGCCGGCACGGACGCGGTTCTTCTTCTGAAAGTCCCAGGTCTGCATGGCGGTTTCCTGAGACATGGAGATGGCCTCCTGGGCGGAGACATCGACGAGCTGTCCCTGGCCGGTGGCTTCGGCGTGGAGGAGCGCCATGAGGGTGCCCTGGGCGGCCTGGATGCTCGCCGAAATGTCGGCCTGGCGGCCGTAAATCATGTTCGGAGGGTCTGCGGGCTCGCCGGCAAGGGTCATGATGCCGCCGGTCGCCTGGCCGACGATATCGCTGTAGGCCCAGGCGGCGTGGGGGCCGGTCTGCCCGAAACCGGTGATGGACGAGTAGACGAGAGACGGCTTTTTCGCGTGGAGGTCCTGGTAGCCCAGGCCCCGGGCCGCCAGGTACCCGACGGGGTTGTCCTCGATCAGGATGTCGGCGGAAAGCGCGAGCTTCCGGGCGGCCGCCCGGCCGGCTTCCGTATCGAGGTCCAGTACCACCGACTTCTTGGAGGTGTTGTGTACCCAGAAGGCGAGGCTGGCATCGGGGTTGCCTTCATGGCCGGCGAGGAACGGCGCGGAGTTGCGGAGCCGTCCACCCCCTGGGGGCTCTACCTTAATCACCTCGGCTCCGAGGTCGGCAAGCAACCTGCCGCAATAGGAACCGAGTTCGTCGGTCAGTTCAACAACGCGGACGCCTGCGAGCGCCTGTTCGGTCATGAGCTAGTCTCCGGGGATGGCGGTGACGCGGGCCTGAAGCCCTCCGCCGATGATGCCGGCGGCCTGGGCCACCATGTCGTGAAGGATTTCGGCGGCGGGGCGCACGCGGCTGAGCATTCCCGACACCTGACCGGCGGCGTTCATCATCAGTTCTTCGCGCCCGGCTTTGCGGATGGAGTAGACCAGGTCCTGGATGAGGAGCCCCTGGAGTCCCATGGGGAGCGCCTGCAAGCCGGAGGCTTCCCACGCTTCGATGAGCGGATTGGTGATGTTGCGCATCGTCTTTCCGCTGTAGAGGCGGGTGATCCTGGTGTCCTCATCGCCCGCGGCGAGGACGCGCTGCTTCTGGGTCTCGGGCTGGTTCGCCTCGGCGGCGACCAGGAAGGCCGTGCCGCACCAGACGCCGACGGCGCCGAGAGCGAGGGCGGCAGCGATACCGCGGCCATCGGCGATGCCGCCGGCGGCGATGACGGGCGTGGGGGAGACAGCATCGACGACCTGGGGGATGAGGGCGAGGGTGGCGATGCGGCCGGTGTGGCCTCCCGCCTCGGTGCCCTGGGCGACGACAACATCGGCGCCGGAGGCGGCGACGCGCTTCGCGTTCTTCACATTGCCGACCAGGCAGAGGACCTTCGTGCCATTGGCCTTGAGGCGGTCCATCCACTGGGCGGGGCTGCCGAGGCCGCTGGCGAAGACGGCCACCTTCTCCTCGATGACGACTTCCATCTGCTTATCGGACATGCCGCCCGAGCGGGGGCGCGGGGTTTCGGCGCGGGGTTCGCGGGGCATTTCCTCCCAGCGGATGCCCAGGTCCTCGGCCATCTTGCGGAGGCCGGCCCGGGTCTCGGCGGGGATGAGTTCGCGCGGGTCGCGGGGCATCTCGCCACCGGCGGCGCCGCCCATGAAGTTCGAAGGGAGGAGGAGGTCGACACCGAAAGGTTTATCGGTCATCGAGCGGACGGTCTGGATTTCCTGGCGCAGGCGTTCGGCGCTGAAGCCGGCGCCACCGATGACGCCAAGACCGCCTGCGTTCGAGACCGCGGCAACGAGGGGAGCGGTGGCGACGGGGCCGCTGATGCCACCGGCGACCGGGCCCATGCCCGCCAGGACGACGGGGTACTCGATACCGAGCATGTCGCAGAGCGCGGTTCGCAACACAGGTCGAGCCATGTGGGTACTCCTTGGGGAATCGGCCCGAGTATACGTGAGAGAGCGGAAGGCGACATGGCGGCTGCGGGGAGTAGACCCGCTGCGGCGGCCCGGCGAAACTGGGGACAATGAACACGCCCGTTACGCCCTACGTCCTTGCTGGGCGCATCTTCTCCATCATCGGCATGGCGTTTACGGCGGCGTGCGCCATCCTGCTCTTCATCATCCCCGAGTGGTGGTGGGGGCTGGCGGCGACGCTGGCGTTCTTTCCGTTTTTTGGACTAATCGTGCTGGTGGAGCGCTACCAGGCGAAGCACGGGATGATCGGCCCGGAGATCCATCGGGACAGTGAAGACTAGGCTGGCCCTCGCGCTGGGCGCGCTTTGTCTGGCCCTCGGAGGGTGTTCGGATGCAAGCGAGGCGGGCGACACGGCCCTCGACCCGTACCTTTGCGAACCGGGGGACCTGGACGGCGGATTCTTGCAGCTGGTGGCGGGGGCATTTTCGCGGGAGGACCTCGGGGGCCTGGGGCGGGACCCGGAAACGAGGAAGCGCGAATACCGCGCCGCCGGGATGGAACGCGGGCGGTTCGTGTTCTGGAAGGAGCGCCTGCCGAAGCCTCCGTTCGACCCGCCGGTGAACGTGGTGTGCCAGGTACTGGTGTTCGGATCGGCGGAGCAGGCGGCCGCCTGGGTCGCCAGCCTCGATGCCGACGCGGAGGACCTGGCGGCGTCGGGGATTCTTTGGCTCCCAGGGGGCGAACGGGTGACCGAGGAGATCGCGCCGATCGCCGGGGCGCGCGCCTTCAGGGTGACAGCCGAGGAAGGCCAGGCGCGTGTGACGCTGATCGCAACGTACGGAGCGGAAGGCAACATCGTCCGGAGCGTGTTCGCTGGGGACCGCGACGGGCGGGTGACGGCTGAGTATGTCGCGGCCATCAGGGGGCGCCAGGACGCGCGCCTGGCGGGGGAATGAACGAGGCCGGGCGTTCGCGTACCCGGCCTCAATCGTCATGAACCCGCGTCAGCGGTCACTTCGCGGTTTCGGTGATCTCCACGTCGGTGATGGTTACCGGGTCGATGGGCTTATCGCCAGCCGCGGTGGGGACTTTTCCGATGGAATCGACCACGTCCTGGCCGCTGACGACCTTGCCGAAGGGGTAGTACTTGTTGACGGTTGGGTTATCGAAGTCGAGTGAGGGGTTGTCCTTCAGGTTAATGAAGAACTGGCTGCCGAAGACGGCCTGACCACCGACTTTCGCCATCGAGACCGTGTACTTGAGGTTGCGCACCTCGTTGGGCTCGTCGGCGGTCTGGTAGCCGGGGCCACCACCGCCGGTGCCGGTCGGGTCGCCACCCTGGATGACGAAGTTATCGATCACCCGATGGAAGATGATGCCGTCGAAGTAATCCTGTTGGGCGAGGAACACGAAGCTGTTGACCGTGTTTGGGGCCTTGTCGGCATCGAGTTCGATGACGAAGTCGCCCTTACTGGTCTTGACGGTCGCCGAGTATTTCTTGGTGGTGGCGTCGATGACGGTCTCGGCCTTTTCGAAGGACTTGACGGCGGCGGTGGGGCTGGCAGTCACCGAGCCATCGGGCGTTTCGGAACTGGAGGGGGTGTTGGTGGGGAGGATGTCCGGATCGCCCTGATCGAGGTTGGTCTGGGTGAGGAGGGCGCCGCCGACCATGAGCACAGCCACGACGACGCCGACAATCGCGAAGAACTTCACGTTGCCGAGCAGGTTCATGGGGAACCCGGGCCGGTAGATATCGCTGGGGGCGGAGCTCCCGAGCTGGTAGTTCTTGCGGCGAGATGGTTCTTGCCGCAGGTGTTGCAGCTCGCGTCGTTTTCGCTTGGGCACGGGTGAAACCTCGTATCGGGGACGGGCGCTCGAATGGCCTACTGCCAAGCAGTATACGAAGGGCCCGAATAGCGTCCAAACGGGCCGGGGAAACGGGGGAGAAAGAGCGTCAGTCCGATCCGAAACCGATGCGGCCGAGCTCGGCGCGGGTGACGTCGCGGTCGTCCCACGGGCGGGACTCGGAGCCGTAGACGATGGACTTTTCGTGGCCCTTGCCGGCGACGACGACAATGTCGCCGGGAGCGGCCCGGCGGAGGGCTTCGGCGATGGCCTCGCGGCGGTCCTCGATTTCCAGGAAGTCGCGTCCGCGCACGCGGCCGGCGCCTTCGGCATGGCGGCCGATCTCGTGGACGATGGCCGCCGGGTCTTCGGAGCGAGGGTCCTCGCTGGTGAAGACGGCGAAGTCGGCACCTTCTGCGGCCGCCCGGCCGACGCCGAACCGGCGGCCGGGGTCGCGTTCGCCGGCTGCCCCGACGACGATGATGAGTCGGCCCCGGCAGACCTCGCGGAGGACCTCGAGCACTTTGCGGACCGCGTCGCCGGTGTGGGCGTAGTCGACGATGACCTCGAACGGCTGGCCCTGGACGACGCGCTCCATGCGCCCGGGCACGCCGGGACATTCGCCAAGCCCGCGCGCGACATCTTCCACGCCGGCACCGCAGGCGAGCCCGACAGAGGCGGCGGCCAGGGCATTGAGGACGTTGAACACGGCGGGCAGCTGGATGGAGGCATCGGCGGTGCCGCGGGGGGTAACGAGCTGGAAGCCCGTGCCGTCGGGACGGAGGGCCAGGTTGTGAGCGGTGACCATGGCGTCGCGGGCTTCCAGCCCGAACGTCAGCGGTTCCGCGCGGGAGCGATCGAGCATGTAGTTCGCCGAGGGGTCGTCGGCGTTGACCACCGCGGTCTTGGCGATGCCCTTGTGAGTGGCCGTATCGAGGGCCTCGAAGAGCAGTCCCTTTGCCTCGCGGTAGGCCTCGAACGTCTTGTGGAAGTCCAGGTGGTCGCCGGTGATGTTGGTGAAGGCCGCGACGTCGTACTCGACGTGGTCGAGCCGGTTCAGGGCAAGGCCGTGGCTGGTGGACTCGACGATGGCGAACTGGCAGCCGGCATCGGCCATACGACGCAGGAGGCGCTGGACCTCCGGCGCCTCGGGCGTGGTCATGCGGTCGGTGACCTTGCCGGACTCGCCCGGGAAGTAGGTATCGACGGTGCCGAGACGCCCGACCGAGCCGCCGGCGGCTTCGAGGACCGAGGTCAGGAGGTGTGAGGTGGTGGTCTTGCCATCGGTGCCGGTGATACCGATGACGACCATCTCGCGGCCGGGGTGGCCGTAGAACCAGGCAGACGCGGCGGCAAGGGCGGGACGCGTACGGGGGACCTCGATGAGCGCAAGGCTGTCGTTGAGGCCCGGAGGAAGTGCGTGGCCCGCCTCGATGATGGCGGCGGCAGCGCCGGCCGTGGCAACCTGGGGCAAGAAGGAGTGGCCATCGACGGTGAAGCCGGGGATGGCTACGAACAGCGTCCCGGGGCCGGCCCGGCGCGAATCGTGCTCGATGGAGCTGATGGACGTCGTTGACTCGCCACGAAGGAGCCTGGCACCCGGCAGTTCCTGGAGAAGCGATGCGAGCGTGCGCGGTTCGGCGTCGGTCATGCCGCAATCGTAGGGGGAAGGGCGCTCAGTGTCCCTCTTCGGGGGGCCGGCCAGTCTGCTTCCGGCGTTTGCGGACCTTGCCCTGGACTTCGAAGCCCCTGAGCGCATCGCCGACACCGCCGACGAAGAACTCGATGTGCCCGCAGAAGCCGCAGGCGAACATGTCCATCTCCTCGCGATGCTGGAACAGCTCGAAGAAGTCGCCGAAGACGCCGGGCCGGGAGCCTTCGTGGAACTCGCGGACGCCGAGGAAGTAGAGGGGGCGACCACAGCGGAGGCAGTCGATGGGGGCTTGTTTCGGTGCTGGCATGGGCCGCTCCTGAGGCTGGTTACATGGCTTCCAGGATGTCGAGGAAGTTCCCGAGCATGCGGGCGGTGGCGCCCCAGATAAGGTCGTCGCCGAACTGGTAGGACTGGAACGTGTACTCGCGCCCGTTGATGACCCGGCGGTCGGGGATGAGGTTGCGGGGGTCGCGGAGGTGTTCGAGGGGGACTTCGAGGAGGTAGGCGACCTCGTGGGAACTGAAGCGCCACTCGTAGGGGTAGCGGTCGAGCCAGCCGACGTACGGGGTCACCAGGAAGTTCGAAACGGTCACCATGTCGTCCAGCTGTCCGAGGACATCGACGTGGCCGGGGTCGACGCCGATCTCCTCGTGAGTTTCGCGGAGGGCGGTGTGGAGCACGTGCGGGTCGCCGGGGTCCATGGCGCCGCCGGGGAAGCTGATCTGGCCCTTGTGGTCGCGGACGCTCTCGGTGCGCTTCTGGAAGATGATGTGCGGGCCACCGGGGCGCTCGTGGAGCAGCAGGAGCACGCCCGCCGGGGGCGGGAGTGGGTCGGGTTGCTGGGTCTGGGGCACGTACGCCGCGAGCAAGCGGCGCAGGTCGTCTCTCATATCAGGCGGCTCGTGAACTCCCTGCGGCGTGTGGATTCGATCAGTTCGGCCCAGATGCGCTCGTCCATCGCGCGGGCTTCGGGAGTGGCGGCGTTATCGACACCGGCGTGGAGCGCAACGAGGCCGGCCCGCAGGGCATCGTTCTCGGCGAGGAGCGACGACACTCGGAAGTTGGGCGCGGCGGGGGTGGCGATGGCGGCGGATACCGCCGCGGCCGCATCGCCATCCACCAGTGGGAGGCCATCGGTGAGGATGGCGCGGACGATGCGGTTTTCGGTCACCAGGCGGTCGGCTGCCCGGTCGAATTCTTCGGCAGTCATCATGGCGAGCGAGCCGGCAATGCCGACCGTTTGCAGGCCAAATGGCGTGCGGATCTCCTGCATGACATTCGTCAGGAGATTGACGGCGACACCCTGCAAGACGCGTCCCGGGTCCGGCCTCATGCGATCCTCCCCATGGTCCGGAGCAGGTACTGGTCCTGCCCGTTGATGAGCGTGTAGGCGACGAGTGGCAGGATGAGCTCGTTGGTGCGGCCTTCCTGGAAGGAGCGGGCGCCGGTGAGCCAGATGCCCTGGCACTTCACGTGGCTGAACACTTCCCACCAGTGTAGCGCAGCGCGGTCGGCCTTCAGACCACTGGCACGTTCCCAGTGGGCGATGGCGGTTTCGCGGTCGACGATCCCGCCGGGCCGGCCGTCCTTGGCCCACTGCCACGACTCGTTAAAGGACCAGGCAAGGTCCTCGATGGGGTCGCCGAGGTGGGCCATCTCCCAGTCGACGATGCCATGGATGGAACCATCCGCCTGGAAGAGGAAGTTTCCGACGCGGTAGTCGCCGTGGACGACGCCTATGCGCTGGGCGGGGGGCGGGGGGTTGGCGCGGAGCCAGCGAATGGCGCCACGCATGATGGGCTGGGGGCTCAACTCCTGCTCGTTGATGATGCGCTCCCAGTGGCTGAGTTCCTTTTCCCAGGCCGTTTCGGGGGTTGGCGCCTCGGCGACGCGCGCTGCCGGGGTGCCCTGCCAGTCGAAGGTCGCGATGGCGGCGAGGATTTCGTACATATTCCGCGCAATCTCGGGCTGCACGGCCGTGAAGGGCGGAGCGATGATGACGCGGGTGGCGGACTCGCAGCCGAGGATGCGGTCCATGATGAAGAAGGGGCCGCCAAGGATGCTGGCATCGGGTTCGAGCCAGCGCATGCGGGGGACCGGGACCTTCGAGCCCCAGAAGGTTGAGTAGAAGGCGTATTCGGCCTCGCGGTCGGTTTCGAGGAGGCTGGCCGGCGGGTCCTTGCGGACGACGAATGCTTCGACCTTCTCCTCTCCGGACTCGTGCCAGGAGGCGTCGAACATCCATGTCTCGCGAGAAGCGCCGCCGGGGATGCGGTAGAGGTTGCTGACGCGGACGTGCTCCGCGGGGAGCCTGGCTTCGAGGTAACGGGCTAGTTGCGCTTCCATGGGGCCCGAATCGTGTCGCTCGCTCCGGGGAGTGTCAAACGGGGCCGAGTGCGGACGCAGGCGACCTTCAAAAAGGGGTGATCCCGATCATCACGTTTTCGCGTGGGGACGCGGCAGGGAGTTACAGGGTGCCCTTGGTGCTCGGGATGTCGCCACCCCGGCGGGGGTCGACGCGGACGGCGGTATCGAGGGCGCGGGCCATGGCCTTGAAAGCTGCCTCGATCTTGTGGTGGTCGTTCACTCCGGCCAACACGGAGAGGTGGAGGTTGATCTTCGCGGCAAAGGCGAAGGATTCGAGGAAGTGGTTGAAGAGGTCGGGTGGCAGGCCACCGATTTCGCGGCCGAGGAGGCGCAGGTCGAGCACGGCATAGGGACGGCCGCTCAGGTCAACTGCGGCGCGGGCGAGGGCCTCATCGAGGGGCATGTAGGCGAAGCCGGCGCGGACGAGCCCGGCCTTATCGCCGGCAGCCTGGGCGAAGGCCTCGCCGAGGCAGATGCCGATGTCTTCGACGGTGTGGTGCTGGTCGATCCAGAGGTCGCCGGTGCAGCGGACTTCGAGGTCGAACACGCCGTGTTTGGCGATGTGGCTGAGCATGTGGTCGAGGAAGCCGACCCCGGTCTCGGTGACGAACTTCCCGGAGCCATCGAGGTTCAGCGAGATGTCGATGCTGGTCTCGGCGGTGCGGCGCGAAACGGCGGCAATGCGAGCGGTCATGTGAGAGTTATCGCGTATAGGGGCGATTGGGTCGAATCGAGCGTGAGGCGGGCGAATGTGGAGCCCGACGCGCCATTGGAACCGCGACCGGGAAGGAAGCGGATCGTGAACGGGCGACTCGGCCTGCGGCAGCCCGGACGCGCAGCCACTCACTGTCCGTTCAGGACGTATTCTACCGCGGCTGCCAGGGCCCCATCGTCCCAGAGCACACGGCGGCTGCCTCCGCGGGACCATATGGGCCGATGCTCCGCCACCATCCGCCCCCCGCGCAGCGCCGCAGTTGCCCCGGCCTTGAGGACGTTCAGCACCTTCGCGGGCTGTTCGTGTGCCCGGACCACGAGGTGGACGTGGTTGGTGCGGACATTTAGTGCCACAACCTGCCAGCCTGGAAACTCGCATGCCTCGCGAATTGCCAGGTCAACGGCACGCCTTTGGGATTCGGTGAACTCCATGGGCGCGGAGCGCATCTGGCCCTTGCGGCTCCTTCAAGTCGGACGTCCGGGGGGTTCATTGGCTCCCCGAAGCCGTTGCGGCGTTCGTGGATCCAATCGCGTTCGTCTCCCGCGAGCCAGGAGCCGTAGGTGCGCCAGGTGCGGAACAGCGCCTGGTGCTGGGGGAGGACCATGACGGGCCGAGTGTAGTGGCTAACGCCCCTGTGCGAATGGTTGAATGCGAGTTCGGCCGGGTCGCGTTTGAGACGATCCGCTCCCTTGCCGGTCGCGGTTCCAGGGAAGCCGGGGGTCGGGACCCCTACAGGGCTTGTAGCGCCGCGAGAAGGGCGTCGGTGTCCTCCGGGCGGCCGGCGCTGATGCGGATGTAGTTCGCCAGGTCGGGGCGGTCGTAATAGCGGACGAGCACGCCGCGGCTGCGGAGCGCGGCCGCGACATCCTTCGCCGGGCGCCCTTCGACGGCGAAAAGCACGAAATTTGCCTGCGAGGGGAACGGCGTGAGCCAGCCAAGTTCGGCGACCTTCGCGGCCATCCGGTCGCGTTCGGCGACGATGCAAGCGATGGTCTCGGAGATCTCCGGCCAGTGGGCGATTGCGGCGCGGGCGCCGGCATCGGCGGCTACGTTGACGTTGTAGGGCTGCTTAAGCGACATCATGTGGCGGGCGAGTTCGGGGTTGCTGATGGAATAGCCGACGCGCAGTCCGGCGAGGCCGGCCCACTTGCTGAACGTGCGGAGCACCACCAGGTTGGGGTGTTTTGCGATGAGCGGCACCACCGACTGCCCGCCGAATTCCACGTAGGCCTCATCGACCACGATCAGCGCATCGAGCGAGCAGAGCGCGTCCAGCTCGGCCAGGTTCACGGGGTTTCCGGTGGGGTTGTTCGGAGATGTGAGGAAGACGATGCCAGCGCCGTTGTGGACCGCGTGCCGGAGGGCGACCACATCCAGGTCGAAGTTCGGCCGCCGGGGGACTTCGACGGGAGTGGCGCGCGAGATCTTCGCCAGGAAGCGGTACATGCCAAAGGTCGGCGTGGCGATGGCGACGGCTTTCGGCATGACCAGGCGGATGAGGAGATCGATCAGGTCATCGGCGCCGGTGCCGGCGACGACGTGCTCCGCATCGACGCCCACGAAGCGGGCGATGGCCTCGCGGAGTGCTTCCTGTCCGGGGTCGGGGTAGATGTGGAATGGCGCGGCCTGGATGGCCTTCAGCACCTCGGCATGGGGGCCGTAGAGGTTTTCGTTCGCGTCGAGCTTCACCAGCCGCTCGACAGGCAGACCGATCTCGGCGGCGAGGACGTCGAGCGGCTTGACGGGAACATACTCCTCGAGGGCTTCGAGGTCGTGGCGGAGGAGGCTGCGGAGGTCCATGGCTAGCGCCCCTGGAGCCGCCGCTCGACAGCGTGGGCGTGACCGGTGAGACCCTCGGAGCGGGCGATGATGGCGGCGTAGTGGTTCAGTTCTTCCATGTCGCTCTCGGGCAGGTTGACCACCGCCATGCGCTTGAGGAAGTCGCCGACGCCGAGGGGGCCGCTCCAGCGGGCGCTGCCGCCGGTGGGCATGGTGTGGCTGGGGCCGGCCGTGTAGTCGCCGACGGCTTCGGGCGAGGCTTCCCCGAGGAAGAGGCCGCCTGCATTGCGGACCTTCATTGCGTAGGCGGTGGGGTTTTCGACGCAGAGGCAAAGGTGCTCGGGGGCGTAGAAGTTCGCCAGTTCGATGGCGTGGTCGATGTCGTTCACCAGGATGCAGCCGCCGCGGTTGTCGAGGGCGGCGCGGGCAATCTTCGCGCGTTCGAGCGTGCGAAGTTGGCGCTCGATGCATCGCGCGACCTCGTCGGCGAGGTAGTGGGAGGGGGTGAGGAGGATGGGGCTGGCGAGCGCGTCGTGTTCGGCCTGGGCGATGAGGTCGGCGGCGACGAACTCGGGGTTGGCCGATTCGTCCGCGATGATGACGGTCTCGGTCGGGCCGTAGATGCTATCGATACCGACATCGCCGAAGACCTGCTTCTTGGCGATGGTCACGAACAGCCCGCCAGGGCCGGCGATCTTGTCGACGCGGGGGATGGTCTCGGTGCCGTAGGCGAAGGCGGCCACGCCCTGGGCGCCCCCGGCCTTGTAGACGCCGTCGACGCCTGCGATATCGGCGGCGACGAGCTTCACGGGCGGGACGGTGCCATCGGGGAGGACGGGGCTGGCCAGGTAGACCTCATCGACGCCAGCGACGCGCGCCGGGATGGCGCACATGAGGACGGTGCTCGGGAGTGGCGCCCGGGTGCCTGGCACGTAGATGGCCGCTTTCTGGAGGGGGCGGGTCATCTGTCCCAGGCCGTTGTTCTGGAAGTCGAGCATGGCGCCGCGGAGCTGCTGTTCGTGGTAGCCGCGCACGCGCTTGGCGGCGAAGTTCAGGGCTTCCACCAGCTCTGCGTCGAGTGTGTTGTAAGCGGCGGCAATCTCGTCGCGGCTGACCTTGAGGTCGCCGACGGTGGCGCCGTCGAGCTTGGAGTTGTAGTAGCGGACAGCGTTGTCACCATCCTCGCGGACGTCGCGGATGATGCGGCGGACGACCTCTTCGGGGCTGAGTTCCTGGCCGAAGGTGCGGAAAGTCGTCTCGCGGATCTCCATGGGGAGTTCTTCCGTTTCGAGCGGACGGCGGGAGAGCAAGAGCTGTTTGCCCTCTTCGGCATTGCGGATTATCCGCATCCCAGGTACCTCTCTACGGCTTCGCGCGCGGCAGCGGTGGAACGCTGCACGAAGGCATCGACTTCAGCGCTCGTGATGTGGGCGATTGTCTCATCCAGGAGTTCGGGGAGCGAATCGAGGAACGAGGTGAGCGTCTCGCCTTCTTCGAGGCCGGCGTAGCGCAAGTGGTTGGCGATCATGCCGCGAGCGCGGTCCCAGTCCAGGTTGCGGGCGGCTGTATCGGCCGAGACCTGGCGCCAGCGTTCGAGGGTCTCGGCATCGACGAAGCCGGCCTCGATGCCTTCGACCGTGCAACCGAGGGCCGTGCAGAGGGACTCCTTGAGCTGGGGGTCGCTGCCGTACTGACGGTCGAGGTCGAACTGGAGAAGGCGGTCCATGACGTTGGCGCGGATGGTGCCGCCGAGCTCGTCGTGGCGGGCGAAGTGGCGGCGGTAGACCTCGGTGATGTACTGCTCGTCCATCACCAGGTGGCTGATGTAGCCGGCTGCCCAGGCGCGGGTCTCGGGGTTGAGGTTTTCGGGGCGGGCGAGGCGGCCGTACACGCGGAGGAAGCCTTCGACCGAGTCCTGGTGGTTATGTTCGTTCAGGTCGAAGAAGTGGGTGCTGAAGCGGTCTTGCCGGGTGATGACGCGGATATCGGGGGTGGTGGCGCCGAGGAGGTAGGGGCCGGAATCGGCCGGGACGTCCGCGTGGGAGAGGTCGAGGGCGATCTGGCGGGCGAGCACCATGTGGAGCGTGATCGGGGGCATGCACCGATCCTACGACAGGAGGCCTAGATCCGGGCACTCTCGATGGTGGTGAGGAGGATGCCGCGGCAGCCCAGGCGCGAGAGGTCATCCATGATGCGGTGGGCGTCGCGGCGTTTCACCATCGCTTTGACGGAGTACCAGCCTTCGCGCTGGAGCTGGGTGATGGTCGGCGACTCGAGGCCGGGCGTGATCTCGCAGGCTCGCTGGAGGATGTTCCCGGGGGTGTCGTATTCGACCATCATGTAGTCGACGGCGACGATCTTGCCTTCGATCCGGTGTTTCAGGGTGGTGACCTGGGGGTGCTCTTCGAGGTCGGGGTTGGCGAAGAGCGCGGCGTTCGAAGCGAACAGCGGGTCGCCGACGATGCGAAGGCCAGCCTGTTTCAGCGTGGTGCCGGTATCGACGACATCGACGACGGCCTGGGCGATCCCCAGCTGGACGGCGATTTCCACGGCGCCTTCGAGTTCAACAATTTCGAGTTCCCTGGGGGCGAAGAAGTCCCGCACGATGCCGGGAAGCGAAGTGGCGATGCGGAGGCCGGAGAATTCGTCGAGGGTCTGGACGGGCGAGTCGGCGGGGACGGCGGCACGGAGCTTCGAGTGGCCGTAGTTCAGGTCGAGCAGTTGGGCATGCATGACGCCCTTTTCCGCGACGAAGTCCTTACCGGTGATGCCGCAATCGAGGATGCCGTTCGAGATGTAGATGGGGATGTCGCCGGGGCGGAGGAAGTAGAACTCGACGTCGTTTTCGGGGTCGAGCGAACAGAGGGCGCTGCCCGCCCTTGTGACGCGGTAGCCGCACGAGTTGAGCAACTCGATCGTCGGTTCGAAGAGCGCGCCCTTATTCGGAAGTGCGACTTTGATCATAGCTGGCGGTACACATCATCCAGTGATAAGCCCTTTTCCGCCATCATGCAGGCGACGTAGTAGAGGACCTGGGCGAGTTCGCCCGCGAGGTCGTCGTTGCTTTCGAAGCGGGCGGCCATCCAGCTTTCCGCGGCTTCTTCGACGAGTTTCTTGCCGATACCGTGGGGGCCGCGCGCGAAGAGCTCGGCGGTGGACGAGCCAGCGGGCATCTCTCGTTTGCGGCTCACTGCCAGCTCGAACATCTCATCGAACGTCATACCGGCACGATAGCCCATCGCCGGATTCGAATCACTTCAGAAGAGGGGACGGACCGAGACATCGGCAGCGGTAACACTTTCCATGGACCCATCATCCCGGCGGACGGCAAGCGAACCGTCGTCCTCGATGGTGACGGCAGTGCCCTCGAACGGCTCGCCGCCGACCGGCGAGACGAGCACGCGGCGGCCGAGGGTGGAACTGCGGGCGCGGTACTCGTGGAGGACGTGGCCGGGGGGTTCATCCAGCAGGCTCTCGAGTTCGTTGCATATGCGTGCGAGGAGCGCTTCGCGCTGGACCGGCCTGCCAAGCTCCCGGGCGAGGCAGGTCGCGATGTCGCGCAACTCGGGGACGACGGTGGGGTCGGCGTTGACGTTGATGCCGATACCGGGGAGGGCAACGGCGCCGGTGGCGGAAAGCTCGGCATCGATGAGCATGCCGGCGACCTTCCGGTCGCCGATCCAGATGTCGTTGGGCCATTTGATGCGGGCAGCGGGCGCCTCGGCCTGGACGGCGGTGCAGACGGCCAGGGGCACGATGAGCGGGAGCCGCCGGTGGACCTCGACCGGGCAGCGAAGGACCAGGGTGAAGTAGAGGTTCTGGCCCGCGGGGCTGTAGAAGGAGCGTCCGCGGCGGCCCCGGCCGGCGGTCTGTTCCTCAGCGAAGACGATGGTGCCGTGGGGGGCGCCTTCCCGTGCCTCGCGCGCCGCCAGGACCATGGTCGAATCCAGGACCTGGCGATAGAGGAGGAACCGCCCGATAGAGGCCGTCACGAGGGCGTTCTGGAAGGTCGCGGGGTTGAAGCTGGTGGGTAGTTGCATGGGAAGTGGCGGGCAAGCAAAAGGGGCCCCGGCAGATTTTCCGGGGCCCCTGGCGTAGCTAAGACCGGAGTCTTAGGAGGGCGGATGAGTCCTCGTAGGTTGTCCCTAGGAGGAGGTCACCTCCAGCGCTAAGGTCAGGCCGTAACTACGACTGTGATAGTCCATGCGCATCACCTCCTTCCTTAGCGTGAACGCTACCGACTCAGGGCATGGCGTGTCAAGAGCAAATGTTGACCGGGTGAGCGGTAGCGGAGGGCATGTTGTCATCGCTTCCACTACAGGTGGCGCGCTGGTATCATCAGACGGTTGCGTGTATCGGCGGCGTCGTGGCCCTCCCACCGGGAGCGCCAAATCTATGACACCGCACTTTGGAGGCACCCCTGGTTACCCCTGTCAGCATGAAGCAGTTGCTGGAGGCCGGCGTCCACTTCGGCCACCAGACCCGGCGCTGGAACCCCAAGATGCGCCAGTTCATCTTCACCGAGCGGAACGGCATCCACATCATCGACCTGCAGCAGACGGTCACCCGGCTCGATGCGGCGATCAGCTTCATCCGCGACGTTGTCGCGGGGGGCTCGGACGTGCTGATCATCGGCACGAAGAAGCAGGCACGGGAAACGGTGGAGATGGAAGCGACGCGGGCATCGCTCCCGTATGTGAACAACCGCTGGCTCGGCGGCACGCTCACGAACTTCCGCACGATCCAGAGCCGGATCAAGCACCTGCACAACCTTGAAACGTCGATGGAGCGTGGCGACTTCTCGCGCCTGACCAAGAAAGAGCAGCTCGACATCTCGAACGAGATCGAGCGGATGAACCGCTACTTCGGCGGCATCAAGAACATGGACCGGCTGCCGGCGGCGGTGTTCATCATCGACACGGTGAAGGAAGCCATCGCGGTGGCAGAGTGCAAGCGGCTGAACATCCCGATCGTGTCGCTGGTTGATACGAACTGCGACCCGGACCCGGTGGCATACCCGATCCCGAGCAACGACGACGCGATCCGGGCGATCAAGCTCATCCTGGGGAAGGTCGCCGATGCGGCAATCGAGGGCCGTGCGGCGAGCGAATCGGGCGCGGGGGCGGGAGTCCACGGCGACGAGTTCGCGAAGGCGGTAGAGGCCGGCATGGAGTCGGGCACGTTCTCGGCCGCACCGGAGGATGAGGCCGCGGCGGAGAGCGGACCGAGCGTCACCGTGATTTCGGCCACCGCCCAGGCCGCCAGCGAAGAAGCAGCGCAGGAGTAGGAAGACTCGTGGCAGTAACGACAGAGATGATCAAAGCCCTTCGCGAG
>WBZO01003643.1_pt1 | contig 17648 bp, 16 predicted proteins | sample 5204261 | NCBI WGS metagenome assembly WBZO01 (sample SAMN12412400, study PRJNA552823) | activated sludge metagenome | isolation source: activated sludge from anammox sidestream of wastewater treatment plant... | place: USA: North Carolina | collected 2017-09
AGTTTACGGTCTTGTTCCTGGAGGGCCGCGACCACACTTTCCTTTTCCCGGCGGGATGTTCTGGCAACTTCCACACCGAGAGCAAGCTGCTGAATCATTGAGTCGGTTGATGTAATGTCAGATGTCAGAGTGAGCCGCTCGGTTAGATCCCTCTCGACATCTTTCATTCGCACCGAAAGTGCCTCGACTGCTTTGTGATCTTCGAGCCAACGACCATCATTTTCACGCTGGTCTCGTGTCGCCTTGAGTGTACGCTCGACCTCTGTAACGGCATCGTGCGCGGCGTCTTTCTCCTTGGAGGTCTTTCCTAGGAGGTCTGCTAGATCTGCCAAATCAACCTTGGCTAATTCAATCAGGGCGTCGAGCCGTTGCGCTTTATCGAGCTCAGGCCCGATCGCATCATAGGCGGCGCGTTCTTTGTCACGTTCACCCTTGGCAGCGTTGCTCGCTGAGACTGCTGTATCACGCTCCTCTAGAGCTTTACGTCCACCATCCTGTGCCTCGGCGAATGCTTTCCCCGCGTCTGCCAGCCGACTGCCGGTGGCCACTGCTGTCTCGATCTCTGCACGCAGGGCAAATGCCTTCTTTGCCATAGCGAGGTTGGCCCGGTCACTTTCGGCATTTTGATCTAACGCCAAGGCTTGCGTCAGCGCCGCATTCCCCTCCACAGCACGTGTGTCGAGTCGAGATTTAACCTCGTGCCAATCCTCCCATTTCCTGAGAGTGACTCGTGCTGTCTCGATGCGGTCTTGTTGGGTCTTAGCTTCCTGGAGACGTACCTCTGCCGCAGTTCTTGCCTCATTTCCAAGTGGCTGATGCTCACCGAGCTGGGTTTCAAGGTCTCGTAGCGCTTCCCGCTCCTGTTTGGCTCGGGCGAATGCGGCCCGCGAGATATCAGAGTAAATCTGCGTCCCTGTGATCTTTTCGAGGAGTTCAGCTCTGTCTTTTGAGCCGGCCTTTATGAAAGTGTCAAAGTCGCCCTGGGCAAGAAGGACTGATCGTCGAAATTGATCGAAGCTGAGCCCGATTCGCTTTTGAATCTGCTGAAGCGTATCGGTTTTCTTGTCACCGATAATTGCGCCGGACTTGATCTCCGTGAGCGTGATCTTCTGACCCTGAAGTTTCCCATTGGCTTTGCCCCGCGCACGATTCACTTCCCAGCGAGATCGGTACCGTTGTCCATCCTGTGCGACAAAGTCTACCTCCGCATAGCCCATGCCGGTGCCATGACGAAGAATCCCGCGTACGTCATCATATTTGAGCTGCTGCGAGATATCGCCTTCGATCCGTCCAATTGATGCTCCACTCTCTGCTGTATCCATGCGAGGGAGCCGGTCGAACAGCGCAAGACAAAGCGCATCCAGCAGGGTTGTCTTCCCAGCGCCGGTTGGCCCAGTAATCACGAAGATGCCGGAGCTGCGGATTGGCTCCGCCTCGAAGTCGACTTCGAATGGGTCGGAGAGGCTGGCAAGGTTTTCGCCTCGGATCGCAAGGATTCTCATGTCACGCCTGTCTGATCGTTCTCTGGCGATGAGATGCCCGTCAGCACTTCGTCAAAGGCCCTCATAAGCTCTGCCGCCGGCTCAACTCCGTATTCCTCAACATGTCGACGAGCGAAGACGTGGGCGGGCTCCAGCGCCTCGAGCTCTGTATCTCCTTCCACGTTGTCAGCCAATGTGCCTCCCTGTCCTTCGGTCTGGCGAATGATGCGGGTGAGTCGGACAGGCTTCCCCTCCAAGGCCGCTTCGATACGTGACCGAAGCTCTGGCTCAGCTCCATCGAGCCGAACCGCGAGCTCAAGGAATGGTCGACGATCCTGTCCAGGATCGTCGATCTTAAGATTGCGTAATTCCGCCTCTACTTGGTCGAGTGGCTCTGCGCCAACTTCCGGAACCCGAAGGAAGGCGACGGGTCTCGGCGTCCGCACCAAATCTATTGTGAGACCAGCCGTCGTATCGAAATCGATCACGACGATACTGTGTTGATAGTCCCTCTCCGCGACCGACATCGGGAAAGGCGATCCGGCATAGCGGATGATAGTGTGACCTGAGATAGACTGTGGTTTGTGGAGATGGCCTAACGCTACATAGGAGACACTTGATGGGAAAAGATCAGAGGAAACCGCCTCCTCGCCTCCGATGACGATTCGCCGTTCGCTCAGTTCCGATACTACTCCCCCGCTCATGTGTAAGTGGCCTGTGACGATTAACGGGAGGCCTTCATGCATGACGTGCCCAGCCTCAATAACTTGCTGGTAGAGAGCGTGAAGGGGGCGTTCGCTACTGGCTACCACGGGAAGATCTCCTGGGCGTAGGTAGGGGACAGCAGCGCACACAGCTCGGGGAGTTCCGGTCACGTCCCGTAGTTCGATCAGTGTCTGCCCTACAACCGGCTGACCATTGTGCCGAGGCATTCCCCCGATGAAATGGACTCGGCTAGTATCGAGAAGGTGTTTCGGCAGCTCAAGTCGTGCAGCTGAGTCATGATTGCCGCCGATGAGCACTATTTGAAGGTGTGGACTTTCGGTTATTAATCGCCGTAAGAATCGATAGAGGCGCTGTTGAGCGGGGATAGGTGGATTGACCGTGTCGTAAACGTCACCTGTGATGATGAGTGCGTCAGCCTTTTGTTCGATCAGTTGGTTGGCTAGCCAGTCGAGAAACGAGTCATGTTCGACGCGACGGTCGAAACCATGCAGCTCCTGGCCAAGATGCCAATCGGAAGTGTGGATGACCCGCATATGGTTTCTTCTCAGTCGGCCATTTCCCTGGAAACAGGGTTGTCACTGAACACTGGCGGCTGGATTCAAAATCTCATTACACAGGCGTTCGAGACTCGGCGACCTTTTGCCTGACTCCCACGCTCGGGTAAGACAGAACCCGATATGCAGTGAATTTTTCCGAAGTCCCCCAGCATGGCCGTACTGCTTGTCAGCTTCTGCTTGAAAGGCACTCCAATCAGCTGCACCAATTTCCGCTCTAACAAGTGAGCCAATATTTGATCGCCACATGACAAACCCAGGGCCCCACACGCTGGTTGTGGGTAATGGGTTTTCGTTTGCCTTGCCTAGAAGCGCAAGCAGGGCTTTGTTATCTTTCTCATGTTTTGCCCTCTTGCCTGGATCTTGCTCATCGGCATCTGAATCAAAGACAACGAAGGTTGGAGTGCCGATCCGCTTGGCAATCACCACTGGGCGTAACATCTCACTTTTGCCATTCACGGGGACAATATGACAACCGCTGCGACGGTACTGTTCCCATGTATTGAGGAGATGAAGATAGGAACTCAGATAAGCAACATCTTCAAGGCCTTCGACCAATACGAGACGGGAGGTAAAAAACATTTCATTCAGCGAAGGCTGTAGCGCTTGGTGAATTTTTGCCAGAACGCCCTGAGGCTTGGTGGGCGGTTCTCCCGTGGCGGCCGCGACGGCATCGGCAATGTCTTTGTAGGCCATATACGTAACGGTCGAGCGCTTTGCTATGGCATCTTTTCTGACCATGCGGACATCTTCAAAGCCTTCGCCAGAGACGAATAATGGGCTATGCGTCGAAATGATAACTTGTGAGTTGGCCTTACTAAGGTCCTGCAGGACGGTGGCTAGATGTCTGGCCTGAGGCGGATGCTGGTAGAGCTCAGGTTCTTCACAGCCTAAAATAAGCCGCGGAGTGGCCGTATCATCGCTACTAGCAAGTTCGTGCAACAAAGCAAGAAGGTAGGATCGCTGAAGGCCATGCCCGAACCTGGGGAGTTCACCTTCGAAATTGCCCTCTCCTGCGATGATTCTTGCTAATGGCTCCTCGATTCGCACAGATTTATCAGGATCCTGACGCCACTCTAGCTTTAACGTGGCCTCTGGGTGTGCCCACTCGGTTAAACGGGTCTGGAGTGAATCGGAGAGTTCCTTCAAAACCTCCTGATTCTTATCGAGAAGCTGTTGATATTGTTCTTGCATTCCAGTGCGAAGGGCCTTAACGGCCTCTTCAAAATTCGTCTTTGCTCGGACAGTTCGTGCCAGTAGTTTGCCGAGGGCTGTGTCTCTGGCCTCAAGCTGTTCCGTGGCCGCATCTTTAACTGCTGGGATGTAGACCCACTGAATGTACCGGGCAAGACGGTTAGCACCCTTGGAGACCCCATAAAACTGGTCTTCGCTCGCGATCAATTCGCACTGATCGGGGTGGTCAGTTTCGTACTTGCGGAGAGCCTCGATCATGCCGTCCTTCGTACCAGCTGCAGACAGATCGCCAAAGTTCTTCTGGATCTCAGCGTAAAGCGCCTTTAGTTCAGCGACTTTCTTGTTATCACCAACGGCTCGGAAAAATTCTTTGAACCCTGACATGGCGAGCCGTTGGCCGTACTGTCTAACCTCGGCTTTTCCAGTGACATCATTAAACGTGGCAAGTGCGGAAACGATGAGCTTCCCCTGACGATAGTAATTAGAAAAGTCCTTCTGGGCTTCAGGGCTCAAGTTTGTGAATGTGACAGTAATCTCTATTGGTTCAGCGGTATTCTTTTGATGAAAATCCTCACGATCGAGCTGACTCAGGTCAGTGCTGGAGTTCTCGGTTTCATGAAAAAAGACGTTGAGGGCACACAAGATGGTCGATTTGCCAGAACCATTTGGCCCCACTAGGCAAGTGTAATCATTGAGAGGGACAGTGACGTCAATAAATGATCGGAGATTCTTGATTCGTATTGATTCAAGTCTCATCTCTTAACCGAGCGGTTCTAACATAATAAACAAGCCTAGGAAGACGGGATGCGGAGAGAAGGGCTGTTTAAATAGCTTGTTTGGACCGTTTCTCATACCACCTTTTGGAGGGATACCCAAGTGTCTTATCAGTTGCTTTTGCAGAGAGGAGAAAGGAACGCGCGTCGCGCCAAGATTCGGACCTCGCACTGATGAGTATCATGATCTAGTCCAATGTGCCAATACATTTGGGCAAGACCTGGAGCTGTTCGAGCCATACTGCCACCTATTCACGCCGCCTATGCTTGACAACTGGCTAGCAAATCGGTGATAGGAGATCCAGGGTCTAACCGTAGGTGCTACTCAAAACGGCGAGACGTCTATTGCACGCTTTTCATAAGTTATAGCCGCAATCCCTCATCTGTATTGTTGCGTTCCATAACCTTTAGGCGTACCAATTGACGCAATTCATCACCCGTAGGAGAGTTCGTGACAGCGCTTGAGCCATATGTCAGAGGTTAACCTCCAAACTCGCGTACTTCATAAAGCAGCCACTCCCCTCGAATATACTGTATATAGGGCCGGGCTTGAATGGGACTTACTAGACCCCATAGTCATAGAGAAGCGCGACGATCTTAAGTCAGAATCGCGTTGGCACGACTGTGTTAGTCCATACCAGCACCAGGTCACAAATCTCATCACGTTTTGTCGCCGCCTCCCCGTCACGTTACTCGCCGATGACGTTGGACTTGGGAAAACGATTAGTGCAGGTTTGATTGTTAGCGAACTGATTTCCCGGTCGCGCCTTTCAAAATTCCTCGTTGTCTGTCCAAAGTTATTAGGACCCCAGTGGAAAGAAGAACTCGCGTCTAAATTTGGCATCCCCTCTACGATTGCGACGGGTCGAGAGCTCATTCGTAAAGAGCCAGAAGAGCATGGCGCCGTCATAACGACCTACAACTCCGCTCGCTTGTACCTCGACGAAATTCCACGTGACCGTTTCGAAATGCTCATTCTGGACGAGGCTCATAAACTCAGAAATTTATATGGAGTTGAGTCTCCGCCACAGGTTGCTCGACGCTTCCGAGCGGCGCTCCAAGATCGCCGGTTTCGCTATGTCCTGATGTTAACCGCAACACCAATCCAAAATCGTCTCTGGGATCTTTACTCGCTCATCGATCTATTGACGGTCGCGAGGGGACATCAGAACCCATTTGGCAGCGAAGGAATGTTTGCCCGCAAATTTATCGCTGACAGCCGTGAGAAGGCGCGCCAATTGAGGCTAGAAACAAGGGAGGAATTTCGCTCCATTATTTATGGCTACATGTCTCGCATTCGGCGCGCGGATGCCAAACTGTACTTCCCCGACCGCAAAGTACAGATGCATAAGGTTGAACCGACCCCGGGCGAGCTCGAACTCATTCGAACGATTGCTAAGCCAATCCAGAAGCTAAATCGGCTGGCGCAAATTTCGATATTGCAGGCACTCACGAGCAGCCCTGAAGCCCTTAAGACCCAACTAGAGAACATGGCTCGAAATGGCACTGTTCCGCTTGAGCTTGCACAGACGGTTAGCACGCTCGTCACGCAAATGCCATTGACCGCAAAACTTCTAGGCTTGGGGGCATTAATTGACAGACTGAAAGGTGAAAATCCAGAGCGATGGCGACTTGTTGTTTTCACAGGGCGGCGCGAGACTCAAACGACGATTCAAACCTTTTTGGAAAAGCATGGCTTAAAGGTCGGAGTTATCAATGGGTCTTCTGGGCCACGTAACCAAGAGACACTTGCCGGGTTTCGGAAAACGCCCCCGGATTGCCACGTAATTGTGTCGACCGAAGCAGGCTCCGAAGGCATCAACCTTCAGGTCGCGAACGTGTTGGTCAATTATGACCTGCCCTGGAATCCCATGATCGTGGAGCAACGGATCGGCCGAATCCAGCGTCTCGCCTCTGACCATGCCAGCGTTGCCATCTTCAACATTATCCTGAGCGGAACATTTGAAGAGTTCATTGTTGGGCGGCTCATGGAGAAACTTCAGTTAGCTTCGCATGCGATTGGAGATATTGAGGCTCTCCTTGAGGCCGTTGGTATTGACGAGGGAGATGAGGAAGGCCCTACTGGCTTCGATGAGAACATTCGCCAACTCGTACTTGCTGCCCTTGCAGGAAAAGATTTTGAGCACGCGACTCGTCAGGCCGAACAAAGTATTGAGGAGGCAAAACAGACCTTGACGCAGGAGGAAGAAAACATCAATTCACTCCTCGGTGGAATGGATGGTGCCGCTTACGCCGGTCCACGAGCCCCGAGGCTACCAGCGGTCAACCGGTCGATGGAGCCTCGTGATTTCACGGTCTCGGCTTTTCGGGTCCTTGGTGCACACGTCACTGAGCTCGAAAATGGGATGGTCCTTGTTGAAGAGAATCGCGGCCGCCAGTACATCTCCTTTAGCGATCAGTCCAACAAAGAGATGAGAAGCGTCCTATACGAACCGGGGACAGGTCCATTCCTCGACCTTGTTCATCGAGTCGTAGGCTCTGCGATGTACAATCTAGACGACCTTGATAAACAACCTGCCATGCGATGCGGCGAAATCGCTTCCGGTTGGCTTCAATCGTTCAACGCCTCGTTAACTGGCACAGATATCCAAACCGTGAGTCAATGCTTTGATGGGAATGCCTTAGTCCGGGTTCGTGCTACAGTCGCGCATGATAGTTACGAAAGGCTTGTCGACGTCAGATGTTCTGGAGCTGAACACATGACCCCCTTTGTGCGTAGAGGGTTCGAGCCAACACCACACGTAATTCAGTATCCAAGAGACATAGGACTGAATTTGGAAGGCATTGTAAGAGACGCCAAGGATGACACCGGTATTTCTGAATTTTGCCGTTTTTATCTAGAACGGCGGGACGAGGAAGTTCGAGGTGCGGGAGATGATCGGCGAAGGGCCAAAAAGCTCGAAGATGAATTTACCCCCAGGCTTGAGATGAACCTTGTCGCCTTGGAAGGGAAAGTTTATAGGCGAGCCGAGGTACAAGTTCGTTTCAAACTGGAAGGAGAGAAGGAATATGGGACCACAATTACTCTCATCCCACACAATCCGACTTTAGTCGATGCCCCTCAGCTGGTGACATGTGTAAAGAGTGGACGGAAAGCTCCCTCCGTATGCTTCAAGCAGTGCGAAATATCTGGCCAATCGGTGCTTGAGGAACTGCTTGCGCGGTCGGATGTGTCCGGTAGATACGCCTTGCCTGAGTTCATGGTTCTTTGTGCATCATCCAAGAAACGGTTACTAAAGGATGAAGTGGAACATTCCTCCGTCACAGGTCAACCTGTCTCTAAATTGTTGCTAAAAACATCGCCTATAAGCGGGAAGCGAGCAGAGCCAGAGCATTTTGGCAAGTGTGACGTTACAGGTGTAGAAGCACTCAATTCTGAACTCTCGACCAGTGAAGCCTCAGGCAAACGATACCGGAGTGACGAGCAGGATCGATCCTCTTATTCGGGAAAATCCGGCCACGTCTCGGAGTTCATAACTTGTGCGGTTACAGGACAGCATTTGCTGGCTTCCGAAGCAGAACGGTGTGAATCAACCGGCAAGCCTACACGTCCAGGTATTCTTCAACCGTGTTCGATCTCCGGCAGGAAAGTACTCCCTTCTGAGCTTGAGATGTCGGCAGTGAGCGGTCGACCGGTTATGCAATGTTTTCTGAAGACATCGGCAATTAGCGAAAAGCGTGCAGAAGCAGAACATTTTGGGCGCTGTGATTTTACTGGAACTGAGGCACTGAAAACGGAGCTGGCCATAAGCGAAGTATCTGGCAAGCGCTACAGATCAGATGAACAGTTGCGCTCTGTGGTGTCTGGAAAGTCTGGTCACAAGTCTGAGTTCATATTTTGTGAAGAAACCAGACAGCCGATTCTCGTGTCGGAAGCTGAGCAATGCGCAGTAACCAATGCTTACGTCAGGCCAGGGGTGCTAGAAGAATGCTCCGTTTCGAAGAAGCGGGCCCTCCCAAGAGAAATGGAGCGGTGTGCAGCTACTGGAAAGCGGGCCTTAAGAAAATTCCTTGTTGCCAGCAGTTTGTCTGAAGCGCGAATTCTAGAACAAGTTGCTATCAAATCGGCTACTGGAAAGTTTTGCACGCCTGTTGAAGCAAAATCCTGCCTATGGAGCCTACGTAGATGTCACCCCGAAGACCTTCGCAATTGTTGGCTGACTAACCTCCCCTTGCATTCAGAGTTTGCTACATCCGGAAGACACCCTTCTCTTGAGGTACTTATCGATCTACTTGATGGCAACAGAAGAACGGAGGATGAACCTAAAAGATGGACGACAATAGCCCAAAAACTCGAAGCCGCTTTGGGCAAGGGGCGATGCCGAATAGTTGCCGCTTCACTTTCGCCAGATAAGTTGCACCTTGCAGTATGCGCTGAAGTTCGTACGCTACTTGGGCTTCAACGCAGGCATGCCGGTGCGGTCTACTCCCTTAACGACAATTCCATCGTCGGTCGAGTCGCTCTTGGTAGACGCACATCCGCAGGATGGCTGGATGACTCAAGACAAGAACTAGCGGGAATAACGTAGAGGAGCTTTCGAGATGTTCTTAACGAAGAAAGATTTCGTTGTATCCCAAAGTTGCGCAACGAAGCTCTACTATAAGAAGCTTGGCTATCCTTCCGTTATGGACGATGATCCCTATCCCGACTTTATGCCTGATGGCAGCCCTGTCGCTCGCGGGGATTATGCCAGCACTCGATGTGGAGTTGGTTCAAGGAAACTGTCGCAAATTCCTACGACCTTCCGTCGAGCGAAATGAAGTTGATGCCCTGCCTATGTTGTCCCCCGCTTAACGAAGGTGGCCGAACGGTCGTTGCAGACCTGGACTGATGAAAAGCTTGCTGCATGAAGTGGATACCTGTAATTTAGGCAGCGCTTTTGGCCGGCCGTACCCGAATACAAATAAGGACTCAAAACCCTATCTTTTTGGCGGGCGAGAGCGCTCTCCGCTGATCCATGCCGAGGTAGTGATGGGAATCAATCCGTTGAACCCGCCGAGCGCTCTCTTATGCCGTTCGCCCGATGGCGCGGCTTTAGTCCACGACCACGGTCCCGTCGGCGACGAGCATCCCGCCTCTTGCCTCCTTTTCCCGCCCAGCCCTAGCGACGTTTGCAGTTCGTGGCCAACATGGATGGGGGGCAAGAGACACAGCTTTACTCGAGTAGCTCATCGCTCACGGTCCTTCCCTACTTCCTTCTTGATCTCCTGAGTGCGGCCTCGAGACCCCAGATAGCTGACGAGGTCCGCTGCCAGCTGCCGATCCTCCCCACGATCCGACCGGGCTAACGTCCGCATCACCTGCTCATAATTCCGCATGATTTCCTGGGCTCGTCCATGTCGGCGCGTGGTACGTTTCATCCGCTCCAGCGTCTCCCCCTTTTCTTTGCTCGGTTCATGCAGATGCCGCACTGTCCACCGTTCATGTGTGGTGCGGTGAATCCGGCTCGTGGTCGTGGCCTCAATCCCATGCTCCCGGAGGGCCTCTGCAAACCCCTCCCGCCAACGCTGCAGATCAGCCTTTCTCGGATTCAAGCGGACCCCATCGAGGCCCGCCGCTTTGACCGTCAGGTGGACATGTGGATGCGGGGATGGGTTCGGATCTGGATCGGTCTCGAACGTGTGGAGGACCATCGCGTACTGAAACCCTGCAAACTCTCGTGTCGCAAAGTCACGCGCCGCCCGTTGGACCGACAGCGGATCGGTCCTGGTCGGCATGGAGAGGACGAGATGAAAGGCATCACGCATGGTCGAGTCGGCGAGGATCGGCAGGCCGCCATCGCGCCATTCGTCTTTCAGATCAGCCACGGCCTCCTTCCCGAGAATCACCTGACCGTCCTGATCCTCGATTTCGAGTTGGCCATCCCGCGAAATGTAGGTGAGGTTGTTCGAGATGCCCTTCATCCCCTTCGGCGCCCTGACGAGTTTCACCACGACTTGCGGCGAACGGCGGACCATGGCTTGGAGCTTTTGCCGGACATAGGTCGCCCGAGCCTGTGACGTGCTGAGCCGTCCGCCGGGACGTACAGGCCTGGCAGCGCCAAAAGCACTGCGCGTGCTGCGACGCGGTCGTGGGAGGGTCTCCGTTGAGACATTGAAGAGCCGACTCCCCCACTCATCCAGCTTCAGGTCGATTGGACTAATTGAAGGACTCATTGGAGAGACCAGCGCGCCAACGTCCCGCGCAAGACATCAGAGACTCTGTCGGTGTGGGTTCGGATCACGCGGGAGAGTTCGGTGATCACCTCCACCCGAAACGCACCCCGGTTCTCTGGGGACGTATTCAAGACTTTCGCGATCTGGTTCAGGTTCCGTCCCAAGGCAAGGAGTTGCTGATTCGATCGGGTCAGCGCGGCGAGCTCCGACTGCCCCACATGGGGCTCCCCAGTCAATTTGGTGCGGATCATTGCGACCACCCAGGCCGTGGGCTGATATCCCTCGTGCCGGGCGCAGGTGCGCAGCGCGGCGAGTTCGGAGGGGGTCACATTCAGTTTGATGCGGGCGGTGGCTCGTTCTCGCCGCCGAGTGACGCGCAGCCGAGGAGCAGCCGACGATCCGGGCGTCTGGTCCAGGGCCTGCCGCAAGACCTGCCGAAGGGCATGGCTCGGGGTGACACCCTGCTGCTGACACCAAGCTTGCCAGAGTACTTTCAGCTCCCCCAGATCCACCGTAATGGTCGTGGTCCGCTTATCTCGCGAGGAATTAGGCATGGGCGGGAGCATACAATAAACACGAGATGTAAGACAATTGGGGCGTAAAGCCATATCCTGCAACATCCTAAAAATGGTCTTACATCATGCCTACGACGATACGGATCTAAGACCACACGTCAACCGTTCGCACTGGGCTAAGGACGCCAGAAATGGGCCCCGGATCGACCAGTCGGTAGAACCTCCGGTAAGCCGGGCATGTCTGCATCGCCCCTTGGCTAGTCGGGTTTCTAGCAATGCGGGGGTCCCGATTTGGGGGGTTCTCTTCCTGTTATCCTGTGACAGGGAACACCCTATGCGGCGTTGAGGTCACAACCATGCGCATGACCGGGACAGATAGTCTTCGATGCCTTCTGGCACTCGGCTTGATGAGTGGGCTGGTGGCCTGTGGCAGCTTTGCCAACTGTTTCAATAGTGGGTTCGCTCCCGCCGCCTGTGGCGGCGGGTATAGCGAGAGCAACGTGGCTTCTCTACCCCAGCCCACGGCCACCTCGGCGGAAGGTCGCTGGACGGGCACGACTTCTACAGGCCGCGCCGTCGCTGGACTGGTCCTGGCGGGCGGCTCCTATTGGCTGTTCTATTCGGCAATAGGCAATCCGCACATCCTGGCTGGACTGGTTCAGGGCACTGGCACGTCGCACTCCGGCTCCTTCGGTTCCTCGAACACGAGGGATTTCAATCTGGAAAGCCTGGGCATTCGCGCAGCGACGATGCGTGGCAGCTATGTCCCGAACAAGAGCTTTCACGGGACGATCGCGTACCTCACTGGCGACACAGAGAGCTTCACGAGTACATACGATGGGGACTCTGAGTCGGCACCGAACCTTACTCAGGTGGCCGGGACCTATTCAGGGCTTCGTACCGACAACCACACGGTCACAGTGACCGTTGATGCAGCCGGGACACTTTCTGGGCATGCATCAGATGGCTGCACCATTGTTGGAACCTTGTCTCCTCGTGCAAAGGGCAATGTGTTTCATACCTCGGTGACATTTGGAGGTGGCACCTGTCGCCAGGCAACCGAGGCTTTCACTGGGGTGGCCTCCTACGATGCCTCCACACAACGCCTGTACGGTGCGGGGCTCAATAACGCCCGGACCAGCAGCTTTCTCTTTCTCGGCACGAAGCAGTGAGCCTCATAGGTTCGATGTGCTGCCTTAAGCTATCTATTTTCATAGGGCATGATGTGATCACATCATGCCCTATGAATGGATCGAGAAGATTACGAGGACAGGATCTCTCGCACTGCGGTGGAGGCAAAGAATCCCTGATCCTTCAGATTGGCAAACCAGCTCTCGGCAAACTCCGTCAAGTCCTGTTTCAGCGTGGGCAGGACATGCGTGCGTTTGCCTGCCTCATCATACCGATAGACTTCTTGAACGATCCCCAGGTAGTCATTCCGGAAACACACCGGTTCGGCTGCTGCGCCATCGGGTACATTGTGAAACAGAAATACGATGTCGGGATCTCGCATGAGGTCGCCGTTCTGTTCGCCGTAATGGCACAAGGACACAAGCCGGTATCCGTCTCCACTGGATCCAATCTCCTCGACCGAGAGTGGCATGTAGCCGGGCACGGTAATTCGGACGGCACTCACGCCATCAAGCAACTGAGTCAGATCCTTTGCAAACTTCTGATAGATATTCATCGTCCTATTTCCTTTCTACAGGTGAAGGAAGCCCCCGGCGCGAGGGCCGGAGGCTTCCCGTGACGGTCAGCGGTCTGACCGCTCGGCGACCCAGAGTTTCGCCTGTTGGGCGACCGCCACGAGCGCGTCAAGGTCCGCGAGACCGAAAGATTCGGAATTCTTCCAGACTCCATCCCGGTCCTTGTACGAGCGGGCCACGGTCACATTGTAGAACGGGCCTTTCATGCCCTCGTTCTTCCAGATGCTCGCCTTGATGCTGGTGCATCGAAACGCGGTGACCGGCTTGGGTTTCTTGTCTTGAGGTGCCATGTTGTGTCTCCTTTGGTTAGAGTTGATGTGTTGGCCTCTCACCAGGCGTGGAGGCCACACAGCGACGACAAAGGAGACAGAGAGGCCGCCGCCACCTGGCGGGCCGGCGGGCGCGAAGCGGAGGAATGACCGCGCGCGGGCATGATCGACGCAGCCCGCCGGTGAAAAGCCAGGGCGACGGCCGGATGCGCACAGGCACCGGACCTGAAACCACAAGCCGGTCCCCGCTGATCACCAGCACGGCATGGCAGAGCAGATTCAACGGACGAGGCGAGAAGGTCCTGTGCTCATCGGACAAAGAACTTGCGCCTGTTCGTCACGACGGAAGATGGTCAGATGCCCGGCTTCGATGTGGTCTTGAGCGTGATACGCTTGTCGGCCAGCAGGCGACCGACTACGTGCCAGATGGACGCTGAACGCAGAGGAAGACCGAACGGCTCTCGCGAGGTTGCCGGGGGAGCTTCACCATTGTCGTGAAAAAAGGGATCAGCATCAGAGACGAGCGGAGTGCGAAACGATCAAACGATCCCGCAACGCTTAAACCAGACTGAGTTTGAAGGGACGGATGGACTGGATGGCGAGAAAGTCCCGTTGATTCTGTGTGACGACGGTCCTCAGTGTGCAGCTAGCCGAAGGAGAGGTTGGTATCAAGAACGAGGCGCCGCATCTCACCGAAAGACTCTTCGTAACTGCATGCGGCCCTTCGCCCACTTCAAAGGTTGATCGAGTGTGTGCTCCTCCACCACAAGCGCAAGGGCGCGTTCGATGGCTTCGGTTTCCGTTTTGGCACCCAGCACGGTCTTCGCGCGCGTCAGCTTCGCTTGATCGAGCTGGAGATGTTTGTGTCGCCTCACGGCGCGGTGTCTCATGGTCTATCTCCCCTCAACTTTGATGTCTCTCTGCACTCTGGATGTTGAAGGCGCACTACCGCCGCGCGCCGGCGACCTTCAGTCGAGTTGGAACGAGATGGCAGGCATCCCCTGTCAGTTCCAATTTGCCACCGAGCACGCCGAGAAGCTTTTGCAGGGTTGGAAACGCGGGGAAATGGGCGCCGCTTTCCAAGCGGGCAATCTGCGGCTGTTTCATACCGGTAAGTTTGGCGAGATCGGTCTGACTGAGCCCGCGTCGTTCCCGCAGCTTCGCCAGCTCCACGGCAATCCCCACTTCCTGCTCCGCCTTCGCCAGAGCCTCGGCGAACTTTGGTTCTTTCTTGATCTGTTCGTTGATGTACTGTCTATGTGTTTTCATCGTGACTCCTTCGCTTGACCTCCTCGTATCGTTGCTCCGCGAGGGCGATGTCTCGTTCTCGCAGTTTCTGCCGCTTCTTCTGGATCGCATGCAGGATGATGAACCGCTCTCCTACGAGTGCGGCATAAAAGAACCGGTACTCCGTCCCGGACCATTCCGGACGCAGCTCCCAGATCTTCCCCCGGACATGTGCCGCAATCGAGGCGGGAAGACGCGTGCCATCACTTTCTAGTCGACTGATATAGGCCAGACATTTGGCTCGTGCCCCATGGGACAAGGCGTCGAGAAATGCCTCTATCGGTTGATCTCCCTGCGCCGTCTCATAGTAGACTACTGTCCAGGCCATGTGGGGAAAATATAACACTTATGTTATAACTCGTCAACATAGGGATCGTGAGGGCGAAGGGCTTCCACGTCTTCATATTATTCAACGTCACTGATCAACCACCTGCCTGTGACAGCGGAGAGCTGGACCGATCACGAACGGCCCCACACAGCAGACTCGCACACCGACTTCTTCTCAATCCCGCGTTGCGCCCCTCACCGACACCTGGGCGCAACAGAATGTCCCGGTTTGTGGCCACGCACGCTTGCACCCGTGACACCGTCCGCGGTGGCGCGGTTGCCACGGGCGTGCCACACCCCCTGACGGGCGACGGTATTGTCTCGGCACGGTCGAGTCGCATCGTGCGACACGACGGTGACGGGCTTCACCTGGCACGGCGTCTCGAGACGCGGTGCCTCAGCAGACATTCGTCCGCCACTCCGCCGCTCTGCAGACCTTGGTGAGTGCCTCCCGGAACGCGGCCGGCACCAACACCGGAGTCCCTTCGCTTCTGTGGCCACCCCTACTTTTTCGGTATGGTTATAAAATCTGAACCTTCTCATAAGTGCCTGAGAGAGCAATAACTGAACAGTGGATCACTATTAGGAAAGCGTTTCGAGACGATTCACTGAGTAGCCACATCGGCAGGGTGCTGAGCGTTACCTAATTGGTCACTGAATGACGGAGCGTACAGGATTTCTCCCACTGAAGGAAGCAGCTGTCTGGGCGGGCGTTTCTGCCCGTACGGTCAAGCGTTGGCTCGCTGATGGCTTACCGTGCTATCAAGCTGGCCATAGGACCAAGGTACTTATTCGTCCGACGGATATTGACCAGTTTTTGACCAGGCGGCAGGTTACAAAAGTCGATATCGATGCTCTGGTTGAAAATACTCTACGAGAGATGCAAGAGGCGCGGCACGGGAAGGATGTAGCCTAATACACCATCATAGGTTTATCCTTTGACCTTGTACTTCTTGAGAAGGTCACGAAGGGCTTCCTCCACTATGGCATTTGGGCGCCGTTTTGCTGAATGGCCAGGATGTTCGTCTGCATCGCTAACCGAGAATCGATGCAGAGATTAAACTGCTCCTTGGATGAGGTATCCTATTCCATTGTTCACACCCTACTGTGCCCCGCTATGGGCGTCAATAGCGTTGTTGCAGTGCCATTAGATATTATGCCAGCATTATAGTATTACGCCGCGTGTGGATGGATGACTGAGAGCATGAAGATAGATGGTGACAACATGTCAACCAATCATGCTGTGGGCAGAAACGTCTAATCCAAGGAGGATGAATTGGGAGTCAAAGTTACACAACGAACTGGAAAGTCTGGCTGGTGGGTTTCCATCATCCATAATAACAGCCGCAAGAGGAAGCGGTTCTCTGACAAGAAAGTAGCCTTAGAGTTTGCCAAGAAGATTGAAGCAAAGATCAGATGGGCCGAGGCCAATGGCAGTCCTGTAGTCTTTTCACAACCCGAACGGAACATGCCAACCCTGAAAGGGTACATGGAGAATTGGCTCAGTGCCTACGTGGATAACAACTGCAAATTCTCAACAGCCTCAGGCTATCGGCAGGTTTGTAAGAAGCACCTCTTCCCTGCCCTAGGCTCTCGCACCTTGGATCACGTGACCAGAAAGGATGTGAAAGACTTGGTCGCCACCTGGAACAGCCAGGGGCTCAAGAAGCGGACGATTTTGAATATCCTGACTCCGCTGCGAGAAATGTTCAACCATGCCATTGACGATGGCACCGTTACCGCAAATCCTGTGTCCAAAGTTGGGATGATCGTGAAGGGATGTAAGGCCTCAAGCGCCCATATCGAACCGCTGACCGCAATCGAGGTCAAGGCTTTACTTGCCACCACTAAGGAGCGGTATTCGTTTCTCTATCCGCTCTTCCTTTGTGCCGTACGGACAGGCATGAGAGAGGGAGAATTGATCGGCCTCCAATGGGAAGACATTGACTTCCTGGGATCCTTCATTGAAGTCCGGCATAATGTTGTCCGGCGGCAAGAGACATCCACCAAAACCAACCGGATTCGGCGCGTAGATCTCTCTCCCCAGTTACAAGCCGAGTTGCTCAAGTTGAAAGAAAATCTTCAGCTTGAAAGCTCGATGAAGGGATACGCTTTCCCGAAATGGGTATTCTTGACGCCACATGGCAACCGTATGACGAATGAGGTCCTCAGGAAAGGCTTCTACGCCTGTCTAGAAGCGGCTGGGCTTCGTCGGGTACGATTCCATGACCTGCGGCACACCTTCGCCAGCCTGTTGATTCAACAGAATGCGAACGTAAAATATATCCAACAACAACTCGGTCACAGTAGCATCAACATCACGTTGGATGTATACTCGCATCTCTTTGAGGGAGACCATCGGCACCAGGTCCAGCGTCTGGACGATGAGCTATTGGAGACAAGTCCGAGGAGGTTAACTAACCCAGAAAACGCGCCCCAGCCGGACCCTCACCGAGAAGGGGTTCAGACGCCTACCAACGAAACAATTGAATTTAAAGCGAATATCAGACACGGAGGGGTGACGGAGTGGCCGAACGTGCCGGTCTTGAAAACCGGAGATGGGGTAACCCATCCGCGAGTTCAAATCTCGCCCCCTCCGCCAATACCTTAGCGCGTGAGCCTCGATCAGTCAGGCGCGG
>WBZO01003644.1_pt1 | contig 17643 bp, 16 predicted proteins | sample 5204261 | NCBI WGS metagenome assembly WBZO01 (sample SAMN12412400, study PRJNA552823) | activated sludge metagenome | isolation source: activated sludge from anammox sidestream of wastewater treatment plant... | place: USA: North Carolina | collected 2017-09
GGATGCAGATGCGCACGCAGCAGGGCGGCGGGCAGGTCGCTGCCGGGCACGACGGGCGGCATCGGCAGGCCGATCGCCCGTCCGATCCCGGCGACGACCCGCGAATCGAGCAGGCACAGCGCCGCGCCGCGGTAGGCCGGCAGCAGCGCGGGATCGCGCGCCAGCCGGACGAGATGGTCGGCATTGGGGGTGACCGCATAGGCGAACGGGGCGTCGGCGGGCCGGGCGGCAATCCAGCCGGCGACCTGCGCCAGCACAGCGTTCGTGAAGGCCAGACCGTGCGGCCCGTTCATTTCGGGCAGGAACATGTGGCGGGAACCCTTCGCGCAGGGGCGCGTGCCCCTCCTCGCGTCATGGTCGGCGCAGGCCGCTTGCGGTTGACACAGGGTGTCTCACAGCCCCAGCCTGAGTGTCAGCAGGGCGATGTTGCGGCTGTACTCGCTGCCGATCAGCCCGATGCCGGTCGGCGTGCCCTGCACGCCGCTGATGTCATAGCTGGCGGAGACACGGACCGACCGGTTCATCGCCCAGGTCACCCCGGCACCAAGCCCGTAACCCCATTGCCGCCCGCCCTGAAAGAACGACGCCTGCTGCAAGCCGCCGGTCGCGCTGAGGATGATCTGCCGGGTCAGCTCATGATCGATGCGCAGCCGAGCGGCGGTGGCAGTATAGCCCGAAACGCCTTCCTGCGCGGCGTCCTGGAACCCGCGCGAGAGAGAGCCGCGCACCGTCGTCATGCCGGTGGGCGTCCAGATCACCTCGGCCTCGGCGATCACACCGCTGTGCGATCGATAGGCCGGGCTCGCGAACCATCGGGTCTCGCCGCCCAGCAGCAGCCGGTAGCGCCAGACCGCCTGGTCGTCATAGTCGAGACCAACCAGCACCTGCACGCCGGTGGAATCCGGCGACGGCTGCCCCGCCACCGGGCGCGTATAGTGCTGTCCGACACCGCGGGTGACCAGCACGAGGTTGCGCAGCGGCGCGAGCTCATACCGGACGGTCAGGCCGCCCTGCAGCACATTGCGGTCACGGTACGACTGGCTGACCGGCACACCCTGGATCGTCGTTCCGCCATAATGCCAGTGCGAGGCCTGGAGATTCGGTGTCCAGGTCCAGGCGCCGGACCGGATTTCATACGCCACCCGCGCATCCTGGATCGTCACCGATACCGGGCTGTCGGTCGGCAGCGCGTCGAGCTGCGTGCGGTCCTGATGTGTCGCGACATGGGCGGCGGACAAGGTCAGCCGGTCGCGCCCGATCTCGATCGTGCCGCCGACGACCGCGGTGCCATCGGTGCGGCTTTGCGCCGGCACGTCCGGATAGGCGGTGTTGCTGAGCGACAGGTAGGCGGCGAAGGAATGGCGCGACCAGTCACTGCTGAGCAGCAGGGAGGGCCGCGTGGCAATGACCCAGCTCCCGCGTTTCGGGCTGCCGCCCAGGACATTGTCGTCATAACCGACGGATTCCTCCAGTTGCGGCAACAGGCGGAAGGCGCCGGCACGAACGCCCGCCGGGTCGAGCTTGGGATGGAGGCGCGACAGCACGGTGACTCCCGGCTGGGTGCCATACCCGGGGACACCATCCGGAAACAGCGTCGACAATACCTGCGCGCCGGCATGTGTGCCCGCGGCGAGGGTGATCATCCCCGCGATCGCCGCCGCGCCGATATCGGCGCTGAACCTGAGCTGCCATGCAAACATCCGCATGCCACGGATGGTGCCAGCAGAAGCTTGCCAGCCGGTTAACGCGGCCCGAAATCAGGCAGGGAGGCGCACGCGGCCCCTCCCCTTTTTCACACGCACCTATTTGTCCAGCCAGACCTCGTCGAACCGCCAGCCATTGTAGATGCTGTTCACCATGATCCCGTAATTCTTCACCCAGGGATGCCAGCAACCCGCCTGCTGCCCGTGATAGGTGACAGGCCGCGCGACGTCCTCCAGCAGGCGGCGCTCGATTTCCCAGACGAGCTTTTTGCGCTTCTCGACGTCGATTTCCTGCGACTGGCGGTCGAACATGGCCTGGATCTCGCGGTTGCAATAGTTGGTGTAGTTACGCAGAGAGCCACAGCCGTAATTTTCATAGAACACCTGGTCCGGATCGTCGAGCGAATGGCCGGTGGCGTTCATGCCGACCTGGTAGTCCTTCCTGAACACGCGGTTGTAGAACTGCGGCGTCTCGACGACGTCCAGCTCGGCGTCGACATAGATTTCCTTCAGATGGTCGGCCAGGATCAGCGCGGGATCGCGGAAGGTCGAGATGTTGCGGGTGAAGATCTTGACCGCCAGATGCTTGTCGGGGCCATAGCCCGCCTTGCGCATCAGGGCGCGCGCCGTTTCCCGGGAAGCGGCGACATCCGGGCCATAGCCGGGGAAGGTCTCCAGGATCTCGGGCGGCACCGCCCAGACGCCGTCGGGTGCCGGCTGCATCGAGGCGCCGATCCCCGGCACGCCCTCGTTCATGATGTTGTTGAAGGCGCGCCGGTCCAGCGTCAGCGCCAGCGCCTGCCGGATATCCGGGTTGTCGAACGGCGGCGCCTCACGGTTGATGATCAGGTTCGATGTGCCGATCGCGCGGATCTTGCACTGCACGTCCGGCGCCTGCGTCTTCAGATCCTTCACCAGGGCGACGGTGACGTCGGTCGGAAAGCTGACGTCGAACTTGCCGGCGACCAGGCCCAGCATGCGGGTGGCGCGGTTCGGCACGATCCTGACCTCGATCCCGTCGAGATAGGGCAGGCCCTTCCGCCAGTAGCCGGGGTTGCGTTCCAGGCGGACGATCTCGTTCATCCGGTATTCGACGAAACGGAACGGGCCGGTTCCGATCGGCCTGGTCCGCATCTGCGCCGAGGGCACGTGGCACGGATAGACCGGCGAATAGCCCGAGGCGAGCATCGACAGCAGCGAGGGCTGCGGCCGTTTCAGATGGAACGTCACCTCCCGGTCACCGTTGACGGTGATTTGCGCCAGGTTGACGTACCAGAGCTGACGCGGGCTCTTGCGAATCTTGCCGGGTGTCAGGCCGGATACCATGTCCCAGGTGCATTTCACATCCGCCGCGGTAAACGGCTTGCCGTCATGCCAGGTTACGCCGTCGCGCAGCGTGAAGGTCAGTTTCGTCCGCGTGGCATCCCACGCCCATGCCGTCGCCAGCTCCCCGACGATCGTATCTCCCCGGTTCTGCATCTGGTGCTGATCGAAGATCACCAGATTGTTGAAGATCGACATGAACGGCACGACGACGGACACGGTCGCCTCTTCATGCAGGGAAGGGCTGGGCGGCGTGTCGATCAGGGGCATCGTCAGGATGCCGCCATGCTTCTGCGCCTGTGCCGGGGCGCCGCACAGCGCCGCGAACAACGCGGCGGCCAGCGTGGCCGCCCGGCGGCCAAAGGCGCGTCTTCGTCCCGCGCCGAGGATCGGTTGCATGATTGTTTCTTCCTCCACCTTTATCGCACCGGATGGCTTCCGGCTTGTCGCAACGAAACGCTGCGCATTTTTCGCCCGGGGTGCAACCGGCGGCCCCGCAGTCAGCGCGCCGGGTCCGTTTCGCCTCCGGCGGCTGAGCATCGGACGAACCCGCATGCAGCGCACGGAGTTGCCTCCATCCTCGGCCAGAGGCCATGCGCTATTGCCATCTGTATATAGCCTTCTGTAAGTCTGCACCCAGAAGAAGGGGGCAACGGATGCGGTGGGACCGGCGGTATCGTGGGAAGGGACGAGCGCGCGCGGCCACGAGCCCCGCACGGCATACCCTCCTCCTCACCGGTCTCGCGGTCGCGCTCATGACCGTGGCCCTGCTCTCGCTCGGCCTCGGACGCTTCCATGTTCCGCCCGGAACCGTCATCGACATCCTCCTGTCTTCGGTCTGGCCGATGGACGTCCATTGGACCCGGTACGATGAGCTCGTGGTTCTCAATGTGCGCGGTCCCCGTGTCGTGGCCGCCATGCTGGTCGGGGCGGCACTCGCCGTCGCCGGCGCGTCCTACCAGAGCCTGTTCCGCAATCCCCTCGCCGCACCGGATATTCTCGGCGTCACGGCTGGTGCCGCATTCGGCGCCTCGCTCGCGCTGCTGCTCGGGCTCGGTCCGCTGGCGGTCCAGGCGCTCGCCTTCACCTGCGGACTTGCGGCCGTTGGCCTGTGCTTCGCCCTCGGCACGCTGATCCGGCGCCGCTCGGTTGTCATGCTGGTGCTGGCGGGCATCATCGTCGCGGCCTGCTTCAACGCGCTGCTATCCATCCTGAAGATTGTCGCCGACCCGGTGGACGTGCTCCCCGTCATCACCTTCTGGCTCCTTGGCGGCCTCAACCGCGTCACCGCCAGCGCCGTCCCGCCCGCGCTCGGCCTGGTCCTGGCGTCGATCACCGTCGTTGCGGTGCTGCGATGGCAGGTCACGGTGGTGGGGTCGGGTATCGAGGAAGCGCGCGCGATGGGCGTGCCGACCGGCCTTGTCCAGTTCGCCCTCATCCTCGCCGCCACGCTGATGACGGCCGCTTCGGTGGGGCTGGCGGGAACGGTCGGGTGGGTCGGCCTGATCGTGCCGCACATGGCGCGCCTCCTCTGCGGCGGCGGCTTCGATCGCACGCTCCCCGTCGCGGCGCTGGCCGGTGCGCTGTTCCTACTTGTCGTCGACGACATCTGCCGCAGCGCGAATGCCATGGAGGTGCCGCTCAGCATCGTGACCGCTCTCGTCGGCGCGCCGCTGTTCGCCCTGCTGCTCTATCGCGAGCGGGAGGCGATCGCGTGATGCTCAGCGTGGAACGGGTCACGTTCCGGCACGGGCACGGCGCGCCGGTACTGGAGGACGTCAGCTTCTCGCTCGTCTCCGGCGAGGTGGTCTCTCTTGTCGGGCCCAACGGCGCCGGCAAGACCACGCTCCTGCGTTGCACCCTCGGGCTGCTCCGGCCGGCGGTGGGCCGGGTGTGCATCGATGGACGGGACCTGGCGACCCTGCCCCACCGCGCGGCGGCACGCCTCGTCGCCTATGTGCCGCAGGCCACGCAGAACGCTGAACCGATCAGGGTGCGCGACTTCGTGCTGATGGGGCGCACAGCCCATCTCGGCCTTCTCGACATGCCCGCCGCGATCGATCGGGCCATCGCCTTGGCTGCACTCGAAAGGCTCGGCATCGAGCATCTCGCGGACCGGCTGGTGACGGCCATCAGCGGCGGCGAACGGCAGATCGTACTGCTCGCCCGCGCTCTGGCCCAGCAGGCGGACATCCTGGTTCTGGACGAGCCGACCGCCAGCCTCGACTACGGCAACCAGCTCAAGGTGCTGGATGCCATCCGGCGCACCGTGACGGACGGTCACGCCGTGCTGTGCGCCACCCATGCTCCGGACCACGCCCTGCTGCTGGGCGGCAAGGCGGCCTTGCTGAAGGATGCGCGGCTGACAGCCTTCGGCCCGGTGCACGAGGTCCTGACCTCGCAGCGCATGAGCGACCTCTATGGCGCGCCGGTCGCCGTCGTCACGCACCGGGCGGACGGACATGCCCGCAGGGTCCTGATCCCCTTCCCCGACCATCCGACACCATCGCGAGACACGCCATGCGACTGATCCGCCTGCTAGCCGCTTTCTGTCTGTCCGCCTGCCTGCTTGCCGGCGCGCCGGCCCGGGCAGGCGAGCGCACCGTCACCGACATGGCGGGACGCGCCGTGACGGTGCGGCAGCCGGTGGCGCGGATCGTCACCGTCGGATCGGTACCGGTGATCAACAGTTTCGTCTTCGCCCTTGGCGGCGCGAAGGCAATCGTCAGCGGCCTGCCCGCATTCGCGCGGCGTCCGGGCTGGAAGTATCAGTTCGTGTTCGCTCCGCAAATCGCCGACTTACCGCAGGTGCAGGACGCCAACCGCGCGCCGAACGTCGAGGCGGTGTTGAAGGCGCAGCCTGACGTGGCGATCACCCTCGACCGCACCTCGGTGGAACCGATGGCAACCAGCGGGGTGCCCACGCTGTTCCTCGCCTGGCGTGAGCCGGAGGATGTCAAGACGGTGATGGCGCTGCTGGGTGAGATTCTCGACCGGAAAGAGCAGGCCGCCGCCTACAATGCCTATTTCGACACGACCCTCGCGTCGGTCCGCGACCGGCTCGCCAAGGCGCCGCAAGGTGCACGGCCGAAGGTCCTGTACATGGATGCCAAGACTCTAAGCCAGCCGCATCTCATCGCCGAATGGTGGATCGCGGCCGCCGGTGCCGCCAGCATGACCGCCGGCCCCCGACAGGCCGAGGCACTGCCGTTCACGCTGGAACAGTTGCTCGCCTGGGACCCGGACGTGATCTTCCTTGCCACCCCGGCCGATCGGAAGACCTTCTTCGACAACCCGGTGATGCAGGCGCTTCGGGCAGCCAAGGCCGGGCGCGTTCATGTCGTGCCCACCGGCGCGCACCGCTGGGGCAACCGCACCATCGAGCAGCCACTGACAGTGCTGTGGGCCGCGCGCCTGATCCATCCCGACCTGTTCCGGGACGTCGATATGGCGCAGGAGACCAAGGCCTTCTATCAGCGCTTCTTCGGTCATACGCTGGGCGACGACCAGGTCGCCGAAATCCTGAGCGGCACACTGTGAGCGGGGCGGCGTCCTTCCGCATCGGGCTTTCCGGATGCGGTGGCGGGTTGGAGACTCTGTCGGATGCGCGGCTGTTCGACCTTGCCGCGCTGGCCGACGATCTCGGCTTCGAATGCCTGTGGATCAACGAGGAGCATTTCCAGGGCGGCACGAACCCCGAGGAAGGACGGCGCTGCCTGTCACCCATCGTCCTCGCGTCGGCACTGGCAGCCCGCACGCGGCGCATCCGCATCGGCTTTTCGGTCATCATCCTGCCGCTGCATCATCCGCTGCGGCTTGCCGAGGACATTGCTACGCTCGATGTCCTGTCGGGCGGGCGGGTGGATCTCGGCATCTCACGCGGCACCAACCCCACCTACCTCCTTGCCTATGGGTTCAAGGCGGAGGAGATCGCGCCGCGCTTCGACGCCGGGCTGGATTTCATCCGCCAAGCCTGGTGCGAGCCGGCGGTGGCGTTCGGTGAGAGGATGCTGCCGGTGGAGCCCAAGCCCGTGCAACGCCCGCATCCGCCCCTCTATATGGCGACCTACACAGCGGACACTGCCGCCTGGGCGGCACGGAGCGGCCTGCGGATGATCTGCCACGGCATCAATTCACTGGCGAACCTGCGCCCCATCGTCAGGGCGTTCCGGGATGCGGGCGGCGATACGCGGGAGATGCCGTTCGGCCGTTTCATCTACGTTTCCGAAACGGACGCAGCCGCGCGGCGGGAAGTGCTGCCGACGGTGGCGAACCTGACAACCCGCATGCGCACGGCTGGTCTGTTCCGGCGGCCGAACATCATCACGGAAGCGGAGCTGGAGCCGGAACGCTATCTCGAGGAAATGGTGATTGCCGGCAGCCCAACCACCTGTGCCCAGCGCATCGCGGCGCTGGCCGACGAGTTCGGACTGAATTACATCAATGCCCTGAGCGCCTTCTTCGGCCACCTGCCGCCGGACCTGCTGCAGCACTCCCTGACGCTGCTGGCTACCGAGGTGCACCCGCGCCTCAACGCAGGTCGCGCGACGCCGTAGGATCGGCGCTATCAGGAAATCTCACCAACGATAGGAGCGTCCGATGCGTTCATACGACTTCGACCACGTGCACCTGCGCAGCGCGGATCCCGATGCGATGGGCCGTTTCTTCGAGACGATGTTCGGTGCCGAGGTGACGCGCGGCACCTACCCGCCCGGCACGCTGTACCCGGGGCAGATGCGGGTGACGATCCGGTTCGGCGACCGCAAGGTGCTGGTGGCGCCGACCCATCCGCACGATCCGACCGCCGCCGCCCCGCCCTTCCCGTACTACGGCGTCGAGCATATCGGCCTGATCGTCGACGACGTGGACGCCGCCTGCGCCGAGCTGCGGGCGAAGGGTGCCGAGATTCCGATCGGTCCGTTGACGCGCGATGCCGGAACGCGCCTCGCCTTCATCCGCGGTCCCGAAGGCATCATGGTGGAGATCGTGCAGAAGCGGTGACGGCATGCCGTCTTCGGCAACGCCGGATCGGGAGAATACAGCGGCTTCAATACCGTTCGGTTATGGTAATTTATTCTCTTTCTATCGCCTCTCTTGCACCTGGCGGAAAAATCCTCTTTGACGCACCGCTCGACCGGTGACCAGCCAGGAGAAAGTCGTGACACACCGCCTGACCCGGCGGCGCCTCGGCGCCGCCGCACTCGCCTTCGCCGTTGCCCGTCCCGGGATGGCGCGCGCCGCCGCGCCGTCGGAAATCCGGGTCGACTGGGCGACCTATAACCCGGTCAGCCTGGTGCTGAAGAACCAGGGCCTGCTGGAGAAGGAATTTGCCACCGACAAGATCGGCGTGCGCTGGGTCTTCTCCGCCGGGTCGAACAAGGCGCTGGAGTTCCTCAACGCGGGCTCGCTCGATTTCGGCTCCAGCGCCGGCGCCGCCGCCCTGGTCAGCGGGATCAACGGCAACCCGATCCGCATGATCTATGTCTATTCCCGCCCCGAATGGACCGCGCTCGTCACCAAGGGCGACAGCCCGATCAGGACGGTCGCCGACCTCAAGGGACAGCGGGTCGCGGTCACCCGCGGCACCGACCCGCACATCTTCCTGGTCCGCGCGCTGGCCGAGGCGGGACTGTCGGAAAAGGACGTGAAGCTGGTCCTGGTGCAGCACGCCGACGGCCGCACCGCGATGGAGCGTGGCGACGTGATCGCCTGGGCCGGGCTCGATCCGATGATGGCGGCCGCCGAGGTCGAAAGCGGTGCGCGCCTGTTCTACCGCAAGCCGGAGGCGAACACCTGGGGCGTGCTGAACGTGCGGCAGGCGTTCGCCGCCGAGCATTCCGACCTGGTGCGCCGCGTGCTGACGGTCTATGAGCAGGCGCGCAAATGGGCTATCGCCAACCCGGCGGAGCTGAAGGCGATGATGATGGCGGCAACGAAGCTGTCCGACCCGGTCATCGCCCGCCAGTTGGAACGGACGGATCTGTCCAGCGGCATGATCGGCGACAAGCAGGCCGCGACGATCATCGAGGCGGGCAAGGCATTGCAGGCCGCCGGGGTGCTGGACGCCGGCGTCGACATGGTTGCGGTCACGAACGGGCTGATCGATCCGTCCTACGCTAAGGCCGTGATCACCGCATGACTTTGGCTGCGTCGCGCCCCTGGGTGATGGGGTTGGTGCTGCCCGTCATCCTGGGCGTGACGTGGGAACTGGCGGTGCGCTACGGCGCCGCGGCCGGCCGCCTGATGCCGCCGCCCTCGCGCCTGGCGGAGTCCGCCTGGGCGCTGGCCGCCTCGGGCGAGCTGACGACGCATGTGGTCGCGACAATGAGCCGCGTGCTGATCGGCTTCGGCTGCGGTGCCCTGGCGGGCACGATCCTGGGGCTGGCGACGGGCGCGAGCGAAACCGTCCGGCGTCTGGTCGATCCCTCGATCCAGGCGCTGCGCGCCATCCCCTCCCTCGCCTGGGTCCCCCTTTTCATCCTCTGGCTCGGCATTTTCGAGACATCGAAGCTTGCGCTGATCGCATTGGGCGTGTTCTTCCCGGTCTATCTGGGCGTCCTGACCGCCATTCAGAGCGTCGACCGCAAGCTGATCGAGGTCGGCCGCGTGTTCGGCCTGTCCTCGGCGGGCGTCGCGATCCGTATCACCTGGCCCGCGGTGATGCCGGCCTGGGTGTCGTCGCTGCGCTCGGGCATGGGCCTTGGCTTTATGTTCGTCGTCGCCGCCGAGCTGATGGGTGCATCCGAAGGCCTGGGCTACCTGCTGGTCGACGGACAGCAGATGGGGCGCGCGGATACGATCCTGGTGGCGATGATCGTCTTCGCGCTGCTGGGCAAGGCCATCGACAGCGTCCTGGTGCTGATCACCGCCCCGCTGTTGCGCTGGCAGGATACGGTCAGGACGCGGCTGTGACCCGGCTGTCGATCCAGCATGTCGGCAAGACCTATGCCGACGGCACCGAAGCGCTGCGGGATGTCGGCCTGCACGCCGATTCCGGTGAGATCGTGGCGCTGCTGGGTGGCTCGGGCTGCGGCAAGACGACCCTGCTGCGCCTGATTGCCGGCCTGGACCAGGCGAGCGGCGGGACGATCTCGGTCGATGGCAAGGTCATCACCGGCACCAACCCGGCCATCAGCGCGGTGTTCCAGGAACCGCGGCTGCTGCCCTGGCTGGACACCGCGGCCAACATCGCGTTCGGCGGGCGCCGGCTGGCTCCGGCGGAGCGCAGGCAGCGCACGGCGGCGCTGCTGGAGCGGATCGGCCTGGCCGGCTACGACACGCGCTGGCCGCGCGACCTGTCCGGCGGGCAGCAGCAGCGCGTGGCGATCGCCCGTGCCTTGATCGGGCATCCCGAAATCCTGCTGCTCGATGAGCCGTTCTCGGCGCTCGACCCGTTCACCCGCGCCAGCCTGCACGATTTGCTGCTGGATCTGTGGCGGGAGTTGCGGCCGACCATCCTGATGGTGACGCACGACATCGAGGAAGCGGTGGTCCTGGCCGACCGTATCGTGGTGATGCGCCCCCGCCCCGGCCGGGTGCACGAGACGATGACCGTCGACCTGCCGCGTCCGCGCGACCGGCTGGCGCCGGCCTTCGACCTGATGAAGCACCGGGTGATGCGGGCGATCGACCGTTCCCTGTCCGACGACCAGGGCCCGGGTCCACGGCGCGCCGCCGGTGGTACCTCGCCCTGGGTCTGATCGGGCGGCGGGTCTGATCGGGCGGCGGGTCTGATCGGGCGGCGGGTCTGATCGGGCGGCTCAGTGGCGCCGCGGCAGGTCCTGGCTTTGCCGCAGCAGGGACTCGGCCATCTCCCGCCAGGCGCCCTCGACATCGATCCGGACCTGCTTTACCGCCGCCGGGTTCGCCGCCAGGCGTGCCACCTCGGCCGCCAGCCGCCCGGCATCCGGCGGGCAGAGCGTGACACCCGGCAGGCCGCCCAACTGCTCCTTCAGCCCGCCGACATCGGTTGCCACGATGGCACAGCCCGCGGCCAGGCCGACCGCAGCGACGCCGCTCTGGCTCGCTTCGCGATAGGGCAGGATCAGCGCGTCGGCCCAGGCCATCAGCTCGCCGACCTCCTCCTCGGACATCCATCGGTTCTCGACACTGACGCCCGGGCGGGCGCGCAGGCGTGCGAGCTCGGGCGAATCGGGCCCCGAGCCGGCGACGCGCAGCACGATGTCGGGGCGTGGCCCCAGCGCTGCCGCGACCTCGTCCAGCAGGTCGAGCCCCTTATAGGGCAGCAGGCGGCCGAAAAAGAGCAGGCGCAGGGGGCCGCCGTCCTCCCGCTGCACCGGCCGGCCGAACCGCATCGGCGGGATGAAGCTTTGGATCAGGCGGCGCCCGTCCGGCCCGGCCAGTCCCTGCTGCTGCAGCCGGGACGCGATGAAGCCGGTCAGCGCGACGACCCCGTCGGCGACGCGGCACAGGGACCGCTGCAGCGTCATCAGGAACGGGAACCCGTCCCCCGGGTGGGGATCGGCGTCATGGACGATGACCAGGAACGGCACGCGGGCCCGCCGCAGCGCGCTGGCCATCAGCAGGTCGAGCGGGCCGGGCATCGCGCAGATCGCCAGATCGGGCGCCAGGGCTCGAATCCGGCGAACCAGCCGCGGAATCAGCAGCGGGGCCGAGACGACGCGCGCGACCAGGCCCGCCAGCCCGCCATAGGTGTCGACCGGCATCTCACAGGGCGGCGGCGCGGACCCGGCCAGGATATCGGCACGGGACGACAGCGACAAAGCAGCCGAAACACCCGGAACCGACCGCAGCCCGTCGGCGAGCATGGCCGCGAATCGCGGGCCGGCGCCGAACCGTCCCCACTGCCAGACGAGGACCTTCACCCGCTGCCGAACTCCTGAACCGATAGTGTGGCGGAATGGATATCCGCGGTCACGAAAGCCGGGCGATGCGTCGACCCGTCATCCCGTCCTCTGTAATCATGGCAACAGCGCCGCGACAACCCCGCGCGGCAGCGCCGCGACAACCCCGCGCGGCAGCGCCGCGACAACCGCGTGCGGCCGTGCCACAGCAACCCGCAGATATCGCAACATCGGGCAGAACCATGCCCGCAATGCATGGGACCCGATGGCGGGGCGGCGTCAGGCTCTGTATAGGCTCGCAAAGAGTCGGGGTTCGCCGCCGAGGGAAATGGATGCCGTCTGACCTAGCCCACCGCATCGCCCTTGCCATGGGGCCAGGAGTCCCGATGTGATCTGCCGCCGGTGGGCACGCATCGTCATCGCCGATCCCGGCCTGATCGACAGTATCGGACACCATCTGGGGTATTCCCACTCGGTTGCCGCGGCAGCGATCGCGCGCGGCACGCCGGCGGTGATCCTGGCCGGGCGCAGCTTTCCCGCGGCGGGAACGACCGGTGACGTCCCGTGCCGGCCGGTCTTCGAATCCCTGTATCAGACGGCCGCGCGGCAGAGCCCGTTTCGCCGCCTGGTGTATTCCGCGAGCTCCCGCCTGCCGATGGGCGCCGGTCGTGCGATCGCCGAGGGGATGCGGTCGGCACGGCGGATGATCCAGCGGGTCACCCCGGTGCCTGACCGGCTGGGCGAGGAGCTGGCGGCCGAGCTGCGCGGAATGCCGGACGCCGATCGCGGCCTGGTGCTGCTGCACAGCGTGTCGTCGGCGAATCTCGCAAGCCTGCCAGCGGCGCTGGCGCCGGACTCGATCGGCGGGCTGGCGGTCGTGTTGCGCCGCACCCCGGTCGAGATGGACACGACGGACGCCGCGCCGCAGCCGGTCGGGACCGTCATCCGCGCCCTGCGCGAGCATTTCGGATCCCGGCTGCATCTGTTCGCCGATACCGAGGAGCTGGCGCAGCTCTACCGGGACCTGCTGGACGATCAGGTGATCGTGGTACCGATCCCGGTGGTGACCCCGCCGGTGCGCCGGCCCTTCTGTGGCGGCCTGCCGCACCTGGTGTTCGCCGGCGGCGCGCGAGCCGAAAAAGGCTATATGCTGCTGCCGCGCCTGGTCGCGCGGCTGCGCGGGCGCGCGCGGTTCACCATTCACAGCGGCGCGATCACCGGCGACAGCGATCCGCTGGTACAGGCGGCGCACCGGTCGCTGCTGGCCCTTTCCGGCAACGACGTCACCATCCTGGAGCGATCGCTCACGCCTGACGAATATCTGGCGCTGATCGGGCAGGCCGATCTGTTGCTGTTGCCGTACGATGCCGCCGCCTATGGTCCGCGCAGCAGCGGCATCCTGGCCGAGGCACGGGCGATGGGCGTGCCGGCCACGGTGCCGGCGGGAACCTGGATGGAGACCGCCCGCGGCCCGTCGGACGCCGTGGTGTTCTCCTGCGCCGAGGATTTCCCGCTGGCCGTCGAACGGGCCCTCGCCGACCTGCCGAACCTGACCCGGCAGTACCACGCTGCCGCGGCGGCGTGGCGCCGAATCCATAACCCTGATGCGCTCTACGCGGTCCTGACCGGCGAAACCGTGCCGTCCCCCGCCTGATTGTCGGGTTGTGCCGCCGACACCTGCGCCTGTATAGAGCCCCGCACGCGACGGCACCACTTGCCCCGATTCCGAGCGGCCGCGAGGGTCTCTCTTTCGATTGAGCGAGGATAATGCGAGTACTTGTGACCGGCGGCGCCGGCTATATTGGGTGTATGCTGACCCCCGCCCTGCTGGCCCGCGGTTGGCAAGTGACCATCCTGGACACGTTTTCAAGCGGTGAAGCCTATCTCGCCCACAGTTGTGCCGATCCGAACTTCGAGCCGGTACGGGGTGATGCCCGCGACATGCGGGTGGTCGAACCCTTGCTGAAGCAGGCCGATGCGGTGATCCCGCTGGCGGCCCTGGTCGGCGCGCCACTGTGCGCCCGCGACGAAATCGGCGCCACGTCGCTGAACCGCGATGCCATCGTCGACACCGTGAAGCGGTTGTCCAAGAACCAGATCGTCGTCTATCCCACCACCAACAGCGGCTATGGCGTCGGCGACGGCAACGCCTATTGCACCGAGGAATCGCCGCTGCGGCCGGTGTCGCTGTATGGCCGCACCAAGGTCGATGCCGAGGCCGCCGTGCTGGGGACCGGCCGCGGCGTCAGCCTGCGGCTGGCCACGGTATTCGGCATGTCGCCGCGCATGCGGCTGGACCTGCTGGTCAACGACATGACCTGGCGCGCCGTCAACGACCGCGCGGTCGTGCTGTTCGAGGCGCATTTCCGCCGCAACTACATCCATGTCCGCGATGTCGTGAAGGCGTTTCTGCACGCAATCGACAATTACAGCGCCATGTCGGGAGAGCCGTTCAATGTCGGCCTGTCGGAGGCGAACCTGACCAAGCGGCAGTTGTGTGAGCGCATCGCCCGCCACGTGCCCGGCTTCACCTATCTGGAAGCCCCGATCGGCGAGGATCCGGACAAGCGGGACTACCTCGTGTCGAACGAAAAGCTGGAAAAGACCGGCTGGACCCCGGACCATGGCATCGACGCCGGCATCCAGGAGCTGATTCGCGGCTATCGCATGCTGCGCAACGGCCGCTTTGCGAATGTCTGAACATCGGCCGGCACGGCGCGTGCCGGGCGGGAGGTAGCGGATGGCGACAAAAGTCCTGCTGACAGGTGCGACGGGGTTCCTGGGCCGGCACACGCTGCCCGTGCTGCAGGCGCGCTATGGCGCAGCGAACGTGGCGGCGGTGTCGTCGCGCGATTACGATCTGATGCAGGCGCCCGAGGTCGACCGCATGTTCTCCGACCATAAGCCGGAGATTTTCGTCCACCTGGCCGCCTATTCCGGCGGCATCGGCGCCAACCGCACCTATCCGGCCGATTTCTACTTCCGCAACACCATCCTGACCGCGCTGGGCTTCGATGCCGCGGCGCGCCACAAGGTGAAGCGGATGATCTACACGATGGGCGGCTGCTCCTACCCCGCCAAGGCGACCAGCCCGATCGACGAAAGCCAGCTCTGGAACGGCTACCCGCAGGAGGAAAGCGCCGGCTATTCCACCGCCAAGATGATGGGCACCGTCGCCAGCCGGTCGTATCGCACCCAGTACGGCCTGGACAGCACCGTGCTGATCCCCGGCAACATGTATGGCGAATACGACAATTTCCGCACGCTGGACAGCCATGTCGTGCCGGCGATGATCCGCCGCTATCACGAGGCGGAGCTTGCCGGGCTGGACAAGGTGACGATGTGGGGCACCGGCGCCCCCCGCCGCGACTTCGTCTACGCTGCCGACGTCGCCCGCCTGATCCCCGACTTCATCGATCGGTTCGACGGCAGCGGGCCGATCAATATTTCCAGCGGCACCGAGACCTCGATCCGTGAGCTGGCCGAAACGATCGCCGAGCTGGTGGAGTTCCGCGGCCGGATCGAGTGGGACACGACGAAGCCAGACGGGCAGATGGTCAAGATTTTCGACACCACGAAGCTGCGCAACCTCGGCATGAACTGCGACACCACGCTGCGCGACGGGCTGACCAGGACGATCTCATGGTTCCGCCGCGTCTACGCCAACGCCGACGACGGCATCCGGCTGTAGGCCCGCGGCGATGAAGGTCTTCCTGATCGGCGGCACCGGACTCGTCGGATCCGCCTATGCTCGGCTGTTCACGGCAAGGGGCATCACGCACCATGTCATCACCCGCGCCAACTACGCGCAGTTCGTCGGACAGGACTGCGATGTCCTGATCAACGCGAACGGCAACAGCAGCAAGGTGCTGGCAACGCGGGAGCCGATCACCGACTTCGACGCCTCGGTCCGCAGCGTGCGGCTGTCGCTGCAGGATTTCCGCGCCCGCAAATATGTCTTCCTGTCCTCGGGCGATGTCTACCCGCGGCAGGACAGCCCGGCAGTGACGCAGGAGGACCAGCCCCTGCCCGCCCCGTCCATGAGCGGTTATGGCTTCCATAAGTTCCTGGCCGAAACGATGGTGCGGCAACTGCACCCGGACTGGATCGTGATGCGCATGGGCGGCTTCGTCGGGCCGGGCCTGAAGAAGAATGCCATCTTCGACATGCTGAACGACATGCCGGTCTGGCTGACACCGGACTCCGAGCTGCAATTCATCTCCACCGACACGGCCGCGCGCCTGGTCTGGCGGCTGGTCGAGCGTGGCGTAGCCAACGAGACGATCAATCTGGGATCGCTGGGACGCTGCCGCATCGGCGCGGTGCATGAGAGACTTCGCTCCAGAAGCCCGTTCCAGCCCGAGGCACGTCCGGTGACCTACGAGCTCGACCTGACGAAACTGTCCCGGCTGGCGGGTGACCTGCCCTCGACCGACGACGAAATCGCGACCTTCCTGACCAGCCTCGGCCGCTGACGCGTGCCAGGCACAGAGGCAGCACCATGATCGTATCCCGCACCCCCCTTCGTGTCAGTTTCTTCGGCGGCGGCACGGACTATCCCGAATATTTCCGCCGCGCCCGTGGTGCCGTGATCGGCATGGCGATCGACAAATACGTCTATATCGCGGCGATCAGCCTCAGCTCGGTGCTGGATTACCGCTATCGCCTCAGCTATTCGAAGATCGAGACGGTCAGTCGGGTAACCGACATCCAGCATCCGGTGGTGCGCAGCATCATCGAGCATTGCGGGCTGGAATGCCCGCTGGACCTGTCGATCATGGCCGACCTGCCGGCGCGCAGCGGCCTGGGATCGTCGTCGTCCTTCACCGTCGGCTTCCTCAACCTGGTGCATGCGTTGCAGAAGCGGCCGCTGACCAAGATCGACCTCGCGCGCCAGGCCGTGCATGTCGAGCGTGAGCTGCTGAAAGAGAATGTCGGCGTGCAGGACCAGTATCACGCGGCCTTCGGCGGCCTGAACCGGTTCGACTTCGAAGGTGACCGCACGCGCATCACCCCGATCCAGATGACCGGCCCCTGCCTCAAGACGCTGAGCGAGTCATTGTTTCTCGTCTATACCGGCATGACCCGCTTCGCCTCGGCCACGCTGGATGAGCAGATGGAGCGCACGCGCGAAAAGAAGGTGGACAATGAGCTGTCGCATCTTCTGACGCTGGTCGACCAGGGCGTCGAGGTGCTGGAGGCCGGTGATCCGGACGACATGCTGAAACGCTTCGGGGCGATGCTGCACGACGGCTGGGAAACGAAGAAGCGGCTGTCGTCGAAGGTCTCGAACCCCGAGATCGACGCGCTGTATGACGCCTGCTGCGCGGCGGGCGCGCTGGGCGGCAAGCTGTGCGGTGCGGGGAATGGCGGCTTTCTGCTGATGCTGGTGCCGCCAGCGGTTCAGGCACGGTTTCAGGAGCAGATGCGGAACCGCGTCGTCATTCCGATCCGCCTTGACACGATCGGTTCGACGATCCTGACGGGTTGACCGGCCGGCGCAGGCCGGTTCGGCGCAGCAGCAGCGACGCGATCAGCCGATAGGCCAGGCGCGAATCACGCGCCAGCGGGCGGTGTGCGGTTGCCGCTATGAAATCCGACAGTGCCTCTCCATCCTGCCCCAGCTCCAGGTGCGCACGCCCGCGGCCCAACCGGACCCAGTAGGGGTTGTAGCGGCGCTGCAGCGACTCGGTATACAGCGGCAGGGCCGACGCCACGTCGATACGTCCGTTGTGCAGGCTTTGCGCGACCAGGAAATGTATCTCGCCGTCGCTGACCTGCGACAGCAGCGG
>WBZO01003645.1_pt1 | contig 17640 bp, 19 predicted proteins | sample 5204261 | NCBI WGS metagenome assembly WBZO01 (sample SAMN12412400, study PRJNA552823) | activated sludge metagenome | isolation source: activated sludge from anammox sidestream of wastewater treatment plant... | place: USA: North Carolina | collected 2017-09
GCTCAATGCCGTCTCGATCACGGACGTCCGCGCCAACCGTGTCGACCATGATCTGCTCAACGGCAGCTTTTACACCAGTACGGACGTGGGCATCACGTACGTCGCCCACAATGACGTCTGGTCGCCGGTCAGCAGTTTGTCAGGCCGCATTGTGACGACCTCGGCCGCCACGTACACGCTGACGCGCCTGGACTCGGTTCTGCTGGTCGACGCCACTGCGGGTGCCGCCACCGTCACTGTTCCAGCCGCCGCCGACTACACCGACCGCCAATGGATCGTCAAGAAGATCGACGCGAGCGCAAACGCCGTCACCCTGGACGCCACCGGGGCGAACACCATCGACGGCGCCGGTACGCTGGCCCTGGCCAGCCAGTGGGACAGTGCCCACATCGCCAGCAACGGCACCGCTTGGTTTGTCATTTAAAACACGCTATACTGAGCCGTGTGAGCACCCTCGTACGTATAACTCGGGAGCAACGACCGGACCTATGGCCAGCCGTCGTCGACCGCATCACGGCCTTCAGTTTGCGGTACGGTGCCAAACCGACCGCCTTTGTGAACAACCTGTGGACACTGTTTGCGACGCAGTCGCCGCTGCTCGGCGTGTGGGTTTCTCTGCCGCCTAGCGAACTACGACCAAACGGACACATCGTGACGACGATTGAACCGTTCAATGGCGCGACCGTCGCCTGGGTCCAACAATGCGAGATGGACACCCGTACCCCGCAGGCCTTTGTCGATGCCTTTTTGCTCGACTTAGAAAACTGGATCGCAGCAGCAAACGCGGTCCTGCCTCCGGCGAACAAAGTCACCGAAACGCTCTTCATGACGACCCGCGATACCGAAGTCTGGACCCGTCGAGCCGGCTTCGACCTCCATCGCACCATTTATCGACGGCCTGTGAGGTAACGACTATGGGCGGAGGTGGATCCACCAGTAGCCAAGCCGTGATCAATCCGGTGACCCAGCCGGCCTTCGAAGGCGCCAGCAATGCTGTGCGCGACGTGCAGCAACGGCTGCCGATGACCTTGTTCACGAACTGGAATCCGCAGTTGACCGCCGGTATCGCACCCCTGCAGCAGGCGGCCATGCAAGCCGCCGTCGCGGGCATGCAAGCTCCGTCCGGCCTCGACAGCCTCATGCGCATGCAGAATCCGCTCGCGATGATCGCGGCCAATCAGTTCGATATGGCGCGCGCGAATCCGATGATGGAACAGATCATGGGGCGGCTCGGCTTTGGCGGCGGAGGCAGTCAGGCCCCGATGAACACTGGCGCCGATCTGGCGAGTCAGATCTTCGGCGCCCCGCAGGCCAGCCTATACAACATGCCACCGATCGACCCATCGCTCGTCACCACTCCCGTCGGCATGATGCAGTCGAATCCTCCAATCGACAACATGTACGCGAGCAATCTTCGCGATCGTACCAACCTGTTGCAAGCGCAGCTGGATGCCGGTCTATACGGTTCCGGCGGATATCACGGACCGTCCTAATGGCTATTCCGCAAGCAATTCCAGACTGGACTCTGCAGCAGTACATGCTGGGCAGCCCCGGGCAATCGCCTGCACTGCAGGCCGGCGTCGACGCCTTCAACATGGCGCAGATGCCGGTCATTCAAAACCAAATGCAACTCGCAGGGCTCGGGCAATCGCCTGCCGTCGCGCAAGCCGCGTCGATGGGCCTGAGCCAAGCCCTGACACCGCTCATTCAGTCGGCAATGCAGAATCAGCTGCAGGCCGTCCAATTGAACCAAGGCCAGACCGGCTTGGACCAATCGGCGGCGAATCTTGCCGCGAACATCTACAACCAGGACTATAATCGCCAAATGCAGGCGATGAACAACGCGAGCCAGACACTGTTGGGTACAGCCGCGAACATCAACGCTCCGGCGACACAGCTGCAGTACGCTGGCCAACAGCAAGGCATCGGCAACCTAGCGGCTGCTGGCCAACTGCAGCAGGACACCGCCCAGAACTTCGCCGACACGAACCGAAATGAATTCCTGCGCCTGCAAGGCCTGGGCGAAGCGTCCGGCACCGGCATGCTCGGTGGCTTCAGTCCTGTCACCACCACGACGTCACAATCGTCTAAGTAGGAGGCCCTATGGACTTCAGCAAGCTGATGCCACTCGTCGGCATGGCAGGCGGTGCTGCGCTCGCCCCCTTCACCGGCGGCGCCAGCATGATTCCCGCGATGATGAGCGCCGGTGGTATGATGGGTGGTGCCGCAGGCGGTCTCATGGGTGGTCCGCCGCCACCGCCTGTCGGCCCACCGCCGACTGGCATGACCGCGCAACGGCCACCGACTGTCGGAGCAACCGCACAGCAACTACAACAACAAATGATGAACCGACCGAAGCCGCAATTCGGCGGAGGAATGTAACCGATGTATAGTCCAAAGCCGACACGCAAGCCGGGTGATCCGCCGAAGCCGCCAACGACCCAACAGCCGCCCGAGGACACGCGATTGCAGTCTGGCGGCCTGCCGCCCGGCGGGCCTGCGATGCTGTTCGGCAACGAGCCCGGTATGCCTCCGCTGCCGCAGCCGATGGATGCCATCGATATGGGTCCAGGTGTACCGCCGCCCTCCGGCCCACCGTCGCTGTCCGATACCAGCAACGTGCTGGCCGCCAATCCAGGCGGCATGGGTATGGACATGAACGGCGCCGGTGTGCTGGCAAACGGCGGGCAGCTCGGCCCTGGCGGCGTCGCTCCCGGCGGCCTGCCCGACAACGGCACGCCTTGGACCCCACAGGACAAGATGATGGCCGCGTACCTGGCCGCGACGCTCGGCGGCTCCGTCGGCACGATGTTCAAACGGCCGGCACCTCCGCCGCCGATCAGCCCGATGGGGCCTGTCAATCCAGCACCAGCCAGCACCCCGACCGCCAGTCAGGCATCGCTAGGCCTGGCCAGTACGCGTAAGTCCAACAAAGGCGGCTTTGGAGGCCGCGGCTAGTGCAAGGCAACTACCTTTTCGGCGACATTCCACGCGATCCGAATGATGAGGCGCTGCATCCGCCGTGGGTGACCATTCCCAATGCGATGGCGCAGTTCACCGCCTTTGGCCTAGGTCCGACGCCGTACACCGCACCGCCTGATGCACCGTCGAATGTCAGCGCCGGCCTGATGCCGCCATTGCCGATGTTTGGTGCGATGCCGAACGACCCGGGCTTGCCCGGCCTCGGCGCACCGCCGACTGCCCCACAGGGCGGCAAGGGCGACGGCTTCAGCTTCAGTGACCTGGCCCTACCGCTGGCAGCCGGCTTGGCCGGCGCCGCCTCAGGCTACGCAACACACGGCAATCCACAGACTGTCCTGCAAGGCCTGTCGCTCGCACATCGTGCCCAGCTGATGCCGCGCCCCGAGCAGCTCCAACAACAGCAGCAACAGAAGATGGTACACGACCTGATCATGTCCGGCAAACTGTCGCCGCAGGCGCTGCAGCGGCTGGGCCAGCAGTATCCATGGGCCGCGCCGTACACTGAGGCGATGTTGCCGACGGCTCAGCGACAGGCGAAGCTGCAAGGTTTCGTCGAATCGCAGATTCCGGGCTTTAACGGCACGCCGCCGCCGGCTCCGGTCGAGCCCGTGCCAACTGGTGCCCAACCTGGTCCGTCTACGTCGGCTCCAGCGGCTTCAGCCGCGCTCGGCGCCAGCAGCGCCTCTGGCTTTGCCTATCTGCCCGACATGGCCATGGACAGCAAGGGTGACGTCACGCTGGGCGTCAAACCGCACCAATTGCCGAAGCCGACCGACCTCGAACAACGCCTGCAGGCCATTCGCAGCGGCCAGGTCAAGTCGCCTGACGAACGCATCGCCCTCGGCCTCAATAAACCGCTCGAAGAGCCGACCGCCGTCCAATCCAATCGCGCTATCGACGTCATCGATCAACAGATCCAGGCGCTGTCCCAGCAGATGCAGACGAACCCGCACCCGCTGCTCGAACGTCGTCTGACCGAGTTGACAAACACCCGCGACATGTTGGCACAACAGAACGCCTTTACGCCGAAGTCAACGACGGGCCAGAACCTCTTCGATCTGCAGACTGTCCAACGGCTTGGCAATCCGTATGCCGAACAGACGCAACGCGCTGCTGCCACCGGCTCGAGCCGCATCCCGATGGATACGGCACAAGGCAAGGCCGGCGAAGACGTTCGCATGCTTCAGCAGGGCCGTGACATGACGGCCGACGATCCGCAATTACGCAGTCTACAGTCTGAGGCTGATGCCGCGAGTCTCGGCAAAGACGTCGGTAACGCCGTGTTCCAACGCCAAGGCCTCGACAGCGTCACCAAGCAGTACGGCCCGGACAGCAACGAAGCCAAGGACGCCACAACCGTCTATAATCGCGAAGTCCTGAAGAACCAAGCCCCGAAGCCGACCGATATCGCTGGCCTGCGCGGCGACTTCATGCAGCAGACCAAAGACTTCAACGTCACCCGCGACTTCTACCGGCAGGTCGAGCAAGTGCTACGCACCGGCGGCCCGAACGCCATGGGCGACATCTCCTTCATCACTGCGATGGCCAAGATCCTTGACCCAGGCAGCGTCGTCCGGCCGTCTGAGTCCGGCCAAATCGAAGTCAATTCGCGGACGATGCCGGAGTCTATCAAACTGTACCTCAGTAATCTGATCAACGACCCGAAGCTACTGACGCCGGTACAGCGCCAAGACCTCATCAATACCGTCCGCCAGGCATACGTCAGCCGGCTGCAGTCGGTCGACCAACTCAAGCGCGCATACAGCCAAAGCGCCGGTCGCCTGTTCCCCGGTGCGAACGCCGAAGACGTCGTCGGCGTCGTCCCATACGACGCGATCGACCTCGCATACCTGCGCGGCCGTCCGGCCACGATGGCTGACGTACAGGCCGCGGCCGACCGTGCCAACAAAGTCGGCCAACCGGCCCTCGCACCCATGCTATTACTTCAGCAGGGCATCAACCCCTTCGCCGAAATGACCCAATGAACGCCTTCGACGCTCTTAAACAACAGCAAGCTGGCGGCGCACCTGTGATGCCACCGCCGGTGCCAGCGCCTGCCACGCCAGGCCCGATGGGCGCGATGCCGCCGCCCAGCCCCACGTCCTTCGCCCCGCCGATGGACGTCATCCGCCGCGTCGCCTTCGAAAACCAAGTGCCGCCGGAGGACATCTATGGTATTGCGAAAACCGAATCCGGCTTTAATCCGAACGCGCGGTCGCCGAAAGGCGCCGTCGGCCCGATGCAGTTGCTTCCCGGCACCGCCGCCGAAATGGGCGTCGTGGACCCGAACGACCCAGAGCAGAACTACGAAGGCGGCGCAAAGTATTATGCGCAGCAATTGAAGGCGTTTGGCGGCGATCGGACGAAAGCGCTCGAGGCGTACAATGCCGGACCTGGACGTGTTGCCAGGGCGTCGAAGACCGGCCTGCCGTTGCCGGCCGAAACACAAGCATACGTGCAGAAGGTCGAAAAGGCCCGAAGTGGGTTTACGCTGCCAGACAGTGCGATCCAGCAAGCGAATGAGCAGATGTACGCGCAGGAGCCGCAGACTCCGCCACCGCCGGTGCAGTTGACGGACAAAGCTGGCACGCCAAAGCCACCACAGAACGCCTTCCAGGCACTGCGTGACCAACAACCGCCCACGCCGCTCGGCGGATTCATGGACCACCCCGAACAGGCTATTACCGCCGGCATCGACCTCGTTAAGCACGGTGCGCAGTGGGCCAAGGAGCACCCGCGTGAAGCTGGCCGCATCGCCGTCGAGCTGGCCCTGATGACCGGCGGGGCCATGCTGGCTCCTGAGGTGGCTGTTCCGCTTGCGGCCGCGCGATTCCCAACGATGGTCGCTCGTGTTACAAATCTGTTGTCGAAGGCTGGCGGTGCAGGTCTCGGCGGCGCCGTCGGTTCGCTCACCAGCGAAACCTTCGATCCATCCGGCAGCCCGAAACGTGCCATCGAGCGCGCCGAACAGGCCGGTGAAGCCGGTGCCGTGGGCGAAGGCGCCGGGCAAGCTGCCAGCCGTTTCGCAACCTGGCTTGCCGCGCCGTACCGCAACCGTCTGACGCCCGACGCAACGCGTACCAAAGACATTCTCGACGCGCAACGACGGCCAGGCGAAAACCGCGCCATTCCACCGAGCGTGCTGGTCGACAGCCCCGGCTTCAACATCACCGAAAAGTCGCTCGGGGCGACGATCGGTGGCGGCGTCATCACTAAGGGACGCGAGCAAGCCGAACAGCTGGCTATCCGGGCCCTCCGTGAATACCCTGCGCAGTTCGGCAGCCAGGGCGGCACACAGGTCGAACGCGGTCAGCGGATCCAGCAGCGCTACCAGCAGGAATTGGAGGCGTTCAAGCAACGGATGGACGCCGGCTATGCGACAGTCGACCGTCTGAACGCCCAGAACCCAATCTGGGTCGACATCGAACCGATCAAGCTCGCCGCGGCCCAACGCTGGATACAGCACAGTGGCGGCCTCGTCGACCCGGCTACGACCAAGCTCGTCAACGACTTGCTGCGCAAGCCGAACCTTGTGTCGTTCCGCGACGCGGCCCAGCTGCGCAGCGACCTGATGAAGCTTCGTGATCCAGAGGCGGTCGTGCAAGGCCAGGTGCCGGCGATGGGCGAAAGCCTGTCGCAGGCCGTTGACCGCCAGATCGACTTGGCCGGCAACGCCCTGAACCCCCAGGCTCTCGCTGCCTACCGCCTCGTCAACCGCATGTACCGCGGTGATCCGGCGCGCGGCATCGTCGGCATCCAGCAGTTCGAAGACCCGGCGATCGCACGCCTGATGCAAGGCAGCCCGGATGCCGTCGCCCCGGGCCTGTTCGGCAAGAACCGCCCCGTCCGCATGGAGTCCCTGAAGCAACTGCTGGGCCGGCCGGCCGACACCACTGAATTTCGCCGTTTGTTCACCGAACATTTGGTGACCGAAGCTGGCGCCGAACCGTCCGGCAAGACACTCGCGAACGTTCTGTTCAAGTATGGCGACACGCTCGAAGCGGTGATGGGTCGACAGCACGCAAACGACCTCCGCGCGATCGCCACGGCGATGGAACGCGCTCAAGGCAACACAATGGGACAGCAAGGACAAGGATTGATCCGAATCGGGCAGGGCAGCGTGGCGATGTCGATGATCTATAGCAATATGCAGCCGGGGCGGGCCGCGGCGGTCATGTTGATTCCAGGCGCGCTCTCGTGGATGCTGATGCGGCCTCAAGTGGCACATTGGCTGTCTATCGGCTATACACTGCCACCGACCGCCAAGGAAGCCATCAAAGTCGTCGCTCGCATCAAAGCGCTCGCCAAGGCCGACCAAATGCCGATCTACGAAGTCCCGGCTAGTTGGCTTGAGCAAGGTCCGCCGTCTGGGGCTCCACCTCTGCCGGTTCAGCCACCGCGGGGAGCATCCGCCCCGCCTGCCATTGGTACCAGCGTTTCCGCCCAATAGCTTCCATCGTCACCCGTCCGCCCTGCAGCAAAGTATCAATGACACTGTTCGCGGTCTTGGCCATGATGCCCCGGCCACTGCACTTATGGATCAGCGTACTGTGATCGATGCGACCGGCCTGCCGGATGTACCCGCTGACCGTCTCCAGCTGGTCTGACTCTGGCTTGGCCTGCGCGATGCGGACGAGCGCCGCCCCGGGTGCCCACCGTTCGCGGACCAGATCGCGCGCCCGAATGGCGTGCTCCCGGCTGACCGTGTACGACAGGTCACACGCGGCCAGCACCATACAGAGCTTCAAGAACAGATCGTCATCCCGCTGATACATCGGCCGCAAAAACGGATCCGTCGGCACCTCACGCGACTGCATCCATTGCACGCGGACATGCTGGGCCTCCGGTGTAAGAGCAACTGGCCCGGCCATCTGACTGATCTGCTCGAGTTGTCCCTGGCAGATCCGCAGCAGATCGTTGTAATCTGGCGGGTATGACGCCTCGCACCAATAGTCGTTGTACGAGCCGACGATCGTCACGGTCCGGCCGAAAAACCCGCTGAGAATGGCTTCTGGCGACAACGACTTTTTCAGCCACGACTCGGTCGTCCCGGCCAACCAATTGAGAATGTACTTCTCAATGACGACGTCGCCCCACGTTCGCGTGCCCTCTGTCATCGGCACTGGGCTGCCGCTGTACAGATCGGTCAGGTTCGCGATGAAAGATTCGGCGATGGGCCCGCCTGCGCCCAGGCTGTTATACAGCTCCGGGTAGACGATCCATGGCGCTTTGTTCGCCTCCTGCTCAGACACCACGGCTTCGCCCTTCTCACGTTTGGTCGTGCGGCCGCCCAGGATGTCTAGCAGGCGCTGCTTCGTCAGGCCACCACGCAGAATGCGGCTCAACAGCGACGGCACGCCCTTCGCGTGCATCAACGCCGTATCGATCGCTTCGCCCTTGCCACAGCCGGACGGCCCGACCAACAGTACGTAGATATTCGGATACACCTGTTTCTTTAGCTTTTCGATCCAGACCCGGTCGGCCAGTGCCGCCGCGACGAGCGACAAGCAGGCCCACCGGTGGAACGCCGGGGGCGTAAACGTCACCCCAGCGGTATGGATGTACCGATCGAGGAAGTTCATCGTGTGGTAAAGAAGATGGCGCGCAGTGCGTCAAAGTTTGGCAGTGCCATCGTCAGTCCCATCTGTTGTAGTGTGGATTTTGAACGTCGGTGACGTGATTGGTCACATCGGCACACCAGTCGTCGTATATGTACGTACTTGCAACGTTTCGAGGCTGACGATACGAGCCTCCAGCTCAATGATCCGGGCTCGCAATTCGTCAGCCTCGGCGTCCTTGCGCAGCACCGCATCGATCAGCACCGCAACATCAGCCTTCAAACCTTGCAGATCCTCGCTGTGCATATTCACGGCGTCAACGAGCGTCGTCAGATTTGAAGCCCCTGTAATAGCTGCCACAGCAAACCTCCGAGCAACGCTAACGCGATGCCGCACCTATGCCCGCAATTCACACACCGATTCCAGACGAGTTTGTACTCCCCGACGACCGATTCCCGGACCATGAGTCCTGCGCTGCCGGCGCGGCTGCACCGCGGACAAACGGTTCGTCTCGGAAGACGTTCAATCCAGAAGGCTCCGTGAGATTGCCCTGCGGCAATGGCGGGTACATTGGCGACGATTCGATCAGGTGTTCGGCCTCCGACTGCTTCAGCTGTTGCACCCGCGTCCGGACCTGTTCGACTACCTGAGCCAGCTCGTCGGCTGTAAAGACTCCACTGCCACGGAGCGAGATCTTGCCCCGGCGAGCGACCTTCAACTCCAGTTTGCTTTTCGCTGTTCCAAACGTCAAAGCGGGCACCATCGATCGCACGCGTTCGCTTCCCATTCTGTCCTCCGGTTGTCATAGTACGTGGTGTGCTCCCTTCGCCCTGTGGCTGTCTGTCTGCTCCTACGATAGCACGGAAAACCGCCCTGTCAACCGACCGCTACGGCCTCGCGCTGGACGGCCGCCGCCAGCAGCGCCCGGCAGTCTGCCTCCAGTTCCTCACGACTCGGGAATCGTACGTACTCCTTCGGCATCGACCAGTCGGTGCCGATCTTCAGGGTCGCCGGAATGACCAGCGGACACCGGCCGCCGTCGTACGGCAGCGGTGTCTCAAGGTGACGCTTCAAGAACGACGCGACGTCGTACGCCGTCTCCGGCGGACAACATACAATGATCGCATCGTGGACTTGCAGGGCCAGGCGTGTCAGCAGCCAGCTGACCGTGCGCTGTCGACGCCGCTGATCAGCCAACCACGCCCAAAACGGCACGATCCCGTTCATATTCGTCATGATGCCGCAGTCAGACTGTGGCCGGTACGCGTACGCACGCCGATACACGCTGTCGTCGAGCCGGTCGTACTGAAACGACAGTGTCCAGCCCCAGACGTTCGTAATGGCGCGATCGCGCATCACTGCGATCCTGGTCGCCCGTTGCCATTCAGCAATCTCTGGGTCTGCCGCCATGATCGCGTCAATCATCGCCTGTGCCTCATCCGGCGTGATAACGACGCCTTGCTTGAGCAGATTTTCACTGTGGGTTTTGCCACCCATGCCGTAGTTGGAATTACAACTTATTGATATATAAGCGTTTTTTCGCACCATAAAATAACCAGTCGATGTTGTCACACAGTACACTTTGCCTGCGTATGTTTTTTTCCCGACCTGCTTCACACTAGTCAAACGAACCGGCGATAAGTATAAACGCCAACAGCCGTGACACATGCGAATCAACGAACGTACGCCTCGCAAATGGGCAATCGTCTGAATCCAATCGACATTCGTCCGTTTCGCTGACCAATAAATCAAGGACGTTTTCGCCTGATGTCCATCCCAATGGACGAGTTCGGCCAGTAGACAGTCTAACGTCGTCGCATCGAGCTGTAGCAACCAGGCACCATAAGTCTTTTCCGGTCCCAGCCAAGCGATCACCGCCGTGGCATCTTGTTTGTGAACTGAAAACTCCGTCACGCCATCAGCTTGTATGCGTTCGTGCCCATCAATGCCCAACGTCGTCAATAGCTGCCGTAACCGTTCGATTTTTCGTTGTCGTTTAAGTCGAAAACTAATGTACACGCCATCACGAATGCACCCGTCTGCTTGCGTGGCTACAAGTAAGCGCACAAACGCCGGATCAAGTTTTTGCGTTCCGGTGTATGAACCCGTTGTCTGAAAGCGCAACTTGGTCTTTGTCGCCAATGTAGCCGCATTGGCCACGACGATATGATCTCGACACGCATACGGGCGGTGGTATCGCATTCGATGATTACCCGTCACATGCTGCGAAAATCCTTTGGCGTCGAAGGTATACAAGTCGCCGTCAAAGTCATACTGATGGATATGCTGTGGACGCTTAAAGACGATCGTCTCATCGTCCGCATTCCATTCTGCGATCGGCACCGGCCGCTTCACATACTCAGGAAAGACGACCCAGCCTGATTCCGTCAGCACCTCCGTTTGATCGTCATGGCAGGCATGCCGACTCGTCTTACCAAGTGTCCGCTGTTGCTTCGTGACATCTGCGACGTTGACGTTAAAGATTGCTTGCGCAGCACGCTTATGCTCATCGTTCTCCCACGGCTGGGCCTGTGCTCGCCAAAGCAGGTCCTTGTTACCAGTCAGTAGGTACGCTAACGTTTTGACGATACGGTCCTCCGCCTGGCTGGCGTCAAGTTCGATAAAGACAGTCCCAGGATCAGATAGATAATGTCGTCGCACACTTCGATCGACATTTTGCAGGTTCTGTCCTGTCCGTCCTGGATTCTTACTGCTCGCAAGTCGATGCGTTTCCGTTGTGAACTTGTACTGACACCGAACACGGTGATCGGCATCAGCTACGCCTTCCTTGATGAAGTCCTTGATTTTGCCGGTACGCCGGTACGCGAGGATCAACTCGACGAGCCGACCACACGTCGCCTTGTACCGCAGGGCTAGGCTGCGCAGCGCCACGCTGTCGGCCGTCGTCGACTTCTCCCCGGTGTCCTTGCGCAGGCGTTCGCGCTTAGGCAACCGCAGGACGTCGTACAGCACTTCCTGCAACAGCTTGTTGCTAATGGCCTTCTTCGCGATGATCGATTTGCCATACGGTGTCCCATCCTTATAGGTGATGTTCGTCGTCGTCTCAATGTCGAGGTTCGCGCGGTGGGTTGCCAAGTCAACGTCCAACTGCTGAATGTGCGCCGCCTTGGTATGCGGATCCTGGCGCACGCCGTCCAACATCATCTTCAGCAGCGGGTCAAACAACGGCGGGTAATGCTGCATGTATCGGGCGAGTTTGCCGTCCGCCTCCAGCACCGGCACAATGCGGTCCTTGATCTCATAGGTGACCGCTGCGTCTTTCGCGCAGTACCGCCAGAAGTCGTCGATCGACTTGACGTCCTCGAAGTCGCATTCGCCGTCATCGTCGTCCAAGTCCTTCGCATCATCCTTCCAATAGGGCTCCCGCGTCCAAATGCTGGCCAACTTGGCCAAACTGTGCTTGCTCGCGCTGTCCCAGGCGTGGCTCAGGCACAACGTGTCCCAGCGGTGATTCACCACGTCGATGTCGCGTTCTCGCTTCAGATGAAAGCGATCAAACAGCCCGTTCTGCAATACCTTCGGCACACCGTGGCCGCACACAGCCTTCACCAGCGACCACACCAGCGCCAAATCCGCCTTGTTCCCCCAGTAGTCCAGCGTCGTCGGCACACAGATCGCCCAGTTGGCCGCCGGTGCAAACGCAATACAGGTGATCCGACTCGCCCCGTACGCCTTGCTGACCTTCGTCTTGCCCGACTTCAGCACCTTCTCGCGCAACACCACCTGGCGCGGCGTCTCGATGTCCAGACTGACCGCCTCAAACGCCGGCAAGTCCTTCACGAACTGCTGCACGTCACGCAACGTCGGCCGGATGTGTAGCGCCCGCTCCGGCAACCGCAGCTCCCGGAATTGACTGTCGCCAGCGATGCGCGCCCAGTCGTACCGGCACCAGCGCTCCAAGGCCGGCGACCGAAACGTCTCCTGCGGATGAATCGTCGGAATGACCTTGATGGCCCGGCCACGCGCATCGACGTACTGCAGAATGCTGCCTCGCCACTTCGACAGCTTCCGCTTGCCGGTCAACGCCGTCAGGGCCACCTCGTCCATCGGCACGATCACCCACGGATCGACGAGCTTCGCCAACCGCTGGTGCAACAGTTCGACCGCATACTCCACCTCCGCCTTCGGCTTCGTCCGCAGATTGTCCTTCACCACGCGGTCGGTCACGATCGTCGTGATGTACACGTCACTGCGGCGCAGGCCGACGCCCTGCAGCCACTCCTCAAAACGAGAGCCCGCTGGTCCGACCAGCAGGCCCTCCTTGATGACGTCCCACTTCCGCGCACTGTCGACGACGACGACGATGCGGGCGGTCATTGGCCCGGCGGCCAGCCGCGCACCAGTCATCGCTGAACCTCCGGCACCTTCTGAAAGTCGTCGTACAGCGATTCCAGCTTGACAGCCAGGAACACGGCATAGTTCGCCATATCGAGCGCGTCTTCGACGGCCGTCTTCATCGCCGCCTGGTGGTGCTCATGATCGATCGCCTCCGCAATGTACTTGTTTGCTCCGGCCAGCCGCGACTGCCGGTGCTTCAGCTCGGCGACCAAATCGTCTACCGTATACAACTCCAACATCGGCGTGTCGTGATTGCGCCCTTTGGCGTCACGGTCAACACAGATGGCCCGCATTTCGGCCAGCTTCGCATCGTACCGCGTCCACGGAAACCGCTCCGTACTGTCCAGTGTGCTCACGCCTTCACCTCCTGGCGTTGCGCCGCCTGCGCCGCCGCCTGCCGTGCCCATTCCACAAATTGCCGCACATCGGTGTCCGCCGCCAGCTTGCCGCTGTCTTCCAGCACCTTCGCGACCGCGCGCGTCAACTCGATGATCAACGGCGTGCCATCCTGCGTGCCGACCATCAACTTCCGCCGCATCTGCTCCGCCTGCCAGAACTGCATCTCGCCTTCGCTATAATTGATCATCCATTTCACATAACTGTCCGGCACGTCCTTCAACGCCGTACCCTTATACCGCCCATGGTCCAGGATCATATTCGGATCGCTGCTGTTCTGCGCCATCGTGCCCTCCCTTGCCTGCCATCATAGTTGGTCGCGGAGGCCGGATTCGAACCGGCGACCTTCAGCTTATGAGGCTGATGAGCTGACCACTGCTCTACCCCGCACCAACCAGAGTGTCGTGTATAGTGCTACGTACTCTACCCTACAGCCTTACACCTGCCCTGGGCGGAAGGGCGGCGGTGTCGCCGGTTTGCCGACGGCCGCAGCCGCACTCACCGGGGCGCCGCCAACCGGCCGTTCGCCGACGCGATACCACCGGCGCGCACGGTTGCGTTCCGTACCCTTGTACTTCCCTTCCTTCTGCTCGACCTCGATGCCGATCTCGGCCAGCACTTGCTGTCCCTTCGCCTGGCTGCAGACCAAGTCGACCGCACCGGTCTTCGGCACGCCCGCCTTGTCAATGACCTGTTTCCAGATCTTCGCCCCGACGGCATTCGCCCAGGTCTTCGGATCATCCGCCCCGAGGTCATCATCGCTACCGATGACGAAATTCTCGAAGTACAACAGCCCCTTCTGCGCCTCCGGCTCGAGCACCTTGAACGTGCCCTTGATCATGTACTTGCCACCGCTGCTCGCCGTCTCCTCCATATTGTCGATTTCGAGCTTATACAGCTGCTCCGGCAGCACGACCCCTGTGTTCTCTGGAATCACATCCCACGGCACTTGCTTACTCATACCTGGCCCTCCCTTTGTGTGGACAAAACGGCCGACAGCGGAATTGCCGCCGGCACTGCGAACCGACTAGCGTACAGGACGACGCGCCCGCTTGCCAGCCACTACCCCTAGTGGGGTCAACGGTGTCGAATCATCTACATCTTGCATCTGACTGATGCCCATGCGGGCAAGCGTCTCCACTTCCAGCTTCATCGCCTCATACTCCGGCCCATGGGCATGCACATGCAGCACCGTTTTGCAATGTCGGCATTCTGACGTCTGCAACGCATACCGACGTTTGTACGTCCGCTTGGTCAGCACCTCCCGCTCGTCGACGAAGAACACTCGGAGCATCGGCTTGAACACTCGGCCGCGCGAGCAGTCGTGCCGAATGCCGAGCCACCAGCCGCGCGTCCGCGCATGCTTCTGTTCGATGCTCCAAATAACGTCCGACACCATGTGCCCCCGCATCACTCGCATCGCGTCACCGCCCTGAGCTGCATCGTAATTCGAGCTTCGTCATACATCTGCGGTAACATTGACACTTCAATATATCGGTATGCCTTGCACATTGGGCACGACAGTAACCACGGTACGCGTTTACCGCTCGATTCAATCAGCCAAGCGTCAAAAACCAATTCCACACCGTAACGAGAACACCATGAACGACGAGGCGACCGACAATAGTGATACCAGCCGATAGCCCACGCCGGTAAGCTATCCTTCGTCACTCGGCGTGCCTTCAATAAGGCTTTCGCGCGCTTAACGTGCATAATCGCCTTACAGCATACCCTTGATCGCCCGGGCCACCTCCTCGTACGATGCGTAACACGGATCGGGCAACGTATCCAGCTGAGTCGCACAGTTCCAGCCGCCGCCAGCCCGCGTCTGCCACAGGTACTGCCGGTCGCCCTTCGCGTCGCGCAGCACATGCTGCCGGTACAGTTCGCTGTACCCGGCCGGGTTGCGCTTGCGCAGGCGGCCCGGCGCGCTGGGGTTTCGTACAATTTCGCCATTCACCTCGTCCTTATCCTCGTCAACGTGCGCCACGACGACGACGCGCATCGCCAGGCTGCCAAATCGAATCATCAACATCTCCTCGAGCATATCGGTACTGGCGGCAAACCACTGCCGGGGTTCCTTCGTCGTCGGATTCAGTTTGTACTGGCTCCACTTGCGCGACGCGATCTCGCAGAACGTAATGCTGTCTAGGATCAACGTCCCGTGTTGCCAGGCGGCCATATCCTTACCGAAGGCGTCGACCCGCTGCAGAAACCGCTCGTACGCCGCCGGTTTGCGCGGATCGGTGTCAATATAGTGCTCAATCTGCACCTTCAGTTGGCCATCTGCGCCCAACACGTACTCCACCGGCGTCCCGAACTGATCCTCCTGCTGGTGAATCTGCCCGCCCTCTGCCAACCACCGCTTCTTGTACGGCATTTCCTTCCCGTACGGATCCCACATCCAGACCAGTTGCGGCGTCGGATATGTCGCCGCGCTCGTCGACTTGCCCGCCCCGCTGTCTCCGTAGATTAACGTATGCCCTGCGGCGTACACCGACGGTGCCGGTGCGTTGATCGACGCCCCCGGTTGCCCTGCCTGCTCTGTCATGCCGTCTCCCTTCATTGGATGGTCTACCGTGCTTGCCACTGCGTCCTTCTATACACACCGCGCTGCCCGAGGCCCTATGTTCTCACACTTTTTTCGCCTGTCAAGACGGCCGCCTCGCGGCAATAAAACGCCACCGAGCCTTCGATGCACGTGCCGTATGTGGTGACGTGCGTGAGCCGCCACGTCAGGCCAGGCTGCCCGTGCCGCCGTTTCAACACCCAGTGATGCAGGACGTACGGCTGCTTCCCAGTCGGCGCCTGCCACAGCGCCAGCACATGTGACTTCTCGCGCCGCTTCAGTAGCACCTCGACCGTCTGCAGGAAGTCCGGCCCATCGCGCTCCAACTTCTGCCGCGCCCGCCGCAGATGTGGCTTCGCTTTCGCCATCAGGGCGCCCCCACGACCGACTTCGGCTGCCGCACCGCCTGAGGATCCCACACGCCCGCCTGTTCAAAGATGCTGTCGACATAGGCGGCCGGCCGCCCCAGCGCACAGAAGTCCGCCGCGATGCACTGCCGGCACACGCCACCACCCTGCGCAAACTGCCCTTCCATCGGCACCATCGGCAAGTCCGCCGCCGTCCGCACGCGTTCGAGCCGCGCCCGGTACCGCCGCGCCAGCTGGATGGCGTTCGCCCGCCAGGCCTCGATCTGCTGCGGCGTCCGGCTCACCGGAAATAACTCCATCTCCGCGTGCATCAGGCCACATTCGCTATACGGCACCCCATGGTCGCTGCACCGCCGGTTACTGTTCGGGATCTTTTTGATATTGATCGCATTGATGAATGCGCCGAGGTACGGCAGGCCCGTCACCTCGCGCAGGCCCCACAGATACCCGGTCACCTGGCTGGCCGTCCGATACCCGCGTTTGTACTCCGCCGTAATGTACGATCCCGTCGACTTCGTATCGACGACGTACAGACTGCCGCTGCCCCGCATCGCCGCCTTGCCCACATCCGGCGTACCGGTGTACCAAATGTTGCACTCCGGGTCCAACAACACCACAAAGCCCTGTTCGATCGTCGACACGTCCACTTCGAACGGCAAATGTGCATTCCTGACGCAGTACTCCCCCATGATGACGCGCAGGTTCTCGAGCGTGTACGCTTGGTACGATTTCTGTTGTTTCTCGTCCATCGCGGCAATCGCCTGCCCGATGCCCATCGCCGTGTACACCGCCTCGAACGCGGCCAGCACGGCCGCCGGCGCCCCGCCGGCAAAGAACACATCCATCCCGGCATGCACCGCCGTTCCGACGTTCATCTTTACCCGGACGCCCGGCGCATCATACCCCAACCCATACCGTAGGCTGGCGTGCGTCTGGCACACCGCCTCCGTCGCCAGAATGCTGTTATCGACGTAGAGCCGCCCGTCCGGTTGAATTACTCCGTGCTGCATGGTTCCTCCTTGGTTCGTCCATTATTCGCCTGCCGACGGTTCCTTCAACACCGCCAACACGAGCGCCTTCCGCTGTGCCTGCGTCAGCAGGTCCAACGTCCCACCTACGTACGTCTCCTGCATCAAGATCGCATTCCACAGGTCGCTGGCCCGGATGCCGGCGGCCCGGCACGCCTCGACCGGCTCCACGCCCAGCCGGATCGCGACCAGCATCGTCTTAACTGCCGCATCCGGCTGCCAGCCGCTATAGTTACGCACCGGCCTCACCAGATTAGCCACCACGACAGCCCTCCCACCACGAGCCAGAACACCGTCTCGTCATCGAACCGGCTTGGCGGCCACTGCCGCCTCTGTCTGCTGCGCTGTGCCATCAATAACACTCCACTGTACACAGGCCG
>WBZO01002881.1_pt2 | contig 17611 bp, 12 predicted proteins | sample 5204261 | NCBI WGS metagenome assembly WBZO01 (sample SAMN12412400, study PRJNA552823) | activated sludge metagenome | isolation source: activated sludge from anammox sidestream of wastewater treatment plant... | place: USA: North Carolina | collected 2017-09
GTAGCATGAAATTCTTCGCCTTTCATCTTTCCTATTAATACAATTTGTTCTGATTTCTCAATATCCTGAGGTACACTTTTATGGAGTACAACTTTTTTCTCAACGCCTTTACTATCGGTCATTACAAACGAACATTCATCAGCATTTATTTTTGGATCGTATTGAATAGGAATTGATTTATTCAGTTTACCCACCACATGATACTCAGTAGTTGGGTTTTCAGTAGCTTCTGTAAAATCTGAATAAGTAGCACTACTTTGTAATGAGGTAAGAATAACACCTATAGCCACTGCAATAACAATTATTCCTAAAATGTGCATTTTTTTCATGAGCGTATCTTCTTAAATATTATCGGTTCTTCGATTTTTCTAGTTTTTTTACCTTAATATCAATATATATTAAATAAGCAATTAAACATACAAAGATAATAGATAATACAGCAATTACCACATATATTTTACCCTCACTACGAAAGGTATCTGCCATTTGTGGTTCGCTAGGTTGTGATATCAAACACACAGGTAATAATAAAGCTAATAAGCTCCACAGTAATTTATGATTCATTGTCTTCATGTTCAATAAAAGCTAAACGTTTTTTAATCTCAAAGATCCACATACTTAATAATACCCAACCTATAACTGCTGGATAAAACACCATACGCATGTTATTATCCATATCGTATTTTGCAAAAGCGGGATTTCCGCCATTACCTGGATGTAATGAATCTGTAAGGCGAGGTAAAATCATAATAAACACCAACATCATAACAAAGGCAAATACATTATAAACAGCGACAATTCGTGCTCTTTTTAACTCATCATCTATAGAACTTCGAAGAATGAAATATGAAAAATATATTAGAACCGCAATGGCTACACCATTAAGCTTAGGGTCTTGAAATGTCCACCAAGTACCCCAAGTAAACTTAGCCCACATGCAACCTGTGAGTAATCCTGGAATAGCAAAGAACAAACCAGTTTGTGCTGCTTGGTTACTTACAATATCTAATTTTAAATCGTTTTTATATAAATGTTTTACAGCAAACACTACCGAATAAGCCATTTGAAACAACATAGCAAACCAAATAGGCACGTGATAGTACACATTTCGGATGGTTTCATTTAAAATATCTAAGCGAGGCACATTGCCTATTAATCCCCACACAATGGTGTAAAGAATTAAAATTACAGAACTTATTTTCCACCACTTTATCATCTTAATCTTTCCAAAGGTAATTAAATAATAATGAAGCCAAAACCACTACAACAAAATTTAGCATAATTAATATAAGTGCATATTTATAACTAACACTCCAAGCCAATCCATCAATGGCATGTTTACTAAACTTTACCGACACCAACAATAAAGGCATAAGTACCGGAAAACTTAAAATGGCCATTAAACTAATGTTATTATTGGCCTTAGAGGAAATAGCACTCATTAAACTAAGTACGCCCGCAAAGGCCGAAGAACTTAAAGACAAATTTACCAAAAACATAATTATATTAATATTTGGCATTGAGCCCACAAACCATGAATAAAAGAAAAAGGTTAATAAACTTAACACCACTAATAGTGCCATGTTGTATAATACCTTACTTATTATAAAATGTGTAGGGTGATAGTATATATAATTGTAAAGCCCCTTACCTTTAGTTTCAGTCATAAAACTTTTGGCGGAAATATTAACTGCAATAAATAAGAAAATTACCCAAAACAAGGAGTTCCATACAACGGGATGAATTATTTTGTTAAAACAAAGTGCCGAGATAAAAATTGTTGAGACAATGTACACTAAAATACCCGCAAGCGTAGATTTTTGTCTAAACTCAATGGTAAATTCTTTTTTTATAAGTGGTAAAATCATTTAGCTCACAAATTTACGTTCAATAACTTGAAAATACAATGAAATGAATGGTTTTTCCACATTAATCTTAAATTTGTAACATGAATAAATTAATTGTTTTATCTATCGGTATCGCCTTAGTAATTATGGTATTTGCATTTACAAATCAAAAAGGAACACCAACTTCCTCAATTCATCAATTTAAAGTAACAAGCCTTGAGGGCGAAGTGTTTGATTTTGCAAGTTTAAAGGGCAAAAAAATATTAATAGTAAACACCGCCAGCGAGTGTGGTTTTACGCCTCAGTATAAAGATTTACAAGAATTGTATGAAAAATATAAAGACAAAAATTTTATCATTGTTGGTTTTCCATGTAACCAGTTTGGAAATCAAGAACCAGGTAATAGCCAAGAAATTAAAGCCTTTTGTACTAAAAATTATGGTGTTACTTTTCCTATGATGGAGAAAATATACGTAAAAGGCGATAGCATAGCGCCTATTTATAAATGGCTTACAGATAAATCTTTAAATGGGGTAATGAGTAGCTCTGTGAAATGGAACTTTCAAAAATACCTTATTGACGAAAACGGCTATTTGGTAGATTACGTCAATTCAATGCGTAAACCCAATACAGATAGGATTGTAAACTGGATAGAAGAAAAGTAATTTATAATTGCACTTTTAGTTCAATTTCTTTCTCTTTTCTTATAACTTTTAGTGTTGTTTCATCACCTTTCTTAAATTTAGCTAAGGCATCCATATAATCATACACATTCGTTATTTTTTCGTTTCCTAATTGTATAATAACATCTCCAGTTAGTACACCTGCTTTAAATGCAGGTTTGCCATCAGTAACGCCATCTACTCTCATGCCCTTTCCATCAAAAGCATAATCAGGCATAACTCCAAGTGTTACTTTAAAACTTTTAGCAGTAGATGCAGGAGCTGCTGTTTTAGCGAAAGTAAGTTTTGGTAATTTATTTGTTGCATTTATAATCTTCACAATGTATTCTAAAACTTTTTGTTCGCCCTCAAAATTTATTTTATCTACATCGTCACTTGGTTTGTGGTAATCGTGATGTTGTCCTGTAAAGAAATGCAATACAGGAATATCTTTTAAATAAAAACTGGTCTGGTCGCTAGGACCAATCCCCGAACTATCTTTCTTTAGTGAAAAATAGTTATTTTGCTCGTCTAATAATTTTCCCCAAGTTGGTGAAGTACCAAATCCATATACCATTAATTTTTTAGTGCTGTCATTTAGTCGCCCAATCATGTCCATATTTATCATATAGTTAATTTGTTCTAGAGGTAGTGTTGGTTTTTCGCACCATTTTTTTGAACCAAGTAATCCTAGTTCCTCGCCACTATAACACATAAATAAATAGTTATAATTCACCTTCGTTTTATTACTTGTGTAATATCGTGCTAGTTCTAATACCCCCGAAGTTCCGCTAGCGTTATCATCAGCGCCATTGTGAATTTTCCCTTCAGGGTTTGCATCCAAGCTATTATGGTCGTGCCCTAATCCTAAATGATCGAAATGTGCTCCAATCACAATGGTGTATTTGGCTTTGTTATCTAAAAACCCAACGACATTAATTCCTTCTTTTGATTTAATATTTGCGGTATTTGTATCATGTGGATTTGGGTTATGTTTATAATCAAAATAATATAAATATGGATTATTGTTTTTACTATGATTTTGAGGAGCATCACCTTTGGGTGTTAGGTTTAGTTTCTTAAACTCATTAGCGATATAAAGTGCTGCCTCTAATTCTTCGGGTGTAGAGGTTCCACGACCTTTAAGTTCATCAGATGCTAAATATGATATATCAGCTTTAATACGCTCTTTAGAAATAGTTTGTGCGGTAACATAATTTGCTGCTAAAACAGCGACACTTAGTACAAATAGTTTTTTCATAACATTCAATTATTAAGTTCAGTTATCTTAATCTTGCCAATCGGCAATAAATAAATTGGTATCACGGGTTCCGTGATTATTTCGGTTAGATGAAAAAATTAATTTTTTCCCATCAGGCGAAAACATTGGAAAGGCATTAAAAATACTTTGATTCGTAATTTGTTCTAATCCTGTGCCATCGTCATTAATCATATACAGTTGAAAATCATATCCTCTCTCGCTATGATGATTTGATGAAAAAATAATTTTCTTACCACTTGGGTGAAAGAAAGGTGCCCAGTTGGCCTTTCCTAATTTAGTAACTTGTTTTAAATCACTTCCATCAATATTACAGGTGTATATCTCCATATTGGTAGGCGCTACTAGATGTTGGGCTAGTAATTCTTTATATTCTTTAATTTCAGTTTCTGTTTTAGGTCTTGATGAACGGAATACTAAACGTTTACCATCGGGAGAGAAAAAAGCACCACCGTCATAACCTAAGCCAAATGTGATTTGCTTTTGATTCTTTCCATCAATATCCATAATCCACAATTCTAAATCTCCACTTCTATCGCTAGTAAATACTATTTTATCACCTTTCGGAGAGACTGTAGCTTCAGCATCATAACCAGGAGCATTTGTTAATTGATTAATGATTTTCCCAGATGAGTTAGCCACAAAAATATCAAAGTCTTTATAAATTGCCCATAGGTATTTTCCATGGGTTTCGGGTGCTGGAGGACAAATATCTGAACCTAGATGAGTAGAGGCATATAAAATATCTTTTCCATTTGGCATGTAGTAACTGCATGTCGTTCTTCCTTTTCCAGTACTTATCATTGGCGGCTTATAACTAGTGTCTTTTTCGGCTTTTGCAATGTCTAAAGCAAAAATTTGATCGCATTGCAATCCCCAAGCTTTATTGTTACTTTGAAAAGCAACCATTTTTCCATCTGGTGAAAAATAAGCCTCAGCATTATCGCCACCATAGGTTAATTGCTTTAAGTTTTTAAGATGTGATTCTTGGGCTGTAAGGCATAATACAAATAACAAGCCCGCAGAAAGGAATATTAAATTTCTCATAAGAACACCGTTTTTTAAAAATGCGGTGCAAAGATATAATAATCTTATAACTTACAAGAATGATAAAAAGCAGTTATTTAGGCTTCAACCTCCGTTACAATACTTGGGAAGATGCGCACATTGTTGTTTTCTTCTCGCTTAAATTGATAGGTGTACTTATAATGGCTTTCTAAACCTGATTTATTAGGTAAACCATTAATCATCATAATATTTCTTGCTTTAGCAAATCTTAACAATTCACGTAAGTAGTGAGCAGATATTTGACCTACCTCATCAATAATACAATGCACTTTAAAATCACTACTACTGCGATGAGATGATTCTTTAATAAATACATGTAATAAAGTAATGTAAATAATGGCTTTTACTAAAATATCGGTTCCAGTGCTACCAATACTGTCAATTTTATGAGTCCAGCCAGTTTCGTTTAATCCTTCTTTGATATTAAATTTCAATTCAAATAAATCTTGTAATCTAATTTCTTCTTGCTCTTGTTCTTTAATAGATGTACGTAATTGATCTAAAAGTTTTACAGCGCGTGTGCTTATCTCTCGATTTTTGTGCGTAGAGAAATCGGTATTAAATAATCCTTCGTTGTATATTAAGCCGTTTTCCTCACGGAATTCCTGAATTCGTTTTAAGAGCTTATATACCTTATTATCCGAGTCTTCTAATCGTATCTTGATATATTCAATCAGTTTCGATTCTTCAAACTCTGCTTTTTTAAAGTCTTCGGCAATTAATGAGATAATATGTTGTATTTTATCTTTTTGTCCGCTCAGTTCTTTTACTTTAGTAGCAATACTTTCGGTTACTAAACTTATTTGAGTAGCCGTTTCAGCAATAGATAACTGAATTTTATTCTCATTTACAAACGAACGTAAATTTTGTGCAAAGCGCTCATATTCGCCTTGTGTGGCATCATTACGAATAACAAAGTTGAAATGGTTCTCTAATCTGTATTTTCCTGCAAACTCATTTACATAGCGTTGAAAAGCGGTGTACTCCTCGTTAAAATGAGAATCGTTTTTTAATAACTGAGTACATAAATCCATCACACTATAATTTGTTTTCTTAGGTTCTGCTCTGTCAATGATATCGGCATATTTATTAAACACAGGTGTTTCACGGAAATTCTTTGTAAAATAATTAATGCCATTATTAAACTCTATTAACTCCTCTTCATAAGCACGTTTTTGCTTATTAAGTTCCATGCGTTTTACATTGTATTTACGAGCTATTTCTTCTAATTCTGTAGTTAAATCATTCGCTGTTTTTACAAACTCCTCTTTTTTCTGAATAAAGTCAGGAAGCTTATCAAAAATATCGCGCTTGTCTTTTAAATAGTCGTTTACTAATTGCGCGTATTGTTCAATTTCTTTTAAAGCTTCTTGCAATTCTTTTATTCGAGCATCTATTTTCTTAATTTCTTTACTATCTACACCTTTTGCCTTAAAATTTGTTTCTTTTTCTGATGAAAGCTGTGTTTCTTTTTCTTCGTACTCTTTTACTTGGTTTTTCTTTTCTACTTCTAGTTCACTAATTTCTGTTTCTTGTCTGTTTTTAAGGTCGGCTAAACGCTCTTCGCTAAATGTTTTTAATTTATCAAACTGTTCGTTGAAGTCGTTTAATAGGGTATTTTTACGTTTATTTAAAACAGCCAATTCTTCTTCTACAATTACTAATTTTTGACGATTCCCTGTAAGCGCCTCTTCAATTTCGGTATTAGCACGTTGTTTCCAGTCTTCTAACTCAAGTATTAATTTCTTTTCGCGTTTTTCAGCTAATTCTAGAGAGTAGCTTAAAACTTTAATATCTTCTTTTAATTCGCCAAGTTGTTTACCAAATTTATCGGCAGCTAACATTTTTTCTTCGTTGGTACTTACCTGAAATTGATTGAGTGATTCTTCTAAATCGCGGATGATGGCTAAACGTTCATTTTTTTCAAATTGGTATTCTTCAATAGATTTTGAAACAACTTGTACGTCATCTAATTTTAAAGAGATGCCATAAAGTGATACATCTTTATTATCGGTGAGTGTAGGATTAAGATCGGTTCTAAATAATAAATCTTCATTGACCACTTTACCAATCGTAGTATGCCAATCTTTCACATTTTTTTCTAAGTAGCCATATAACGCATCGTGTTGAACATTTAACTTGTCTTCAATAGCTTTAATTTCTGCTTTTACACGAATAATCTCATTATTTGTTTTTTGTATTTGGTTACTTAATGAAGTTTTAAGTTTGTTTTCGAGGTTTTCCCATTCTTTTTGGTTGGTTTGAACCAAATTAGTTTTAATTGCTAACTCCGATTTATTTTTATAATTAATCGCTCTTAAGTCGGCTAATTCTGTTTCTTGTGCTTTAATTTCGTTCTCATAAAAACGAGTATTGCGAATAACTTTTTCTTCTGCCTTAAGTTCGTTGTATTCAATTTGTTTGGCAGTTACCTCGGCACCTAGCTCGTTTAGGGCTTCTTCACGTTTTTGTTTTAATTCGGTTTCTTTTTTACTGTATTCATTTTTTTGGAGTAACTGTAATTCATTATAATGATTAAATATTTCGCTCGTTTTAGAGTTTACTTTATTAATGTAAGCAGTTTTATCATTACGTAATTGCTCAATAAGTGCAGAATATTTCATCTCAATACTTTGCACATTAGATGTTAAGGTTTCGTACTCACGACGAGCAATGTTTAGTTCAACTTGTAATTTTTCACGTTCTGTATTTTTTTCTACAGCAGCCTCAATATTTTTTTCTTTATACTCTTTTAATTTTTTGTTGGCTTCACGAATAGATTTATCGTAATAGCCTATTTCTTCACGAACATCTTTTTGTTTTTCTTCTAGGTGTGTTTTTTGTTCTTCGTAGTTTTCCGAGAGTTTATCTAATTCTTCTTGTTTAGCTTGAGATGCCTTAATTACGGTTTCATTTTGTGTTTCGGCATAACGTAAGCTACTGCCTAATTTATCAGCCATTTCCATTTGCTGTCCTTTCAGCATGTGAACTTGGTCGTATTTTTTATCAATAAACTCAATAAGTTGTTGCGATTCTTTTTTTAGAAAGGTTTCAATGTCGGTATATTTCTCGTTAAACTGACGCAACTGGCGATCTACCTGTTCGAGTTTAATTGAACTGGTATCTGTAGTAAGTGAATTGGCAATAAAATCTTTAATAAAACGGCTATCAATACTACTTTTAGAACTTAAAAACACATTGGTAATAGACTTAGGAATATTTTGATATTTCTCATTACCCTTTAATAAATAAAACTTAGATAATTGTTTATCTGTTTCGGTACCATATAAAACATTACGATAACGCTCAAAGGTGTCAATTTGCTGTGAAAAGAATACGCCACGTTTATCAAGCCCCGCTAGTATTTCTTTAATCTTAAGTGCCTCGTCATTCTCGTTAAAGAAAAAATCCGGATTATAAGCGGCATCTACAAAACGAAATACTAATTTATTATGACGATATATTATAACAAAAAATGGTTTTTGCTCAGTTTGTATTTCGTAAACTAAGTATGAGTTTTCGAACTTAAAATAATGCTCCTCAAATGGTTTTTGAGACGATGAGATACCTAATCCTCTCGTATTTGCACTATAAAAGAATAAAATAGCTCTTTGCAGGGAGGTTTTCCCGAAATTATTAGTACCAACAAAACAAGTATTACCATTTAGTTCTAAGTCGGTATATTTTACGTTGGCAATATTTATTTCTACAATTCTGTTTAATATTCTACAATTATTTTCCATTTCTTAAACGTATCTTCTTTTTAATTTTTGTATTTATTCTTAGTAATCGTACACATTAGTGTTTGTTGGTTTAGTTGGTTTTTTGGGTTTTGTACCAGTGCTTTTTAGTACTATTAAAGGATAAAGTCCAATACTGTTTCTTTTTTTATTAATAGCAGCAATGGTAGTGGCAATTATTTTCTCGTATCCTGCCGATGGTTGATAAAATTCGGGAGTTCCTCCATTCAACACATTACGTCTATCAATAACGGTTGCGTAAAATTCGGGAGAAATGTTCCCATCTATCAAGGCGCGATATAAAATAGAACTTAAAATTTTGTTGGTTCTATCCGAGTCATAATTAAGTAATATTTGGCGAGCCATATCGCTTGCTTTTTTTCCTACAGCTTTAATACTTGGGAATCCATTCGTTTGAATTTGATTAACCAAAGCCACTGCTACTACAGAGTCTTCCTTTCTTTTTTCTCTCACTAAGCGGTATTTTGCTTGATAATCGGGAGTTGTTTTATTGCATTTTTTTCCAGCTTGAACACATTCTATACAATAATCTAATGCAGTCGTATATTTTGAGCTGTTATATTTTTTGATGCTTTCGAATAAATTTAAGATTTCTGTTTCATACATTGTATTACGACCCTGTGCGGCTTGATTATGCCATTTATTAATGCCATCAATATACTCTTTCTTAGTATTTTGGTTATAAAAAGACATATCCTCTTTTTTAGCACTATCAAGTTCGTACCCATTTGTAATGGCTTTTTCTAAATAATCTAGGGCTTTAAATTCTTCTTTAATGTGTATGGCACATAAGGCGGCTTTAAAATAATCGTTGGCATTAATGCCACCTTTATAATTTTGAATTGCCACATCAAATTTTCCGAATGCTTGTAATAAAGAATCATGTTTAAACATTCTATTAGCCGCCGATACGTTTTCATGGTATGAAATAATATTTTCGGTTGGTGTTGAGTATTCAGCTTGTTGGGCATTTATGCCAAAAGCCAAAAATAACATAGGTAGTAAAAACAAATTTTTCATAGTTATAATTGTTTAGTTATATACAATGCCTTGAGTATCTTCAGAACCAGCATCATCATAAATAGCAATCGCATTTATAATGTCGAGTAAGTAGTTGTAAGAATCTAATACTTTATAGGATTCCGATTTTTCGTCTTCTAATTCTAAAAATGAATCGCGGCTCATTAAGTCGCAAATTTCTCTTACTTTATTGTGTAAAGTTTCTGAACGATACAATGGTATTTTTTGTAATTTTTGTTTTAAACGTACGTTTGCATTACACTCTTCGGCAATTTCAGTAGGTCTAAAACGACTTCCTACACCAATTTTGTTATCCATGCTAGCAAATAAATCTATGATGTCGATATATCGTTCGAATCGTTCTAATTTCTTTTCAAGTTCGCTATTTGGTTCGTTTAATCTTGAGAAATAAAAATAATTGTTACCACGTTCGATGTTATAACGAATGACATTGAAGTAAGCTTGTAATCTGTCAAAATTATCTGGATTATTAATAATGTCGTACAAGCGATTCATTCCGTCTCGTGTACCATTACTCGAAATAAAATTTCCACGTGCCATTACAGCAAAAATATCATGCGTTTGTTTAGGTAAATTGTAGTTAGTTATCTCTTCCATCACTAGTTATTTTTTAGTGGTTTTTTCTTTTTTTACTTTTTCTTTGCTTGGCCATATTAAAGTATAACCTAGCCTTTTCTTTATCTCATTAACCGTATAATCGTGGTACTGTAAGCGGTATTTAAAGTCTAATTGGTTTTGGTATTCCATTGCAATTTCAACAAATAGCGACAAGCGGTCTTCAAAACTTACAGTACCTACTGCTTTTGGAAATTTATAGTCTATTAGATACTCAAATAAATTTTGCTTGCTTTGATTTAAAAAGCGTTCTACTAATTTTTCAGTATCTAATTTTATTTGCTCAACAACACCTTGCTCTTTAAAATTACTTCCCATTTTTCCGGCTACCCCACGCACCATTAAACGAGTAATTTTATATTTTTCGGCTACTCGTTTACATAATACATGTCCATCATCAGTATATAAAAATTCAATCGGGATTTTTGTTTTAGGAGATTTATGTCCGTTATGCCTTAGTGTGTTAATGTTTCCAATTATTTCTCTGAAATTGGTTTTGTAGTGTAAAGTACCGTGATCTTTAATTTCTTTAAGACGTTGTGCTTTTTTATAAACATCCAATTGGTATTGAATTTTATTAATAAAGTCTGTAATGTCGGTTTGAATTTCAATTAAGAAATCAAGATTTTCAATTAAACTTACCTTTAAGGCAGCCACAATACCATACAACTCGGTATCGTTGGTAATATTAAACAATGAACGTGTTTCCTCGAGTATCTCCGTAGTTTGATTAATAAACTGGATAATGGTATCACGCTTCTCTCGGTAGTCTTCTAATTTATGAAGTTTAACTCGGTAGTTACTTTCATTTTTGTAGGTATCATCTACATTTTTTTGAAGTTTAATAATCTCACGGGTTAAGGTTGTATTGAGGCGTTTGAGGTATTTTTTTATACTCCTTAAAAAACGCATCTCTTTAGCTTCTTGGTAAAAGCGAATATGACGTTTTAACTCATTGATGTAATCGTTTATGAAACCAGGAGTTACTTCACCAATTTCCATAAAGTCTTCAAACATAGCCACCACAGCATCGTTAAGACTTACAATGTTTTCGTATTCATATAATATTTCAAGAGAAACTAATTTTCTATATTGTTCCTCTGTAATATCGTCTCTCCCCAACAATTCGTTTACCGTAACTTGATCGCGTTGTCCAAACAACAATTCAATTACTCCACGATTGTAGTATAGATTTGATAATAGGTCTTTTACATTTACCTGTAAACTCATTTACTTACAACTTCATTAATCTCTTAAAGATACAAAGCCTTTAGGGTGTAATAAATTTGGGTTATTAACAAAATAAGGAGTAATTAACGAAATTACTTATTTGTAAATTGTAACTAACTGATAAATAGCTTTTTTTGTGTTAATTAAAAGTTGATAATGCGGAAGGTTGTTACAGCATAAGCGCAGGCACGATTTTTTAAGCGCAAAGGAAGATAAATTGGTAATTTTGTAACAACTTAATGTTTATACGCTAAAAAAATTATGGCATTATTTTCAAAAATTGATGTTCCAATTTCTCAAACGGGTTTGTTCACTAAGCTTTTTTTAGATTATCTAAACCAACACGAGCCATTACACTCGTTTTATGATGCCCATATACAGTTGCAAGATATTGAAAGATACCTTCAATCACATTCATTTTCATATATTGATAGAGCCACACTAGTTAAAGTCTTAAAGCAACAGGCTCAGTTAGTAAAAAACACTTCGCAGCCATCGCTTACTAATATTGAGTTATTATCAAATTCGCAAACCTATACAGTTACTACAGGACATCAATTATGTTTATTTACAGGGCCTTTATATTTTATCTATAAAATTGTAAGCACCATAAATTTATGTAAAACACTACACCAAAAATTTCCAAATAAAAATTTTGTGCCTGTATATTGGATGGCAAGCGAAGACCACGACTCTGAGGAGATAAATCACGCTCATGTGTTTGGAAAAAAATTGGTTTGGAATACAGAACAAAAAGGAAGTGTGGGTAGTTTTGATACTAAAACATTAGCTCCGGTTATTGAAGAATTAAAAATATTGTTGGGTGATTCTGAACAAGCAAAGCATTTAATTCATGTTTTTGAAACAGCCTATTTATCACACCAACAACTAAGCCATGCAACTCGCTATTTGGTAAATGAACTTTTTGGTAAATATGGACTGGTAATTTTAGATGGTGATGATGCAACCCTAAAACAATGCTTTACCAATGAATTTAAAAAAGATGTTTTTGAGAATCTAGCTTTTCATAAAGTTTCTGAATCGGTTAAAGAGTTAGAACCAGCATACCATGCACAAGTAACACCTCGCGCTATTAATGTGTTCTATAAAGAAAATGACATTAGAGAACGCATTGAAAAACATAACCAACATTTTCTAGTATTAAATACTGACTTACAATTTACTGAGTCAGAAATGCTCAATCTTATTGAATCTACACCAGAAAAATTAAGTCCTAATGTGGTGTTACGCCCACTGTATCAACAAAAAATTTTACCAAATATTGCTTATGTGGGCGGCCCTGGTGAGTTAGCTTATTGGTTAGAGTACAAAAAAATGTTTGATGCTTTTCAAATTCATTTTCCTATACTAATGCCTCGAAATTTTGTTGCCATTGTAGATGCCAACTCTAAAGCAAAATGGCAAAAATTAGAATTTGATTTAAAGGATTTCTTTAAAAATACAGACGAACTCATCAACGTATTTATACAAAAACATTTTAAAGACATAAATCTAGCAGATATTAAACAACAATTAAATGACCTATACTCACAAGCACATCAAGTAGTAGATGAAATTGATAAAACACTTACCAACAGTGTAGAAGCCGAAAAACAAAAGGCATTAAATGGCATCGCTTCACTTGAGCAAAAAATTAATAAAGCGCTCAAACAAAAATCAGACACGAGTGTTCAACAAATTAAAGGAGTTAAAGAAAAGTTGTTTCCAAATTCCTTACCACAAGAACGTTACGATAACGTAAGTATGTATATTGCCAAATACGGCGATTCTTTTATGGAAGAAATATTTAGGCATTTACAATATAATTTGTCTGATTTTTCTTACACGTTGTTGTTAGCGTTATAGATTGTTCTTGTTGTTTCAAGACAAAAGAAATGAAGATCTTTTTTTACTCTTCATAACTTTTCTTTGCTTCTCCAAAGAAAAGTAGCAAAAGAAAAGAGCCCACAAAAGCCAACAGAAAGTTTCATTTGTCGCACTAGCCTGCGCTTGCAAGCCATGAAACTTCAGTTCGCACCTTTCGTGGACGTCCTCGCACTCAAAAGCCTGTGGGTAAGATTGACTTTTAAACCTTTATCACTTCAAGCTTTTCCGGTTACTGCCATGACATCTTAAAATGTTGCGTAAAAATCGAGTGGTATCAAAAGCGATGGCAACAAAAACAAAAAAACCGCAGCTATTCACTACGGTTTTTTTATTGGGGTAAATTATAAACAGTGTTTACTCTCTTACCATTTTTTTACTATCCACTACTTGGCCATCGGCTACTAAAGTGTAATGATACATACCGCTTGATAAATCGGCAGCAAATACATTTACCTTGCCTTTGCCTCTTGTTTTAATATCTACAGTTTGTATAATTTGCCCTGCGCTATTATAAAATAATAATTGCGCTTTGCCTACACTACTTGGTACATTGTAAGTAATGGTTGTTTGCTCAGCAAACGGATTTGGTACATTTTGATTTAATACAATAGCATCTTTATCGCTCAACTCTACATCCATTTGGTTTAATACTGATGAGCCAGTATTATTTGCTGTTTTTGCACTGTTATTAGAACAACAAGTGGCAATGGCAGCTTCTAAAGCTGCTAAGCGAGCATCTTGTATGCTATCCTTTGAATTTAACTTAGTTGTTAAACTATCAATTTTAGCTTGTTGCTCTTGATTGGCTTTTATTAATAAACCAATAAATGCATTATAATTTACTGTTTTATATGATTTAGCTGCATAAACAACAGTACCAACCGAATCTACCATCGCTGGTTTGTAATTATTTGAAACTAACTCGGGTAAAACTGTTTCTATTTGCTGTGCGATTACGCCATATTGCTTTTGGCTAGAAAACCTCATACCATTCGCATTCGTTGTGTCATAATAAAATGATTTGGCTTCAATTTGATTCAAAATTTCAGTTGCATTTGAAATGTCATTGATGTTTGTTTTTAAAGTAGCGTCTGATGGATAAGGAACTCCAGAAACTGTTAATAAGCCATTTATATTCACTTTGCCTTCAAAATATCCAGCATAGTCTGTAGTACTAATTGAGGGATTATATCCATACACGCCAATAGCATGATTATTAGGAAATAATGTAGGTAAGTTAAACTGCGCTCCATTTATATCACCCATTACTCCAATACGTGTTTGGCTATTTTCAGCACTAAACCATCCTCCCATCGTTAGTCCAGATGAAGAACCAGTATTTGAAACCGCTCTTCCTCTCATTGCAAAATTTTGAGGTGCTTTTGAGGCTTCAGCATAAACACCTACATTTCGTTGATTGGATGTAACTGAATCTTTTGCGTTTGCTGTGCTATAAACTCCATAGTTATAAGTTGCATTACGTGCGGTTGCTGCTACTCCAATATTATTTTTATTTAATGATTTTACATCTGAGGTAACTCCTATAGCAATACCCGAATAAGTGCTACTACTCCCTAAATTTGATTGTGCAACGTTTATGGCAGTTACTGCATTTGGATTATTTAACGTAAACGGAGACAAAATATCAAGGTTTGCAGTTGGCGCACAAGTAGTTCCAATACCAACATAATTAGTTCCCCATGGGTTTGTACCTGCTGGTGCAATAAAACGGTAATTAAAATTATTGGTTGGTATTTCCCAATTTGACGTCATTGGTTTTTTAATGCTATCACCGCAAGCATTACCTATATCAGCACCGCTGCCTGCTCCGTTTCTTATTAGCACTACATTTCCTAAGCTATCTACCGAAAGTACTTTATCTACATCTATGCCTACTAGCTTTGCTACACTATCGCTAACTATATTACTATTACTGGTTAAATCTCTAAAACGTAAGCCCGATGCTCCTGTACTACCAAGGTATGAACCCGTTACGCTAGTATCAGCATTAGCATTATAACCATTCATAATCGAATTAATTTCGATGGTGTTTCCTGGATTAATTGTACCTACTGGTGTTAAACTCTCAAAATCGCCAAAGCCTGTGCGAGGATCGTTTACGCCTAAGCTTGTATTATGAAACGGCACGTAGCGTACAAACTCTAAACCATTTTGTGTACTCATAGCTCCTGGTCCTGGAAATGGCTGTCCTGCTGCTGGAGAGGTAAATATAATTCGTAATTTATCAGGTGCTATATTAAACCCTGGTAATACATTGGTATAGTTATCTCCAAATGATATAACCGCATCTTGCCTATCGCCAAGTACACCATTCTCATTTTTTAAACCTATGTACATGTTATCGGTACCTTGTGATATAAATGTTCCTACATCCATCCATGAGCGCCATCCATCGGTAGTTGTTGGGTTTAATATTGAACCCGTGTTATAACCTAAATGTAATAAGGCTAATGGACGAGTTACTGGTGTTGCAGGGTTATGACTAATGGCTACACGGGTTACATCTTGATTGGCAATACCTCCTGGATTCCATACACCAAACGGTGCATTACCACTATTATTAAGATTGGTTGGTGCTCCTATACTTGTTATACGAACTCGCTCGCCTGTATTTTGAGCATTGGTTGAGCTTGAGTGCACGGAACTTGGTGCCTCATGATTTGTACTTAATAAAATACTGCGATTTTCTTGATTATAAATATAGGCATGGCCACTTCGGTCAGGATTATTAAAATAACCGCCTGTTCCTACTTTTAAACCATCAAATGCTCCTATACCACTGTAATTTTCGTTTGAAAATTGAAAATAATTTTCAAACCAATCTTCGGTATGACTATGTATTCGTGATTTTGGAGAACTGGCTACCGAGGTACTAAATAATGGGCCTATGCCAATATGCCCTACTGGAAAACCTGTACTATTTAATGAAGGGTATGATTGCATACGCATATATTCATAACCATTAAGTCCCTTACCATTTCTTGGGTTGGTGCCAATACCATTTCCAGAAGGCGTTGACTCGGTAAATATAAACCGTAATTTATCTGGCCCTCCACCTGCAGCATCATCATACCAATTAATTATTGCATCGCTCTGATTTGTAAATTGTTCTGTTTTTAATCCTACATACATGCCATCACTATTTTCTTCTACTAGCATTCCTGTTTTCATCCAACGGCGCCAACCTGTTGTAAACACAGGTACATTGGAGCTATGTAAATGCAACATACTCATTGGACTGTTGGTACTAAAGTATCCGTTAGGATCTATCCCAAAATAACCACTCACATTTTGGTTAACTCCAAATATTGGTGTGATTAAATTGCCGTTTAAACGTGTGCGATTGATACCATTCGTTACCGTATATATGGGGCTGTTCCACATTGTGCCGAAGATATTTGCACCAGTAGGATTAGTTCCAATTGGAAAATTGCCACCACGATACCAAGCAGCCTTTGCTTGTGCATTTACATTATTAGAAGGTGGATTCCCAGTTTGGTTTGATTGAGCATTTGCGTTTAAAGCACATGCAAATGCGATAATTGTTGATATTTTATTTTTCATAAATCAATTAGTTTTATCTTACTAATTGAACAAAACCTTTAAATGACTTTTCTTCTGTATGCAATACGTAGTAATAGATTCCATCTGCGCAATTTTCGCCACTTGTAGTTCTGCCGTCCCAATAATAGTCTGTCTTTTCAGTTTCAAAAATCATATTTCCCCACCTATTAAATATTGTTGTTTTTAAAATAGGAAAACAAATATCAAACTTTAATACATCATTAATAAAATCATTATTTGGAGTAAAAATATTTGGAAAATTTTGTTGACAAGGATTTTCTGTTAGCGATACTCCATCAACATAATAATAAGAAACTATACTCCAATATGGATTCCATGGATCATAATGATTATTCAATGTATCCTGAGTACTGTTTTCAAAATAACCTATAGTTAAATATTCTTCATCTCCATTTGCAACAATATCGCCTTCAATTTTTATCCAATTTAAAGTATCCTTTAAAAACCCAGCATTATATTTAATTTGAGGATTTGCATATATTGGAGCAAAATTATTAGCAATATAATTTTGACTACTTAAAAGTGCACCAATATGAATTAAACTGTGTGTATTCTCATTACTTGCATTTACGTAAAAACTAAGATGATATGACTTGCCTGATATCAATGTTTGCT
>WBZO01003647.1_pt1 | contig 17610 bp, 15 predicted proteins | sample 5204261 | NCBI WGS metagenome assembly WBZO01 (sample SAMN12412400, study PRJNA552823) | activated sludge metagenome | isolation source: activated sludge from anammox sidestream of wastewater treatment plant... | place: USA: North Carolina | collected 2017-09
GATGCGCGTGCGGACAGCATCTTCCGTGAGATGTACGGGCGCTATCCCCACGGCAACCATGCCGAACGTGCTGCCTGGAAGATCGGCTGGACGGCGTACCGCCAGTCGAACTTCGGCGACACCGCCAGGGTCTTCGAGCGTGCAGCGTCCGACTTCCCACGGTCCGACTACCGGCCCTCGTGGCTCTACTGGTCGGGCCGGGCACACGAGCAGATGGGCAGCGTGCCGACCGCGCAGGAGCGGTTCACGCTTGCAGCCACCGACTACGCCAACTCCTACTACGGACGGCTCGCGCTGAAGCGCCTGTCGCCCCAGTCGCGCGCTGCGCTCGTGGCGATCCGGGCCGGGTCGGCCGCGCCGCCGGTACCGCAGTCGCTGCCGGCCAACGGCCCGGTCATCCGTGCGCTGCTTGCCGCGGACATGTTCGACGACGCCCTCAACGAGCTGCGCTACGCGCAGCGGGTGTGGGGTGACTCGCCGGTGATCGATGCCACGGTGGCGTGGACGCGGCAGCAGCAGTCGCGTTCCGAGAACGGCATGCGCCGGCTGCAGCTCCTGCGGGGCGGCATGAATACGATGCGCCGCGCCTACCCGCAGTTCATGGCGGTGGGTGGCGAAGAGCTCCCGCGCGAAGTGCTCACGGTCATCTTCCCGATGGGGTACTGGGACCTCATCAGGAAGCACGCAGAGGCCAACGGGCTCGACCCCTACTTCGTGGCTGCGCTCGTGGCGCAGGAGTCCACCTTTGTGGCCGATGTGAAGTCTGCCGCGAACGCCTACGGCCTCATGCAGTTGCTGCCGTCGACCGCCAGGATGTATGCGCGCAAGCTGGGGCTGCGGTACTCCTCGCGCCTGCTGACCGACCCGGAGGCGAACATCCGGATGGGCACCGCGTACCTGGCCGACAAGGTGAAGGAGTTCGGCGGATTGCACTTCGCGCTGGCCAGCTACAACGCGGGTGAGCGCGCCGTGCGCCGCTGGCAGGCCGAGCGTCCGGGTGTCGAGACCGAGGAGTTCATCGACGACATCCCGTACCCCGAGACGCAGGGCTACGTGAAGAAGATCCTCGGCACGGCGGAGGACTATCGCCGGCTCTACGCGAACGTGTCGCAGGTCGACGGCATCGAGGCGGTTCGGCACGCCGCGCCACGCGTCTCGACACCGGCCTCGAAGAAGGTGGCTCCGGCACGCAAGGCGCCGCCGCGGAAGGCCCCGGCGAAGAAGGCGCCGTCCACCCGCAAGCCCCCCGTGAAGAAGGCCGCGCCTGCCCCCTCGCGCCGCGGCTGATCGCGCGCCAGCACGCCCACACGATGTCCAAGCTCACCGGTTCGAAGAAGGCCACGCAGTTCACCGAGTCGGTGATCCGCGAGATGACCCGCCTCAACCAGCTTTACGGAGGCGTCAACCTGTCGCAGGGGTTCCCGGACTTCGCGGCCCCCGCGGTGGTCAAGGAAGCGGCCTGCCGCGCCATCATGGACGACGTCAACCAGTACGCGGTGACGTGGGGCGCGAAGGGGCTGCGCGAGGCCGTGGCGCGCGAGTTCACGCGGCGCTACGGTGTGCCGGTGGTGCCCGACCAGCAGGTCACCGTCACCTGCGGGTCGACCGAGGCCATGATGGCCACGATGATGGGGATCATCGACCCGGGCGACGAAGTCGTGATCTTCGAGCCGTTCTACGAGAACTACGGTCCCGACGCCCTGCTGTCGGGCGCCACGCCGCGCTACGTCACGCTGCGTGAGCCCGACTGGACCTTCGACCCGGACGAACTGGCCGCCGCCTTCAACGACCGCACGAAGGCCATCATCCTCAACACGCCCAACAACCCTACGGGTAAGGTCTTCACGCGCGGGGAACTCGAGGCCATTGCCGCGCTCTGCCGCAAGTGGGACGTGGTGGCCATCTCGGACGAGATCTACGAGCACATCCTCTACGACGGCACGACGCACGTGCCGATCGCGAGCCTGGATGGGATGGCGGACCGCACGGTCACCATCAACAGCCTGTCGAAGACCTACAGCGTCACCGGCTGGCGCGTCGGCTGGGCGATTTCGCCCCCGTCCCTCACCGGGGCCATCCGCAAGGTGCACGACTTCCTCACGGTCGGTGCAGCAGCGCCGCTCCAGGAGGCCGGCGTGGCCGCCCTCGGTGTGGACGACAGTTACTACACCGGCCTTGCCGCGTCGTACCAGCGCCGCCGCGACATGCTGCTCGGGATCCTGCAGCGCCACCACTTCACGTGCTACGTGCCGAAGGGGGCGTACTACATCATGACGGACATCGCGCACTTCGGGTATGGCGACGATGTCGAGTTCGCGCGGTACCTGGTGCGCGACGTGGGTGTGGCGGCGGTGCCGGGCAGCAGCTTCTACCGCAACGCGGCGCTTGGCCGCACGAAGCTGCGCTTCTGCTTCTGCAAGCGGGACGAGACGCTGCTCGAGGCCGACCGTCGCCTCGAGACGCTGACGGAGCGCGCCTGATCGTCCGACGAGTGTCCTGCGCTAGAAGCGGACGACCCCGCCGAAGTAGATCCCCTTCACCACGAACGACCCCGCATCGGTCGTCGTCACCTGGTCGTCGTCCTTGATGTTGTAGCCCAGGTCGAACATGCGGTACCCGCCCTTCACGCCGACGTTGTTGGTGAGGTTCAGCGTGGCGTAGATGTCGAGGTCGGCGTAGTGCGCCTTGTACTGCTTCGAGACACTGTCCGGGATCTTGAAGCCGGAGAGTTCGCCAGTGATGGACAGGTTGGGAATGGGGTAGAAGCGCCCGATGCCGCCGATGGTGGGAATCGGTGCACGCGCGTGGATCTGCTCGAAGTCGATCGGGCTCTGGAGCGACGCAATCACGTCGGTGTACTTCGAGTCGAGCATGAAGCCGATGAAGCCCCGATCGCGGTAGATGAAGTCGTACTCGTACGTGAAGCGGTATGCCTTCCAGTTCAGCTGCGAGTTCACCGGCAGGCCCACGCGGTAGCGGATGCCCTGGAACACGACATCGCGGGTCAGCGTGGCCTGCTGCTCGAACTTCAGCGGGATGTACTGGAAACGGAGGCGGTGCTTCTTCGCTGGCCTGAGCACGAGCTGTACGGCGCGGAACTTCTGGTCCGTGAGCCCGAGGTCCTTCTTGAAGTCGATCACGGTGCCGACGATGCCCAGCGCCTCGCTGGAAATCTGCATCTCGGTGCCAGGCGTCCAGAAGTCGGCGGACGCCTCGATGTGATAGCGCTCACCAGTGGCAGGGTCGCTGATGGCGCGTGGGGCGAACTGCGCGCGTGCGGGGGCCGCCAGCATGACGAAGGCGGCGGGAACGAGCAGGAGGAGTCGAGCGGTTCTCAATACCATGGCGCTGGTTGTTCTCCGGATACGCGAGCACGCCGCAGGGTAGGCTCGAACCAAAATAGCACACGGTCCGGGCGCGGACGCGCGGCACGCACGGCGGGGAAAATTGTTCGCACGACCCCTGTTGGGAGGGTGGCGAGGCGCCGATACCTACCGCCCGGAATTCGTTAGAGCACCCCGGTGAACTCTGCTAGAATCCGCCGCTGGCACGCCCTTCCGTTCACATACCTTATGGCACACATGTCACAGGACACCCAGACCTCGTACACCCGCTGGCACGCGCTTGCCGGCGGATGTCTGTTCAACATCGCCATCGGCTCCTACTACGCGTGGAGCGTGTTCGTACGTCCGCTCCAGACCGAGTTCCCCGAGTGGACCAGACTCCAGACGACGTCGATCGCGTCGGTGAACATGGTGATGCTCGCGGTCCTGTACAACGTGGCAGGCACGCTCATCGGGCGGTTTGGCGCGCGGAACATCGCGCTGTTCGGTGGTCTCTGCTACAGCTCGGGCATGCTGCTGGCGAGCTACGCGAACTCACTGCCCACGCTCTACCTCACGGCCGGCCTGCTGGTCGGTGTCGGCCTCGGGTTCGGCTACCTGCCGCCGCTCTACGTGGGCTTCAAGTGGTACCCGGAGGCGCGCGGCCTGGTGTCGGGGCTGGCCATCGGCGTCTTCGCCGCGGGCTCCGGCATCGTCGGTCCGCTGGCTGGCGGCCTGCTCGGCTGGAAGGGGCTCATCGCCATCATGGGATGGCGCTCCACGTTCCGCGTGCTTGCCGGCATCTACTTCCTGTGCACGATGATCGGTGCGCTCTGGCTGAATGACCCGCCAGCCGACTTCGTGGCGCCGAAGGGGAAGCAGGGCGGCGCGGCTCCGAAGGTGTCGGCCGTCAACCTCACCACGTCGCAGATGACCAAGCTCGGGTCGTTCTGGGTGCTGTGGGTGGCCTACATGTTCGGGTGCTTCGCCGGCACGATGACGGTGAGCCAGATCAAGCCGTTCGCGGACCAGTCGTTCCCGCCGGTGGCCGGCGTCGCCACGCTCGTGGCCGCCCTGGCCATCCCGATGGGGTCGGCGGGCAGTGCGGTCGGCCGGTTCCTTTCCGGCTGGATGTCCGACCACCTCGGACGCCTGCTCACGGTGCGCGCCGTGCTGGTGATTTCGCTGTTCGCCGCACCGCTCATCTACCAGTTCCGCTCGTCTGGCGCGCTGTTCTTCGTGATGCTGTTCCTGCTGAACTACGCCTACGGCACGCAGCTCTCGGTCTACACGGCGCTTGCAGGCGACTTCTACGGCCCGAAGTACTCCGCGGCCAATTACGGCATCCTGCTGCTGGCATGGGGCTGCGCGGGCATCGCCGGTCCGCTGGTCGGCGGCTGGGTGTTCGACACCTACAAGACCTACCAGTACGCGTTCTACGCCGCGGCAGCGGCCGCCGCAATCTCGCTGGCCCTGCTGTCGATGGCCAAGCCGCCCACGCAGGACGAACTCCGGGAACTGGGCGTGGCCTAGGCGCGCGCCGAGGCCACGGACGACCGACCACGAGGGCGGCGGGGCAACCTGCCGCCCTCGTCTGTTTTCCGGGTTCGACTTCCGGCTTCTGCGATCACCCGTTCTACAGGCATACTCGAACGGTGACCCCGTTCCGGCGCCTGCTGAGGTATGTCGCGCGGTACCGCCGCGCGTTCCTCCTCGGACTCGCGTGCTCCGTCATCACGACCAGCATCAGCCTTGCCTCCCCCCTGGTCCTGCAGCGTGCCATCGACGACCTCACCGCAGAGGTGACCCGCGCGAAGCTGCTGCTCTACGCCGGGCAACTGCTCGGCATCGGCCTGGTCGGGGGCCTCTTCCGCTACTGGACGCGCAGCATCCTCATCGGCACCTCCAGGAACATCGAGTACGACATGCGCAACGACTTCTTCGCGCATCTCCAGACGCTGCCGCTGGCGTACTACCAGGCGAACCGCACCGGCGACCTCATGTCCCGCGCCACGAACGACCTGAACGCGGTACGCATGATGATCGGCCCCTCGATCATGTATTCGGCGAACACGCTGCTCACGTTCGTGGCAGCCATCGCCATGATGCTCGCGATCGACGTGCGGCTGACGCTGTGGTCGCTGATCCCGCTGCCGTTCGTGTCGATCTCGGTGAACTACTTCGGCAGGGCCATCCACAAGGGCTTCGAGCAGATCCAGGCGCAGCTGGCCGAGGTCAGCGCGGTGGCCCAGGAGGCGCTCGCCGGTGTCCGGGTGGTGCGGGCCTACCGGCAGGAGCAGGCCGAGCTCGACCGCTTCCGCCGGGCGAACCTGGAATACGTGCGGCGGAACCGCAGGCTCATTGCCCTGCAGGGCTTCTTCTTCCCGACCATGTCCCTGTTCCTGGGGCTCGGGTCGATGCTCGTGCTGTGGCTGGGCAGCACCGCGGTCATCACGGGCCGGATCAGTCTCGGCCAGTTCGTGGCGTTCTTCGCCTACCTCACGATGCTCTCGTGGCCGATGATTGCGTTCGGCTGGGTGACGAACATGCTGCAGCGTGGCATGGCGAGCTGGAAGCGGATGCTCGAGGTGCTCGACACCGTTCCGGCCATCCGCGACGCCGCTCCCGACGGGGAGGGGCGCGGCACGTGGGACGTCCTGCAGGGCGAGATCGAGTTCCGGAACCTGACGTTCGCGTTCGGCGACCGTGTGGTGCTGCAGGACATCTCCGTTCGCATCCCGGCCGGGCAGACCACGGCGATTGTGGGGGAGACCGGGTCGGGCAAGTCGACGCTCATCGGGCTCATCGCCCGGTTGCACGAGCCGCCGCCCGGGACGGTGCTGGTGGATGGGCGCGATGTCCGCGAGTGGCCACTGCAGGCGCTGCGCGGCTCGATCGGCTTCGTCCCGCAGGAGCCGTTCCTCTTCTCGGACACCATCGGCGACAACGTGGCGTTCGGTCTCGATGCGCAGCGGTTCCCGGGGCTCTGGCCGGGGAGGACTGGAGGGCCGGGACATGAGGGAGGGGAGGCGGAACGGCGCCTGCTCGTCGAGAAGGCGGCCGCCATCTCCAGGCTCGACAAGGATCTGGCCGACTTCCCGCGGGGCTACGACACCATGGTCGGCGAGCGCGGCATCACGCTCTCGGGCGGCCAGAAGCAGCGGACCGCGCTGGCGCGCGCCGTGGCGGTCGATCCGCGCATCCTCGTCCTGGACGACTCGCTCTCGGCCGTCGACACCTACACCGAGGAAGAGATCCTGTCCCGTCTCCGCGCCGTGATGCGCGAACGGACGTCGATCATCGTCTCGCACCGGATCTCCACCGTGCGCGAGGCCGACCAGATCCTGGTCCTCAGCGCGGGACGGATCGCCGAGCGCGGCACACACGAGGAGCTGCTGGCGCATGACGGGCTCTATGCCGAATTGCACCGCAAGCAGCTGCTCGAAGAGGAGCTGGCGGCCTCCTGATGCAGGACGACGAGATCCTCGGGAAGGCCTACGACGGCCGGCTGATGCGCCGGCTGCTCACCTATCTTCGCCCCTACTGGCTCTCGGTCGCCGTGGCCCTGGCGGCCATCATCACCGGCGCCGTCGCGGCCCTCGCACAGCCGTACCTGATGAAGGTGGCCATCGATCAGCACATCGCGGTGGGCGAGCTGGACGGCCTCGGTGAACTGGCCTGGCTCTACGTAGCCGTCCTCGTCGGCGCCTTCGCGGCGGAGTACGTCCAGACCTGGACGATGCAGCTCACCGGGCAGCGGATCATGTTCGACATGCGCATGGCCATCTATGGCCAGCTGCAGCGGCTCGACCTCCGCTACTACGACCGCAACCCGGTGGGTCGGCTGATGACGCGCGTCACGTCGGACGTCGACGTGATGAACGACCTCTTCACGTCCGGTGTGGTCACCATCTTCGGCGACGTGTTCACGTTGTTCGGAATCATGGGCGTGATGCTCTGGATGAACTGGCGGCTCGCGCTGGTGGCCTTTGCCGTGCTGCCCATCATCGCGCTCGTCACGAACTGGTTCCGGAAGAACGTGCGCGAGTCCTACCGCGTGGTGCGCGGCTGGATTGCGAAGATCAACGCGTTCCTCCAGGAGAACATCACCGGGATGTCCACCGTGCAGATCTTCCGGCGCGAGGCGCTGAACTTCGCGAAGTTCGACGAGATCGACGCCCGGCACCGCGACGCGAACATCGACTCGATCTTCTACTACGCCGTGTTCTACCCGGCCATCGAGGCCACGAGCGCACTGGCGTCGGCGCTCATCATCTGGTACGGCGGCGTGAGCGCCATGGACGGCATGCTCACGCTGGGCGCCCTGGCGGCCTTCCTCCAGTACTCGCAGCGCTTCTTCCGCCCCATCTCGGACATGTCCGAGAAGTTCAACGTGCTGCAGGCGGCCATGGCCTCATCGGAACGGATCTTCAGGCTGCTGGACGAGCCGGTCGAGATTGCGTCCGCTCCATCCCCGGTCCATCCCACGGTGGACGGCCGGGGCGGACACATCGTGTTCGACCACGTCTGGTTCGCCTACAACCAGCCTGCCGGCGCCGAACCCGAGTGGGTGTTGAAGGATGTCTCGTTCGAAGTCCGGCCGGGCGAGCGGATCGGCATCGTCGGCGCGACCGGCTCTGGCAAGACGACGCTGATCAACCTGCTGCTGCGGTTCTACGACGTGCAGCAGGGAGCCGTGTGCATCGACGGCGTCGACGTGCGCCGGCGCAGCCTCGACGACCTGCGCGCGATGTTCAGCCTCGTGCTGCAGGATGTGCACCTCTTCAGCGGCACGATCGCCGACAACATCAGGCTGGGGCACACCGGCATCGACGACGCGGGCGTGCGCCGGGCCGCTGAGGCCGTGCATGCTGACGCGTTCATCGAGCGGCTTCCGCTCGGCTACCGGGCCCCCGTGGCCGAACGTGGCTCCACGCTGTCGGTCGGGCAGAAGCAGCTGCTGTCGTTCGCGCGTGCGCTCGCGTTCGACCCGCGGATCCTGATCCTGGACGAGGCGACGTCGAGCGTCGACACCGAGACCGAGCTGCTCATCCGCGACGCACTCGGCCGGCTGATGGCGGGGCGGACGACCATCGCCATCGCGCACCGCCTCTCAACCATCCAGGACATGGACAAGATCCTGGTGCTGCACAAGGGCGTGCTGCGTGAGGCCGGCACGCACCAGGAGCTGCTGGCCCTGCGCGGCATCTACTGGAAGCTGTTCGAGTTGCAGTACGCGCAGCGGGAGACCGCGTCGTCGGTCGGGGCCGACGGACACTCGTAGTGCCGGGCGCGGCCTATGGAGTCGGTGCGGGCACGACCGGCAGCGGCCGCGAGGGCAGGGGATCGGCCTCGAGCTCCTGCTGCTTCCGGAACCGCTCGAAGAAGCCTCGCGTGGTGGCGTGCGGATTCCAGCCCAGGCGCAGCACGGTCATCCGGACGGATCGGCGACCGAATCGCCTCGCCTCGTCGCAACTCCACATGTAGAGGTCGATCTCGCGCCCCTGGACGGCAGGACCCGTGTCCATCACGGTGTAGATGCCGTCGTACTTGTCCTCCTTGAAGTCGAGCTGCACGATCGAGCCCATGGGCAGCAGGGTGGGGTCGGCGGCGGTGATGCCGGTCTGTGCTGTCACGCCGGAACTGGTGACGATGCCCTTGCAGTAGGCCGTGGCGGCGAACGCCAGGCGGGCGCCAGGGGCCGGCGGCGCCGTCGGGTCGAACCCGGGTTCGATGAGCGTCAGCGGCAGCGAGACATACCGGGAGTCGAACATCGTCACGCCGAGGAGCGAGAAGAAGGCCCCTGCGGCGATGGCCCAGACGAGTGCCTTCCACCAGAACGAGCGGGAGACAAGCAGCATCAGCCTGCCCGGATTGTACCCGCCGGGTTGCGGCAAATGCCAACGGGCAGGGGGGGGATTGCGGGGAAGCGTGACGGACTGCGCCGGACGGGTCAGCCCTGTGAAGCCCTGGGCGGCTTGTGGTGCGCGGCGTAGTGCCGCCGGCTGCGCACGACGAATGCGAGGGCGAGCCGGTAGGCCAGGGCAGCCAGGAGGGCGGCGCCGATCGACGACCCGAGCGTATAGGGCCACAGCAGCGGCCGGACCAGCCTGACCAGCTCGTGCCAGAACTCGGCGCGCATCACCGAGAGCTCGAACATGTCGCCGAGCCGCTCGCGCAGGTCGGCTGGCGGTTCCACCCGCAGGATGGCCGCACCCGCCATGGTGGTGAACGCGTAGTACGGGGCGAGGATCCACGGCAGGTTCGAATAGACGCCGAGCAGCACCGCCACGCGGTTCAGCCGCAGGACGAACGCCAGCGCGACGGCGACGATGGTGTGCAGGCCCAGGAAGGGTGAGAAGCCGAGGAATACCCCGAGGGCGTATGCGCCGGCCGTGCGCTCGGGCGTGTCGTGCACGTGCAGGAGCGCCTCGAGCCAGCGCCCCACGATGCTGCGCGTCGCCCGGATCATCGGAAGTGGGAGTATCCAGCCGGCAGGGTCGACATCGAACCGTCGGACAGGGTCATCGTGCGTGACAGGTCTGCCGTGCAGACACCGATGCGCGTGATGGCCACGCCACCGTGCGCAAACGCAGCCTTGAGGCGCCCGCGCATGCGGGGGCGCACCGTGAACAGCAATTCGTAGTCGTCTCCGCCCGTCAGCGCCGCGTGGAGCGGGTCGACGCCGTGCCGCTCGAACCACGCGCGGGCCTCGGGCTCGATCGGCAGCGCGGCAGCCTCGAGCGTCATGCCCACGCCGCTGGCGTCGGCGATCCGGGCAACTCCGTCAGCCAGTCCATCGCTCAGATCGACGCATGTCGATGGCGCGCGGTTGCGCCCGAGCAACTGGCCCACGCGGACCCTGGCGGCCGGCCTGAGGTAGCGGGCCACGCAGGTGCCTGCCGTCTCCTGGGCACCATCCCTGAGCATCGCGAGACCGGCGGCCGCCGCGCCGATCGCGCCCGTTACGTAGACGATGTCACCTGGCCGCGCTCCGGCGCGTGTGAGCACGCCACGGCGCTTGACCGTGCCCAGGGCGGTCACGTCGACCGTGAGGGGACCTGGCGTCCGCGTGAGGTTGCCACCCACGACCGTCACCTGGTGCGCGCGTGCCACCGCCGCGAAGCCATCGATCATCCCGTCGAAATCTCCCGTCGGCATATCGGCCGGAAGCGCGAGGGAGAGGAGGGCAAGGCGGGGCGTGGCCCCCATGGCCGCCAGGTCGCTGAGGTTCACGGCGAGGGCGCGGTGGCCGATGGCGTCCGGCGGTGTGTAGCGCCGATCGAAGTGGACGCCGTCGACCAGGGCGTCGACCGTGAGCACCTCGAGCCGGTTGCGTTCGGTCTCGACGACCGCGGCATCGTCACCAATGCCGACGGTGAGCCAGGCGGGGGGAGCCGCGAGCCGCTGGTGGATGCGCGAGACCAGCTCGCGTTCGCTGAGGTCGGCAACCGTCACTTGGCGTAATCGACGGCCCGCGTCTCGCGGATGACCGTCACCTTGATCTGGCCCGGGTACTCGAGCTCGTTCTCGATGCGGCGGGCGATGTCCTTCGAGAGCCAGACCGCTTCTTCGTCGGTGATCTTGTCGCTTTCGACCATGATCCGGATTTCACGGCCGGCCTGGAGCGCGAACGACTTGGACACGCCCTTGAACGAGTCCGCGATCCCCTCGAGCTTCTCGAGCCGCTTCACGTACGACTCGAGGATGTCGCGCCGGGCGCCCGGCCTTGCTGCGGAGATGGCGTCGGCGGCCTGGACGATCATGGCCTCGAGCGAGGGCCAGTCGATGTCCATGTGGTGTGCGGCCATGGCCATCACCACGGCGTCGGTCTCGCCGTGCTTCCGGAGCACGTCGATGCCGAGTTCGAGGTGGGTGCCCTGCATCTCGCGGTCGATGGCCTTGCCGATGTCGTGCAGGAAGGCGGCCCGGACGGCCACGTGCGCATCGAGGCCGACCTCCTTGGCCATGATGCCGGCGAGCCGGGCGACCTCGGCCGAGTGCGAAAGCACGTTCTGGCCGTACGAGGTGCGGTACTTCAGGCGTCCCATCAGCCGCAGGATCTCGGGATGGAGGTCGTGCAGACCGAGTTCGAAGGCCACCGACGCGCCCTCCTTGCGCACCTCCTCGTCGGTCTCGTCCTTCACCTTCTGGACGACCTCCTCGATGCGGGCGGGGTGGATGCGGCCGTCGGCGATCAGCTTCTCGATGGCCTTCTTGGCGATCTCGCGCCGGTACGGGTCGAACCCGGAGAGGATGATGGCCCCCGGCGTGTCGTCGACGATGAGGTCGACGCCGGTGGCGAGCTCGAGCGCGCGGATGTTGCGCCCCTCGCGGCCGATGATGCGCCCCTTGAGGTCGTCGCTCGGCAGGTCGACCACCGACACGGTGGTCTCGATCGCGTGCTCCGCGGCGCTGCGCTGGATGGCCTCGGTGATGTACTGCTTCGCGCGGTCGCTGGCGGTCTCTCGCGCCTCGGCGTCGAGCCGCTTCAGCAGGTTCGCGGCATCGTGCCTCGCATCGTGCTCGATCTGCCGGAGCAGCAGCTCCTTGGCCTCCTCGGCGGTGAGGCTCGCCACGCGCTCGAGCTCGTGCTGCTGCTGCAGGACGAGTTGCTGGTAGCGGGTGGCGGCCGACTCGGCCTGCTGCTCCCTCGCCGTCACCTGACGCTCGCGCGCCTGCAGCTCCTTCTCCACGCGCTCGAAGGACAGCTGCCGCTCGGTGAGCTGGGCTTCACGCCGGACCAGCGACTGTTCGAGCGCCTGGGCCTGCTGGCGCTCCGAGCGGGCCTGGCGCTCGGCGTCGGTGAGGATCTCGTGCGCCTTCTCCTTTGCGTCGAGCAGGGTTTCCTTGCGGTGGGTCTCGGCGTCGCGTTCCGCGTCGCGGACGATGCGCAGCGCCTGTTCCTCGGCCCGCCCGACGGTCTCGGCGGCGATGCGCTTGCGCGTGGCCACCCACGCGGCGAACACCGCACCGGCGGCGACGAGGGCAAGCACGACGCTGATGAGATGTCCGGCTAACGGCAACACGCGTGACGTCCTTTCCCGTGACCCACGTCGGGCATCGCTGGGCCGGCGCCGCGCGCGGGGGATTCCACCCCGCTGAACTTCATGAAGGGGAGGGGGCGAACGTTCCCCGCTTTGCCGTGTGGGGAGGTCGATGAACCTGCGGTAGCAGGTGGAGCCGCTGATATAAGCCGCGCTTCAGGCTTCCTCGAACAGAGGCATGCACACCACGCAGCATCGCGACTCACTTGGGTGATGCATTGGCTCAAACGAGCCTGCACCCATCACGCGCAAAGCAGGGAAATCGAAAATGCTGGGAGGATCTTACCGCTGAAGGACCGGGGGGGCAAGGACGGATCACGTCATCAGCACGCGGTCGACGATCTGCTCGAGTTCGCTTGCGCGCTCGGCGATCTGCGACTCGCGTACGCGTGTGGTCTCGCGCGCGCGGAACAGTTCGTCGGCGATGTTGAGCGCGGCGAGCACCGCCATGCGGAGCGAGTCGCTGCCAGGCGTGCTGGCGGCGACCACGCCCATCTTCTGGTCGACGAAGGTGGCGAGGCGCACCACGTAGTCCGGGTCCAGCGAACTCCGGATCGGGTATCGCTGCCCGTGGATCTCGACGGAGATGACGCGCCCCTCGGCCACGCTAGATGTCCAGGGCGTCCAGGTGCGAGAGCATCTCGCCGACGCGGGTGCGGATCAGGTCGCGCTCCTCGCGCAGGGCGGTGAGCTCGGTGGACAGGCTCTCGCCGGCCGCGACGCGAGCGCGCAGCGACTCCACCTCGGCGGTCAGCCGTGCGTTCTCGGATGCGGTGCGGGCCTGCTCGTCCTTCAGGCGTTCGACGACGCTCACGAGCAGCTTCAGCTTTTCTTCAAGTCGGTCGATGGGCTCGAGCTCGACGCTCGACGTGGGGGACTTCGCCATGCGGATCACCGTTGCACGGCGGCATGCTCGCGAACGAGAGCCGCCAGGATAATGTCGAACGAGGCTTGCACCTCAGGGTCGGTGAGCGTGCGGTCCGGCGCCTGGAAGGTCAACCGGAGGGACAGGCTGATCGAGCCGTCGGGCACGCCCTTGCCCTGGTAACGATCGAAGAAGGTGACGCCGACGAGCGGTGCGGGCTGCCCGTCTGCGGCCGCTTGAATGGTGCCACGAATGATCGCCGCAGGCAAGGCATCGGAGACCACGATCGACAGGTCGCGCACCACGAATGGATGACGCGGCAGCGGCTTCACCCACTCCACCGCGCTCGCACGGGCGGCGTCGACCGCGTCGAGGTCCAGTTCGGCCACCACCACCACGTCCTGTCGTGGTGCTCCCGTACGTTCGGCCAGCGCCGGCAGCAGTTGTCCGACCACGCCGACCACCTGCGCACCGACCGTGACCTGAGCGGCCTGGCCGGGCACGAGGTAGGGAAGCCGGGCCGCCTCGAAGGAGGGTGCCACGCCGAGCGCGCTGCACAGCACTTCGACCACGCCCTTCGCGTCGAAGACGTCCACCGGCCGGGGCGGGGCAGACCAGTGCTCGGCCGCGCTGCCTGTCCACGCCAGCGCGGCGCCACGGGTTTCGCCAGACGCGCTGGTGAACCGCGCGCCGATCTCGTAGAGCCCCACGTCGCGGCGCCCATGCCGTCGGTTGTGGCCGAGCGATCCGACCAGGCCTGGAAGGAGCGATGGGCGGAGCACGTCGAACTTGGCCGAGAGGGGATTGGCCACCGGCACGATGGCCGCCACGGCAGCGTTGGCGACGTACGCCTCCGCATCGCGCCGCTCGATGAAGCCGAAGGTGACCGCCTCGGTCAGGCCTGCCGACGCGAGGATCCGCCGTACGAGCTGGTCGCGGGACACCCGGGGGTCGGGCGGCGCCGCGGCCTGGGTCATGACAGGGAAGGCCGCCTCGAGTCGATCGAAGCCGTAGTGACGCCCGACCTCCTCGATCAGGTCCACCTCGCGGAGCAGGTCCACGCGGACCGTGGGCACCAGGACCTCCCAACCGTCGCCGGTCGGGGAGGCCTGCATGCCGAGCGCGTCAAGGATGCGCGTCACGTCGGCATCCGGGATTCGCAGCCCGAGCACCAGCGCAAGCCGTTCGCGCCGGAGCCGGATGGTGAGCGGCCCGCGCGGGACGGGGTACACGTCCACGGCCTGTCCCGTGAGCCTGCCCGCACCGATCTGGTGCATGAGCGCGACGGCCCGCCTCAGGGCGGTCAGGGGCCCGTTGACGTCCGTGCCGCGCTCGAACCGGGCGGAGGCCTCGGTCTTCAGGCCCAGCCGCTTGCCGGTTCGACGCACCGACGCCGGCTTGAAGCAGGCGCTCTCGAATGCAATCCGCCGCGTGGCGGCCGACACCTCGGAGGCGCCGCCTCCCATCACCCCGGCCACGGCCTGCGCGCGCGTGGCGTCCGCGATGACCAGCATGTCGGGCTCGAGCTTCCGTTCGACGCCGTCGAGCGTGGTGATCGACTCGCCCGGCGCGGCCCGACGCACGCGGATGTGGCGCTCACCCAGCGTATCGAGGTCGAACGCGTGCATCGGGTGGCCGAGCTCCATCAGCACGTAGTTGGTGATGTCCACCAGCGGACTGATCGGACGCACGCCGGCCGCCTGCAGCCGCGCCGTCATCCACTCCGGTGAGACCGCAGGGGTGAGGTCGGCAACAGCCGCGGTGTAACGGGGGCAGAGCTCCGCGTCCTCGATCGTCACGCGCAGGTCTGCCGACGACCCGACCTCGAACTCGGCCAGGAAGCCGGGAAGCCCGCCAATGTCACGCAGGGGCAGGTTGTAGGCCGTGGCGATCTCGCGTGCCAGGCCGATGACGCTGAGGCAGTCCGGGCGGTTCGCCGTCACCTCGAAGTCGATCACGGCGTCATCGTCGCCCACCGGTTCGACCGAGGCGACCTCGAAGCCGCGCAGCGCCATCGTCTCGGCGATGGCCGTGGCGGGAACCTGTACGTCCACGAAGTCCCGCACCCAGGAAATGAGAAGTTTCATCGCTCGTCGTCAGTACGGGAACTGTTCGAGGAACCGGAGGTCGTTCTCGAAGAACATCCGGATGTCCTGCACCTGGTGGCGGAGGATGGCCACCCGCTCGATGCCCACGCCGAAGGCGAAGCCGGTATAGCGCTCGGCATCGATGTCGACCGCTTCGAAGACCGCCGGATGCACCATCCCGCAGCCGCCGATCTCCACCCACCCGGTTCCCTTGCACATCGCGCAGCCCTTGCCGTCGCACTGCCAGCAGGAGATGTCGACCTCCGCGCTCGGCTCGGTGTAGGGGAAGAAGCTCGGCCGGAACCGCACCCGTGACGTCCCGGAGAACATGTCGCGTGCGAAGGCCAGGAGCGTGCCCTTGAGGTCGGCGAGCGAGATGCCCTCACCGACGACCAGCCCTTCCATCTGCGTGAACATCGGCGTGTGGGTCAGGTCCAGGTCGTCGCGGCGGTAGACGCGGCCGGGCGCCACGATGCGGATGGGCGGCTGGTGCGCCTGCATGTACCGGATCTGGATGGACGACGTGTGCGTGCGCAGCATGGTGCGCAGGTCGCCGGGCTGGCCGGACTCACCGCGGACCGGGGTGCCCAGGTACAGCGTGTCCTGCATGTCGCGCGCGGGATGCTCGCCCGGCATGTTCAGCGCATCGAAGCAGTGCCACTCGTCCTCGATTTCGGGCCCTTCGACGATGGCGAACCCCATGCGGGTGAAGATGGCCTCCATCCGGTCGCGCACGACCGTCAGCGGATGGCGGCGTCCCAGCCTCGGTGCGCGCCCAGGCAGCGTGACGTCGATCGCGCCGGCGGGCCTGGCGTTCGCCTCGGCGGCCTCGGCGTAGCCCGCCCAGCGCGCCTCGATCTGCTGCTTCAGTTCGTTGGCATACCGGCCAATCAGCTTCTTCTGGTCGACCGGTGCGCTGGCGATCAGCTGCATCCAGCCGGCGACCACGCTGTTCTTGCGCCCGAGGAAGCGGTCGCGAACCGCCTGCGCGTCCCGCAGGCTGGCGGCTGCAGCCAGGTCGCGCTCGAAAGCGGCCAGTTGCTCGGCAACGGAGGTGGAGTCGGGGAGAGACATCGGGAAGTCAGGACTCAGGATTCAGAAGTCAGAGGTGAAGTGTAGAAGTTACGACAGGAGCACCAAAGAAAAAAGGCAAAGGCGCCAACTGGGGAGCGGCGCCTTTGCCTCGAGTCGTCTCGTTTCTGACTTCTGGGTTCTGACTTCTCGGTTGGTGAGCGGCCGTCAGCCGCGCGCCGGGAGCGACGCCTTGGCCTGGGCCGCCACCGCGGCGAACGCGGCGGGGCTGGTGGCGGCAAGTTCGGCGAGGCTCTTGCGGTCGAGCGTGTTGCCGGCGTGCTTCAGGCCGTTGATCAGCTGCGAGTAGGTGAGGCCGTTCTGGCGCGCGGCCGCATTGATGCGGACGACCCACAGGCGGCGGAAATCGCGCTTCTTGTTGCGGCGGCCGACGAACGCATACTTCAGGGCGGTGTCGACCGATTCCTTGGCGGCCTGATAGAGCTTGCTCTTGGTCTGGTAATAGCCCTTGGCAAGTCCCAGGAGCTTCTTGCGCTTGGCGCGGCGGACGGTTCCTCGTTTGACGCGTGGCATTGCAGTGTCTCTACTGGCTTTGAGCCCGGGGACCTGCCCCTGACCCTAAGAACTTTGGCTGGCGCCAGCGTGGCCGAGCCGAAAGCGGTGAATCCGAACTCCTGCGCCCGAATCAGGCGTAGGGCAGCATCCGGGCCAGCTTGACCGCGTCCGGTTCGGCGACGACGGTCGTGCCACGGAGCGCGCGCTTGCGCTTGGTGGTCTTGCTGGTCAGGATGTGGCGCTTGAACGAGCTGCTCCGGAGGAACTTGCCCGTCTTGGTCTTCTTGAAGCGCTTGGCAGCGCCTCGGTGCGTCTTGAGCTTCGGCATGATGTCCCTGGTCTCTTTCCCTGTCGAACTACGAGCTACGACTGCTGCTGGTCCGGGGCCGGTGCGGCCGGAGCCTTCGGCGCCGCCGGACGTCCCTTGCCACCGCCCGACGGCTTGCGGCTCAGGATCGTGTGCATCTGGTTGCCTTCGAGCCTGGGCATCGACTCGGCGATGGCGACCTCGCCCAGTTCCCCGACGAGCCGCTCGAGGATGCGGCGGCCGATCTCGGGGTGGGCCATCTCGCGGCCGCGGAAGAAGATGGTGGCCTTGACCTTGTCGCCCTCTTCCAGGAAGCGCTCGATGTGCTTCTTCTTGAACTGGTAATCGTGTTCGTCCACCTTCGGACGGAACTTGATTTCCTTGACCTCGATGA
>WBZO01000958.1_pt2 | contig 17597 bp, 15 predicted proteins | sample 5204261 | NCBI WGS metagenome assembly WBZO01 (sample SAMN12412400, study PRJNA552823) | activated sludge metagenome | isolation source: activated sludge from anammox sidestream of wastewater treatment plant... | place: USA: North Carolina | collected 2017-09
GGGGCGTTTTGCGTATCTGGCGGAGAGACGGCAGATGAAGTTCCCCGCGGGGTTCGACTCTGCAGATTGCGACGGCCACCACGCATGTCCGCCTTTCACGGAAGGGGCGACCCGTCGTGGTTCTGCTCCGGCGTTGCTCTGGATCTTGACTCGGGTGTCAACTTGAAAATGCCCCGCAAGCGAGATCGCTGAGTCACGGGGGGAGCATGCAAGTCGTCCGATTGCGCTCTTGATGCTCTGCCTCCCAATGGCACGCCAATCCCTTTGAGTGGTACCCCTTGAGCCGATTCGACGGGTGCGGGTGCGTTGGGAGGGGCGCTTGATCCCTGCGATTCTGACGCATGTGCCGCATCGCCCGCCCTCAGCGCTTGATCTTCGCTCATCTGGACTTTTTGCTTTAACGTGATGGCCTCGACTTTGACTTCGCCGGACTGTGCGGCAGTCTGCGCATGGCTCACCGCGCAGACGCAAGCGCCAGCCCTGCTGATGTCGCGATGAGAATGAACTTGGTATTCATGGGACACCTACTTCTTGAAAAGAGAGTCGGTTCTCGTACAGCGGGCCCATCTCCACAGATCCGACAAGATGTGCATCGGCCGCCGCTGCATGGACGGTCGGAAAAGTAATACCCATTGCGTGAATGGAATTTGACTCTCGGATCGACGGCGATTACTTCGACGAAAGCGGGCGCTGAGGGTCAGGCTCCGCTGGGCCAAAAGGCGAAAACAGGTCGCCTATACGTGCCTGCACCATGTAAACTGTGCGCCCCCGGCAGCGCGGTACGCGCCGAAACGCCGGGCTCCATGGTGGCCCCGTCGGCCCCTCGCGACGCTAGGTCGAAAACCCCGCCAGGGCCGGAAGGCAGCAACGGTATCGACTGATGCGGGCGCCGAGGTCAGCCGGCGGGGCCGCCGCCTTTCCGGCGCGACCGGGGCATCAGATCCCCTTTTCCCAGGTCTTTTCGTAGCCATCGCGTAGTCGCGCGAAACCAGCATCGACGTCGGCCAGCGGACGCTTGCCGCGCACCTTGCGCAGCGAACGACGCAGGCGCAGCAGGTTGGCCTCGCGCCAACCGGAAGCGATGATGCGCACCCGCGAACGATCGAAGTCGATCATCCAGCCGTGCCATTGCGGATCGAACAGAAGGTTGTGCGCGTTGAGGTCGGCATGATCCACGCCGGCGCGATGGAAGCGCGCAACCAGCTGCCCGACCGCCTCCCACGGCACGTCCCTGCTGCCGGCCAGTTCGGCCAGCGAAGACACGCCCGGGAGCCGCTGCATCAGGATCGCTGCGCGGTACTGCAATCCCTCGCGGCGATACCACGCCGCATACGCCATCGGCACCGGCAATTTCTTCGCGCGCAACTGACGCAGCAGGCGGAATTCGGAAAAGCTGCGCACATGCTGGATTCCGCGCCAGAAATGCAGGTCACGATTGAACCTGGCGACCAGCCCGCCGCGCAGGAAATGGCGCAGGAACGCCTCGCCCTCGCCCAGGTCGATGAACCATGCACCACCGCGTCCGCTACCCGCCACCGGCTGCGCCGCATCGCCCCAGTGCGCCGGGTCGAACCAGGCGGGATCCGGTTGGCGGACCTGGGATCGGTCGAACAGCACCGCGCCGTAGCCATGCGCGTCATGGAACGGCGTCAGGTGCTCGTTGGGGTCCAGATGGGCCATCCCCGCGAGTCTACCTTCCCCGCGGGCATTGCTCTATCCTTCCTTGATGATCAACGTGCTTTGCATCAAATGGGGCGCCAAGTACGGGCCCGAATACGTCAACCGTCTGCGCTCGATGGTCAAGCGCAACCTGGCGCGCGAACATCGTTTCGTCTGTCTCACCGACGACCGCACCGGGATCGACCCCGACATCGAGGTGTTCGACATTCCGGCCATCGGCATTCCCGACTTCGACATGCGCGTGCCCTGGGTCCGCGGGCACGGCTGGCTCAAGGTGACGAGCTTCGCCAATCCGCTGCACGACCTGACCGGCACCACGCTGTTCATCGACCTGGATGTGGTGATCGTCGGCTCGCTCGACCGCTTCTTCGAACCGGACGGCGAATTCCTGGTCATCCGCGAATGGGACAAGCGCGACGGCACCGGCAACACCTCGGTCTATCGCTTCGAAGCCGGCGCGCAGTCGGGCCTGCTCGACATCCTGCGCAAGGATCAGGCCAGGGTTCTGGGCGAAGTGCGCAACGAGCAGGAATTCGTCACCGGCACGCTGGCCGCCGCAGGCAAGCTGCGCTACTGGCCGGCCGAATGGGTACGCAGTTTCAAGCGCCACTGCATCCCCGCGCCACTGGGCTGGTTCGGCACTCCGAAGATTCCCGAAGGCGCCGCCGTGATCGCCTTCCACGGCCACCCGCACCCCGACGAAGCGCTGGCCGGCCGCAGCGGCAAGTGGTTCCGCAAGGTGCGCCCCACGCGCTGGATCGCCGAATACTGGCGCTGAAGCGCCCGTTCGGAACGATCCGGACGGCCGCCATGCCTTGCCCGGCAACCGCCGTCCCCGTATCATTTGCGGCCCGCTTCCGGAGAGGTGGCAGAGCGGTTGAATGTACCTGACTCGAAATCAGGCGTAGGTTTATAGCCTACCGAGGGTTCGAATCCCTCCCTCTCCGCCAGATACGCAAAGCGCCCCCTCGTGGGGCGTTTTGCGTATCTGGCGGAGAGGGCCGGACGAGTAGCCCCACGCAGGGTTCGATTGATCGGCAGGAACGCCGATCAAGACAGCCACAGGCTGCCCGAAGGGCGAGGGCCATGGATGGCCCGAGTCTATCCCTCCCACCCCAGCATGCACGCGCGCCCCCTCGTGGGGCGTTTTGCGTATCTGGAGGAGAGGGCCGGACGAGTAGCCCCTCGCAGGGTTCGATTGATCGGCAGGAACGCCGATCAAGACAGCCGCAGGCTGCCCGGCACCCTCAAACCGGTATCCCGTCACGCTTTGCGATGGTGATCGTGCGCGCATTCACGCGACAGTGCGATCATCGCTGTTCGGCGCAAGGCAAGGATCGCGACGGCGGTCCGGTTTCATCGCCAGATTGCGTTGCCTGTATTTGATTCCCCTGAACTCACACCCACGCCGCATGATCGAATTCGGACACCTGACGCATGTCGGCCTTCGGCGCGAGCTGAATGAAGACACGTATTACGGGGACACCGAACTCGGACTCTGGCTGGTGGCGGACGGCATGGGCGGGCACGCCTACGGCGAGGTCGCCAGTGCGCTGGCGCGCGAGGCCGTCGTCCGCACGGTGCGTTCCGGCAGCAGCCTGTCCGAGGCGATCCGGATTGCCGACGAGGAAATCATCCGTTGTTCGCGCCGTCGCGGCGACAGCTTGCCGATGGGAACCACCATCGTCGCGATGCGGCTGTTCGACAACCGTTTCGAGGTCGCCTGGGTTGGCGACAGCCGCGTCTACCTGTGGCGCGACGAGACCCTGACCCAGATTTCGCAGGACCACAGCTACGTGCAGGAACTGATCGCGCAGGGCGCCATCAGCCCGGCGCAGGCCCGCAGCCATCCGCACCGCAACGTCGTCACCCAGGCGCTGGGCGTGACGGCGCCGGAGCAACTCAACGTGGAAACCCTGAGCGGCGAGTTGCGGCCCGGCATGCAGCTGTTGCTGTGCAGCGACGGACTGACCGAGGAAGTGGACGACGGCCACATCGCGCAGATATTGGCCCATGTCGAATGCAGCGCGCAGGAATGCGTCGACGGGCTGATCGCCGCAGCGCTGGACGGCGGCGGCTCGGACAACATCACCGCGATTCTGGTGCGCAGCCACTGAAGCCGGCACGCGCCGGCCTTTGCGTCCGGCTCAGACGACCGGGCTCGCCTCGGAACCAGCCGGCGCCTCGAGTTCCAGCCACAGGCAGCGCCCGGATTTCTTCTGCAACTGCGCAAGGCGCTCGGCGTGGGCTTCCGCTTCCTCCGGAGCGATCCGCACCTTCGGGCGCAGAGTCGCATCGGCGGTGGCAAGCACCGCCTCGTTCCCGGTGCGGGCAGCGTCCGTCTCGTCCGCCGCTTCGGCAAACCCGATCTCGCCCTGCCCCGCGGTCAACGCGATATAGACGTCGGCCAGGATCTGGGCATCCAGCAGGGCGCCGTGGAGCTGGCGCTGCGAATTGTCCACGTCCAGCCGCCTGCACAGCGCGTCCAGCGAGTTGCGCTGGCCGGGATAGCGCTCGCGCGCCATCAACAGGGTGTCTTCCACCGTGCAGCGATCGAGGATCTTCCCGCGACCCTCGATCCGCGCCAGTTCGGCGTCGAGAAACCCGAGGTCGAAGGCCGCGTTGTGGATGATGAGCTCGGCACCGTCGATGAAGGCCAGGAATTCGTCCGCCACTTCGGCGAAAAGCGGCTTGTCGGCAAGGAACTCGCGGGTCAGTCCGGTCACTTCCTGCGCCCCCGGTTCAAAGTCGCGCTCCGGGTTGAGGTAGCGCTGGAACGTGCGTCCGGTCGGCCGCCGCTCCAGCAGTTCCACGCAGCCGATTTCCACCACCCGGTTGCCGGACTTCCATTCCAGCCCGGTGGTTTCCGTATCCAGTACGACCTGCCGCATCAGCCTGCCTGCTCCTTGAATCGCAATGCCTGTTCCCGCGCCAGCTGATCGACGCGCTCGTTTTCCGGGTGCCCGGAATGTCCCTTGACCCAGCGCCAGTCCACCGCGTGCCGTGTCGCCGCCTGCGCCAGCCGCTCCCACAGGTCGCGGTTCTTGACCGCGCCGCCGCCGGAGGTTTTCCACCCGCGCCGCACCCAGCCCGGCAACCACTCGGTGATGCCTTGGCGCACGTATTGCGAATCGGTGGTCAGGACCACGTCGCAGGGGCCGCGCAGGGCCTCCAGCGCGGCGATCGTCGCCATCAGCTCCATGCGGTTGTTGGTGGTCTGCGCCTCGCCGCCGGCGAGTTCGCGCTCGTGGCCCTGCCAGCGCAGCAGCGCCGCCCAGCCGCCCGGCCCCGGGTTGCCGAGACAGGCGCCATCGGTGTGGATGTCCACCTGCTTGCGCGCCGTCGTCATGCCGGGGTGCCCGCCTGCAGGCCGATCGCGCGCGGCTTGCGAATCGGGGTCAGCGGCAACGTGCGCTTCTCGCAGCGCAGCAGGAAGGCCGGACGCAGCCCGACGCCCGGGTGCGGATGGATTTCCGAACCGGTGCGCCAACCCGCCCCCAGCCCCTGCGATACCGGTTCCGGCTGCAGCCCCACGGCGCGCAGACGGCGCCGCCATGTCATCGGCTCGCGGCCGCGCAGGCCGTGTCCGGTCCAGCGCCAGCGGAAGGGTGCCAGTGGATTGAGTGCCAGCAGCCACAGCCAGCCGCCCGGGATCAGCACCCGCGCGCATTCCTCAAGCAGCAGCTCCGGCTCGGCCGTCATCTCCAGCGCGTGCTGGACGATGACGACGGCGAAGCACTCGCTCGCCAGCGGCAGCGGCAACCCGCAGCGCAGGTCGCCCGCCAGCTCCGGTGCCGACACGGGATGCAGGCACAGCGAGGGCGCCTGCGCCTCTGCCGTGACCAGACGCGCGGCGGCCGGCCCCAGCCACAGGCTGCGCTGGCGCGGGAACTGCTGCAGCGCCGCGCGCACGCAGGCCGCTTCGCTGTCGAGCAGCGCCTTCCCGCTGCTGCCGGCAAACCAGGCGGACGCGGCGGCGGGATCGGGAGGACGGCGAAAGACGGACAGCATCTGCCGATTCTGCGGGAAAGCCGCGCCAACGTCACCGTGCGCGACCGGATCGCCCCGCGCAGGCGGCCGACAATGCGATGATGGCCGGCCCGCACAAGGACAAGCGCCATCGATGGATCTGCACGCCGTTCCCGCCTTCTCGGACAACTACATCTGGCTGCTGCGCGACCGCGACGGCCGTGCGCTGGTGGTCGATCCGGGCGAGTCCGCGCCGGTGCTGGCCGAACTCGGGACTGCGCCGCCGCACGCGATCCTGCTCACCCACCACCACGACGACCACGTCGGCGGCGTGCCCGATCTTCTGGAACGCTGGCCGGACACGCCCGTGTTCGCACCCGAGGAGGCGCGCATCGCGCGGGCGACCCGGCGCGTCGGCGACGGCGAATCCATCCAGGCGGGCCCTTGGCGGTTCACCGCGCTGGCCGTGTCCGGTCACACCCGCAGTCACATCGCCTGGCACGGCGAAGGCCTGCTGTTCTGCGGCGACACCCTGTTCAGCCTTGGCTGCGGGCGGCTGTTCGAAGGCACGCCGGAGCAGATGCATGCCTCCCTGCAGCGGCTGGCGAATCTGGCCGATGCACCGCTGGTGTGCTGCGCGCACGAATACACCCTGGCCAACGCGGCGTTCGCGCTGGCGGTCGATCCCGACAACGCCGCGCTGCGGGCTCGCATCGGCCAGGCCTATTCGGCCCGCAGCGCGGGCCAGCCGACCCTGCCCACCACCCTGCGCAGCGAGCGCGCCTGCAACCCGTTCCTGCGCTGCGCCGAACCGGCCATCCAGGCGGCGGCTGCCCGCCACGCCGGCAGGACGCCAAGGGACGCCATCGACACCTTCGCCATCCTGCGTGGCTGGAAAGACGGGTTTCGCGCATAGGACCGGCAGGTCGATTCGACGCAAGGCGAACGCCCGGACTGGCCGCAGGCGACTGCGCAAGGCAAACTAGAGCATTGACTCGAAGCGCGTCCAGCGCATCCACCGCCAAGGAGACACCATGGGATTCCTGCAGGGCAAGCGCGCGCTGGTGACCGGCATCGCCAGCCAGCGTTCGATCGCCACCGGCATTGCCGACGCCTTTCACCGCGAAGGCGCGCAGCTGGCGCTCACCTACCAGAACGAGAAACTGAAGTCGCGGGTGGAAGCCGCCGCCGCCGAGTACGGCAGCGACATCGTGCTGCCGCTGGACGTGGCGGACGATGGCCAGATCGAGAGCTGCTTCAGCGAACTGGGCAAGCGCTGGGAAGACGGCTTCGACATCCTCGTGCACTGCATCGCCTTTGCTCCGCGCGAGGCGATCGAAGGCGACTTCCTCGACGGCATCAGCCGGGAGGCCTACCACATCGCCCACGACATCAGCGCCTACTCGCTGGCGGCGATCGGCAAGGCCGCGCGGCCGCTGATGAAGGGCCGCAACGGCAGCATCCTGACCCTGACCTACCTCGGCGCCGAGCGCGCGCTGGCCAACTACAACACGATGGGCGTGGCCAAGGCTTCGCTGGAAGCCACCGTGCGCTACATGGCGATGGCGCTGGGGCCCGAAGGCACGCGCGTCAACGCGATTTCCGCCGGCCCGATCCGCACCTTGGCCGCTTCCGGCGTGGCGAACTTCCGCAAGATGCTCAGCCAGTTCGAGGCGGTGGCCCCGCTGCGCCGTGTCGTCACCATCGAGGACGTGGGCAATACCGCCGCCTTCCTGTGTTCGGATCTCGCCGCCGGGATCACCGGTGAAGTCACCTACGTCGATGCCGGCTACAACATCATGGGCATGAGCGGAATCGATTGACCGATACGCCGTCGTCGCGCGCACCAGAAAACGCCCGGACAAGTCCGGGCGTTTCATTTCCACGCACAGGCGCCTGGCGGGCTTACAGACGGTCTTCAGCCACCTTGATCTGGTAGCGCGCCCGCAGCGCCCGGATGTAGGCCTCGCGCGCACGCTGGCCGTCGGCTGCGGACATCTGCTCGCGCAGCGTTCTGCGGTCCTGCGCGGACACCTGGGCGAGATCGCCGTCGTGGACGGCGCGGATGGCGAACACCATGTACGCGTTGCCCAGCAGCGCCTTGCCCAGGCGAGGCTGGTTGTTGGCCGGACGCGGCTGGTTGAACAGCACCGCGACCGCTTCCTGCGAGGGAATCGGCATGCTGCGCTGGAGGCCGTCCAGGCCACCCATCGCCAGCTTCGCCTCATTGGCGGCGTCCGCAAGACCCTTGGCTTCGGCCGACCTGAGCAGCGCATCGGCGGCGGCGGCGGCGGCCTTCCGCTGGCGATCCGCGCGAATCGCGGCGATCACGGCATCGCGCACCTGCTCCAGCGGCAACGCACGCTCCGGTTCATGGTCGAAGACCCGGATCAGCACCGACTTGTTCGGCCCGATCTCGATCGGATCGCTGGCGGTGCCGTCCTGGATCAGGGTATCGGAGAACGCCGCGCGCAGCACCTTCTGATCGCTGGCGATCCCGGGCCCACCGGCGCGGGTGAACGCCGGCGTGGTCTGCACGGTCAGGCCCATCGCCTTGGCCGCCGGCTCCAGCGAGGTCGGCGATTTGAGCACCTCGTCCACCAGCTTGCCGATCAGGTCGTTGAACTCGCGCTCCTGCGAACCCTGCGACAGCTCGCGCTCGAGGTCGGCGCGCACTTCCTCGAAGGGGCGCTGCACCGAGGGGCGGATCTGGCTCACCTTGATGATGTGCCAGCCGAATTCGCTGTGCACCGGCGCGCTGATCTGGCCGGACTGCATCGAGAAAGCGGCATTGCCAAACGCCGGCACCATGTCTTCCTTGCGGATCCAGCCGAGGTCGCCACCCTTGCCCTTCGATCCGGTGTCGTCGGAATTGGCCCGCGCCAATGCCGCGAAATCGGCACCCGGCGCGCGCGCTTCGGCCGACAGCCGGTTGGCCTTGGCCTCGGCCGCCTTCTTGTCGGCCTCGCTGGCGTTGGCCGCCACGGCCACGAGGATGTGCGACACCTCGCGCTGCTCGGGCGAGGAATATTTCGCGATGTTCTGCTGGTAGCGCGCGCGCAGCGCGGCCTCGTCCGTGGCCGGCTTCGGCAGGGTGCTGCCGTCGACCTCGACATATTCCAGACGCACCGATTCGGGTTTGCGGAAATCGCTGCGGTGGGCGTCGTACCACTGGCTGATCTGCGCGTCGGTCACCGGCGCCGTATCCGCGGGCGGCAGCGGCAGCATCACCCAGTTGACGTCGCGGGTCTCGCCCAGCAGGCGCGCCAGCCGATCGACCTCGGCGTTGGTGACGAAGGCGGAATCGGCGATGCCGGCCGGAATCAGGTCGTTCTTCAGGCCTTCGCGGATCTTGTCCTGGAACGCGCGCGGCGTCAGCGGCGGGTTCTGCGAGGCCAGGATCAGCTGGTAGCGGTCGGCGTTGAAGGCGCCGTCGACCTGGAAATCCGGCATCGACTGGATCGCCTTGCGCACCTCGTCGTCGCTGATCGCAAGGTTGTTGTGCTCGGCGGCGAACAGCAGCACCTGGTCGTCGATCAAACCGTCAAGGATGCGTCGCTTGTTGTCCTTCGATTCGAACTGCTTGGCGTCGAAGTTGTCGCCCTGCCGCTGGCGCATGTTTTCGCGCACCAGGTCGAGGCGCTGGCGGAACGCGTCGGACTCGATGTCGGCCCGCGTCCACAGGTAGGTGAACGGCCACATGTTCGGCGCCGAACTCCACCACGTCGGCGGCTGCGCGATCCGCGCCACGTAGGTCTCCACGCTCTGCTGCATGTACGACTCCATGCCGAAAAAAGCGAATGGAACCGTCACGATCGTGAGGATGATGCCGGCGATCCAGCCGGTGGTCTTTTCGCGTAGGGCTTGCAGCATGATGGGGGTGCGCTGGGGTCGAGCCGCCTAGTTTAGCGCGGCGCGCAGCCCGAATCTCCCGCCGCGGGCCGCAGGCAAAGAAAAGCCCCGCATCGCTGCGGGGCTCGGCTTGTGATCTGGCGGAGTGGACGGGACTCGAACCCGCGACCTCCGGCGTGACAGGCCAGCATTCTAACCGACTGAACTACCACTCCGCTGAGACGGACAAGTGTATCGAACGCCCGCGCGTCGCGCAACAAAATCGCGCCAGGGAATTCGATCTGGTGGGCACTGAGGGGATCGAACCCCCGACCCGCTCCTTGTAAGGGAGCCGCTCTACCGCTGAGCTAAGTGCCCGGAGGAGGAATTATCGCAGCAGCGTCGCAAGCGTGGAACCTTCCGCTCCATTCGGAGCAACGAAAAAGCCCGGCGCGTGGCCGGGCTTTGACGTCGACGCAGGGGCGGGATCAGTTGACCGCGTCCTTGAGCGCCTTGCCGGCCTTGAACGCGGGGTTCTTCGAGGCCTTGATCTTGATGGTGTCGCCGGTGCGCGGGTTGCGGCCGGTGCGGGCGCCGCGCTTGCGGACCGAGAAGGTGCCGAAGCCGACCAAGGTGACCGTGTCGCCCTTCTTCAGGGCCTTGGTGATGGCGGCAACCATCGCGTCGACGGCGCGGCCGGCGTCGGCCTTGGTGAGTTCCGCGGCATCGGCCACGGCTTCGATGAAATCGGCTTTGTTCATTGGATTGTTGGCTCCGTTGGAGGAAGTGTTGCCGGAATGCATTGGCCGGATTCGACGGCGCTCCCCTGTCGACGATCCGGGTTCACCGCGGCATCTTGCAAGCACACCGCGGTCATCGACCTTATACCAGCGCAATTTCCGGCGCGCAACAGGAAAGCAAGCATTGGCGCGGGTTTCAGCGGGAAGTGCTTGAAATCCCGAACAGTCAATGCTTGATCGCCGGGCGCGATCCGGCCTTGCCGCGGGCGCGCCCCTTCACCGCCGGCGTCTTTGCGGGGGCGCCGCTGCCGCCTCGCGCCACGATCGGACGTTCGAGCGCCAGGTCCAGCACTTCATCGATCCATTTCACCGGAACGATCCGGACCTGCTGCAGCACGGACGCCGGAATGTCGGCGAGATCCTTGCGGTTCTCCTCGGGAATCAGCACCGTCTTGATGCCGCCGCGCAGCGCGGCCAGCAATTTCTCCTTCAGTCCGCCGATCGCGCTGACCTTGCCGCGCAGCGTGATCTCGCCCGTCATCGCCACGTCGTGCCGCACCGGAATCCTGGTCAGCATCGACACCAGCGAGGTGGCCATCGCGATGCCCGCGCTGGGCCCGTCCTTCGGGGTGGCGCCATCCGGCACGTGGATGTGGAGATCGTGCTTCTGCAGGAAATCCAGCTCGATCCCGAGTTGCTCGGTGCGGGCGCGTACCACCGACAGCGCAGCCGAAGCCGATTCCTTCATCACGTCGCCAAGCTGTCCGGTGAGGATCACCGCGCCCTTGCCTGGCACCAGCGTGGATTCGATCTGCAGCAGATCGCCGCCCACCTCGGTCCAGGCCAGGCCGGTGACGAGGCCGATCTCGTTCTCGGCCTCGGCGCGGCCGAAGTCGAAGCGCTGCACGCCAAGGTACTTGTCGAGGTTCTTCGCCGTCACCGCGATCGCCTTGGCCTTGCGGCCCTTCGGCTGCGCCCCCTTGAGCGCGATTTCCTTGACCACCTTGCGCGCGATCCGCGCGATCTCGCGTTCGAGGTTGCGCACGCCGGATTCGCGCGTGTAGTAGCGGATGATGTCGACGATGGCCGATTCGGCGATCTCCAGTTCGCCCGCGCGCAGGCCGTTGGCCTTGAGCTGCTTGGGCACGAGGTAGCGAATGGCGATGTTGAGCTTCTCTTCCTCGGTGTAACCGGGGATGCGGATCACCTCCATGCGGTCGAGCAGCGGGCCGGGAATGTTCAGCGAATTGGAAGTGGCGACGAACATCACCTCGGACAGGTCGAGGTCGACTTCGAGGTAATGGTCGTTGAAGGCGTGGTTCTGCTCGGGGTCGAGCACCTCCAGCAGCGCCGAGGACGGATCGCCGCGGAAGTCCATCGACATCTTGTCGATCTCGTCGAGCATGAACAGCGGATTCTTCGTGCCCGCCTTGTTGAGGTTCTGCACGATCCGGCCCGGCATCGAGCCGACGTAGGTGCGCCGGTGGCCGCGGATCTCGGCCTCGTCGCGCACGCCGCCCAGCGCCATCCGCACGAACTTGCGGTTGGTGACGCGGGCGATGCTCTGCCCCAGCGAGGTCTTGCCGACGCCGGGCGGGCCGACCAAGCACAGGATCGGCCCCTTCATCCGGGAAACGCGCGACTGCACCGCGAGATATTCGAGGATGCGTTCCTTGACCTTCTCCAGCCCGTAGTGGTCCGCATCGAGCGTGGCCTGCGCGGCCTTGAGATCCTTGCGGATCTTGCTGCGCTTCTTCCACGGCACGCCCAGCAGCCAGTCGAGATAGTTGCGCACGACGCCCGCTTCCGCCGACATCGGCGACATCTGCTTGAGCTTGGCCAGCTCGGCCTTGGCCTTGGCCTCGACCGGCTTGGGCATTCCGGCCGCGGCAATCCGGCGCGCGACATCCTCCAGATCGTTGGGCACGTCGTCCAGCTCGCCCAGCTCCTTCTGGATCGCCTTCATCTGCTCGTTGAGGTAGTACTCGCGCTGGCCGCGCTCCATCTGCGATTTGACCCGCCCGCGGATGCGCTTTTCCATCTGCTGGACGTCCAGCTCGCCATCGACGAGGCCGACCAGCAGTTCCAGCCGGTCGCCGACATCGACCGTCTCCAGCAGCTTCTGCTTGTCGATCAGGCGCACGCCCAGATGCGCGGCCACGGTGTCGGCCAGCTTGCCGGCATCCTCGATGCCCGCGAGCGTCTGCAGCAGCTCCGGCGGCAACTTGCGGTTGGACTTGATGTAGGTTTCGAACTGCGCCAGCAGGGTGCGGCCGACCGCTTCGAGTTCGCGCGGCTCGCGGCTCAAGGTCGGCGCGATCGGCGTCGCGCTGGCCAGCAGCGCGCCGTCGTCGGCGCGCATGGACGCGACCTGGGCGCGCTCCAGCCCCTCGACCAGCACCTTGATGGTGCCGTCGGGCAGTTTCAGCAATTGAAGTACCTGTGCCACCGTGCCCACGCCGTGCAGGTCGGCGGCACCGGGATCGTCGGTTTCAGCGGTTTTTTGCGCCACCAGCAGGATGCGCTTGTCGCCTTCCACCGCCATGTCGAGCGCGCGGATCGACTTCTCGCGCCCCACGAACAGCGGAATCACCATGTGCGGGAAGACCACGACGTCGCGCAGCGGCAGGACTGGCAGTTGGTGGGTTTCGGCAGACGAACGAGCAGGCATGGAGACTCCAGACGACGGTCGCGGCAGGAACTGCCGCCATGGCTGTGTTTATGGGGCCGCTGCGCGCCGGTTGCAAGCAGGGCGCAAATGCGGCTTGCGGGCGTAAGCGAGCGCCCAAGCGCGGCGCCTGACTGGGAAAGCGCATTTTGGACGCGGATCAACGCGGAAATACGCGGATTGGAGCTTTATCCATCGGATTTCATCGGCGTCGATCCGCGTCCGAATGCTTTTGCCGGAGCAAAGAAAACGTGAGTCAAGGGACCAAAAGCGAAGGCCACCTTGCGGTGGCCTTGCGGATCGATCCGGTCAGTCCGACGACGCGGCCTTGGCCGGCGCAGCGGCATTCTGGTAGATCAGGTAGGGGTCGGACTTGTGCTCGATCACCGACTCGTCCACCACCACCTTGCTGACGTTTTCCAGCGACGGCAACTCGAACATGGTGTCCAGCAGCGTGGATTCGACGATCGTGCGCAAGCCGCGGGCGCCGGTCTTGCGCTTGAGCGCCTTGCGTGCGATCGCGGCCAGCGCGTCCGGGCGGATCTCCAGCTCGACGCCTTCCATCTCGAACAGTTTCTTGAACTGCTTGGTGATGGCGTTCTTGGGCTCGGTCAGGATCTTGATCAGCGCGGCCTCGTCCAGTTCCTCGAGCGTGGCGACCACCGGCAGGCGGCCGACGAATTCCGGGATCAGGCCGTACTTGATCAGATCCTCGGGCTCGACCTGCGCCAGCACCCGGCCGATGTCGGCCTTGCGCTCGGCGCTCTTGACCTTGGCCCCGAAACCAATTCCGCCGGCCTCGGTGCTGCGCTGCTGGATCACCTTGTCCAGTCCGGCGAAGGCGCCGCCGACGATGAACAGGATGTTGCGGGTATCGACCTGCAGGAATTCCTGCTGCGGATGCTTGCGCCCGCCCTGCGGCGGCACGCTGGCCATGGTGCCTTCGATCAGCTTCAGCAGCGCCTGCTGAACGCCCTCGCCGGACACGTCACGGGTGATCGACGGATTTTCCGACTTGCGGCTGATCTTGTCGATCTCGTCGATGTAGACGATGCCCTGCTGCGCCTTGTCGACGTCGTAATCGCACTTCTGCAGCAGTTTCTGGATGATGTTCTCCACGTCCTCGCCGACGTAGCCGGCTTCGGTCAGCGTGGTGGCATCGGCCATCGTGAACGGCACGTTGAGCATGCGCGCCAACGTTTCCGCCAGCAGGGTCTTGCCCGAACCGGTCGGCCCGACCAGCAGGATGTTGGACTTGGCCAGCTCGACCTCGTCGGACTTCTGCCGGCTCTCGATGCGCTTGTAGTGGTTGTAGACCGCAACCGCCAGGGTGCGCTTGGCGCGCTGCTGGCCGATCACGTACTGGTCGAGAACCTCGAGGATCTCGCGCGGCTTGGGCAAGGAACTGCGGGTGGACTGGGCTTTGTCCTCCAGTTCCTCGCGAATGATGTCGTTGCACAGGTCCACGCATTCATCGCAGATGAACACGCTGGGGCCGGCGATCAGCTTGCGCACCTCGTGCTGGCTCTTTCCGCAGAAAGAGCAGTACAGGATCTTGCCGCTGTCGCCGCTGCTGCGGCCCGTTCTGTCTTCGCTCATTCGCCACTCACCTGCGACCGGGATCGCGCCGACCCGATCGTACTATACGCCAGCCCCGGATCGGCAATGTCGGTAGTTTGACGGGGATTTCCCGCCTGCATCATCCGGCCTGGACCGATTCGTCCGGACGCCGGCTGAGAACCTCGTCCACCAGCCCGTAGTCTCGCGCCGCCTCGGCGCTCTTGAAGTTGTCGCGGTCGGTGTCGCGCGCAATGGTCTCGATCGGCTGGCCGGTGTGGCGGGCCAGGATCTCGTTCAGGCGCTCGCGCATCGACAGGATCTCGCGCGCCTGGATGTCGATGTCGGCCGCCTGGCCCTGCGCTCCGCCCAGCGGCTGGTGGATCATCACCCGCGAGTTCGGCAGCGCGTAGCGCTTGCCCGGCGCACCCGCCGCCAGCAGCACCGCGCCCATCGACGCCGCCTGCCCGACGCAGATCGTGCTCACGTCCGGCTTGATGTACTGCATGGTGTCGTAGATCGCCATGCCCGCCGTCACGATGCCGCCCGGCGAGTTGATGTAGAGGCTGATGTCCTTCTCGGGATTCTCGGCCTCGAGGAACAGCATCTGTGCGACGATCACGTTGGCCACGTGATCGTCGATGCCGCCGACGAGGAAGATCACCCGCTCCTTCAACAGGCGCGAGTAGATGTCGTAGGCGCGTTCGCCCCGGCTGGTCTGTTCGACCACCATCGGCACCAGGTTCAGGGCTTTGATCGGATCCATGGGCAGTGCTCGCTCAAATCGTCGTCATGTGGAGTCGCGCCGCGGCCGGAAAGTTCCGGCGCCGGGGCTCAGCGCTCCAGCGCTTCCTGGAAGCCGAGCGCCACTTCGGTGTGTTTGGCGCGCTCTGCGATCCAGTCGATCACCTGCTCTTCCATCACCCGATTCTGCAGGTTCTGCATCATCCGCGGGTCGTTGCGGTACAGCGCGAACACCTGCTCGGGCTGTTCGTAGGTCGAGGCGATCAGGCGCAGCATCTCCTCCAGCCGCTCGCGCTCGAGCTGCAGGTTGTTGCGCCGGGCGATCTCGCCGACCAGAAGTCCCACCAGCACGCGCTTGCGGGCGGCGTCCTGGAAGGCTTCCTCGGCGGCGGTGAGCTGCTGGCCGCGGCGGCGGGCGTCCTCGGCCGCGCTGGCGTGCAGGTTCCGCGCCTCGGTCTCGACCAGGCGCGGCGGCAGCTCGACATCCTTGTAGGCGGCGACCAGGGCATCGCCGACCGAGGTGCGCAGGCGCATCATCAGCGCGCCCTTGAGCTCGCGCTCGAGGTTGCTGCGGATCTCCTTGCGGAACTGCTCCTCTTCGCCGCTCTTGATGCCGAAGCTGCGGATGAATGCGGCATTGACCTCGGGCAACACCTGCTCGGAAACGTCGATCAGGTGGAACGTCGAGGTGACGGTCTTGCCGGCGAACTGCGGCATGTGCCAGTCCACCGGCAGGGTGACGTCGAGGGTCTTCTCCTCGCCCGGCTTCATGCCGACGATGGCCGCCTCGACTTCCGGATAGATGGCGGCCGAGCCCAGCACCGTGCTGGTCTTTTCCATGCCTTCGGCCGGCGTGCGCACGCCATCGACGGTGCTGGAAATTTCCAGGTTGGCCAGGTCGCCGGGCTTGGCTTCACGCTCCACCTTGGCCCAGGTCGCGCGCTGCACGCGCAGGTTGTCGAGCATGCGGTCGATGTCGTCCTCGGTCACCTCGGCGGTGTTGCGCACGACTTCGAGCTTCTCCATGTCGAGTTCGCCGAAGTCCGGCACCAGCTCGACCGAGGCGACGTACTTGAGTTCGCCTTCGGCCGCACTGTCGTCGACCGTCACCTGCGGCAGGCCGGCCACCTTCAGTTCGTTCTCGCGCACCGCCTTGTCGAGGCCCTCGCGCACCAGGCCATCGACGATTTCGGCGCGAACCTGGTCGCCAAAGCGCTGTTCGACCACCTTGGACGGCACCTTGCCGGGGCGGAACCCCTTGATGCGCACGGTGCGGGCGATCTCGCGCAGGCGGTTGCCGACCTGGGCATTGATGTCTTCGGAAGGCAGGCTGAAAACGACGCGGCGCTCGAGGGAGCCGTTGGACTCGACCGAAACTTGCATGATGCGATGACTCCTGGGCGGATTCTCTGGGCGGACTCTCCGGGAATCCGCGGTGACGGGATGGGTTGCAACGGACCGGGCGCTTCCGGACGGAAGCAGCCGACGATCGTCGCTGCGGAACTTGCTAGTTTCGCTTATTTGCCCCCTTCCTGTCACGTTCCATCCCGGATCGCGTTGACAGGCATGGGGGACACGGCCGACAATGCTCGACCCTTCGCCGTCCGGGTGCAACATGGATCGTTGCGCGCAGCGGCGGGGCGGTGCCGCCGGCGGGGTATAGCGCAGTCTGGTAGCGCGCCTGCTTTGGGAGCAGGATGTCGGGGGTTCGAATCCCTCTACCCCGACCATTCCGGCACCGCATCGCGAAGCTTCGGTTCGGGCGCCCGTAGCTCAACCGGATAGAGCACCGGCCTTCTAAGCCGGGGGTTGCAGGTTCGATTCCTGCCGGGCGCACCATTCGGTTGGCGGCGTGCGGCATGGATTCCATGGATGGACGTGCAGGCTTTTTCAAATATGGTGGCTGTAGCTCAGTTGGTTAGAGTCCTGGATTGTGATTCCAGATGTCGTGGGTTCGAGTCCCATCAGCCACCCCATCTTCCCGCAGCCGCGACGTGTGCATTTGCAGGATCGCGGCGGCTTGCTACAATTCGCGTCCTTTCGGGGCCGTTAGCTCAGTTGGTAGAGCAGCTGACTCTTAATCAGTAGGTCCAAGGTTCGAATCCTTGACGGCCCACCATCCCCGAAGCGCCCGGCCTCCGCCGGGCGTTCTTGTTTGCGCCACCCGCAGACACCCGGATTCGAACCTGCGGTTCGCCCGCTGCGCGGGTCCGGCCCTGCGCGTTGCAGCGCGCAGGGCGTTCGCGGGCTCGCCGCCATGCGGCTCGAAAGCCCCGCTCACCCTTGACGGCCCACCATCCCCGAAGCGCCCGGCCTCCGCCGGGCGTTCTTGTTTGCGCCACCCGCAGACACCCGGATTCGAACCTGCGGTTCGCCCGCTGCGCGGGTCCGGCCCTGCGCGTTGCAGC
>WBZO01003519.1_pt1 | contig 17597 bp, 12 predicted proteins | sample 5204261 | NCBI WGS metagenome assembly WBZO01 (sample SAMN12412400, study PRJNA552823) | activated sludge metagenome | isolation source: activated sludge from anammox sidestream of wastewater treatment plant... | place: USA: North Carolina | collected 2017-09
ACGTGCCGCGCGGCAGCCGCCCCGCTCAGGGCTGCGGGCATCTGCTGGGCCGCCGCATAGGTCGACTTGACGCGAAACTGGGCCCAAAGCGCCAACAGGAGCGCCGGGGCGATGAACAGGAAGTAGAGCGGATCGAAAAACATCGTCTTCTCACTAGGGCGGACTCTCGTCCGGCCCGGTTAGTGGTCTTGCCGAGGGCCGTAGTGCCTGCACGCACGCCACGCTGCGGCAAACCCCAACGCGTGCGTACAAGCACGCACCCTGCAACATCTGTTTCCCCAAATCGAGTCGTGTTGTACTGAATTATAGGTGCGTGCCGGGATCGGCAACTGCTTCCCGATTCGGAAAGCCCGATTGGCCGTCCCGCTATACACGGATGTTCCGACTGGCCAACAGGTTACAGCGGCCAGTCAAGGACCGCGCGGCGGGGCGGTCGAGGGGCCCTCGCCAGGCAAACCGGGCAGGGCCTCGCCGGGTGGCTTCGGGGCCGCCTTCGGGGCCGGCTTGGACTCGACCTTGGGCTCCGGCCTCGGCACCGGCACCTGGGCCAGCCACCCGGATTTGCCGAGCTTGGGCAGGTCGATGAGCAGGCCCGCGCGCTGCCCGTCGCTCTTGACGATGCAGGCCGAGTCCCCGCCCGCGTCAATGGCCGCCACTTCGCCGTTTCCCTCGACCGAGCGGAGTTCCACTTGCGGGCGGGCGCCGGCCAGGGTGGCCACGGCGCCGGACGTGCCGCGCTCGTCGGCGCCGGCCACGACCACCGGCTTGCCGTCGCGCCCCGAGAGGACAAGCCGGCCCGCCTGGTTGGACATCACGTCCAGGCCGGCCCGCTCCGAACCATCCGCGCCGACCACCGCCAGGGCCCGGGTCTTGGCCCCGAGAAACTCGGCGCCGGCCGCGTCGAGCTGCGCGCAGCGGAGCCGCTCGACGGTCATCTCGCGGCCCACCACTTCCTCGGCGGCGATCGACCGGGCCCTGAGCTGCGAGGGCGGGATAAACTTGTCGCGCAGGGCCGCGCCCAGGGCGAGGAAGAGAAGCGGATAAACGATCCAGCGTTCGCGAGTGGACATGGTGCTATTACCCAGCGTTTGGTCAACAACATCGCGGTTTCTGCAACTCCGACAGACCGGCTCTCGGCGAATCCTCCATTCACCCCATTTTTCCCAGCCGTCCGCAGGCAGGCCGGGCGCAACTGCGGCCCGCACCACCCTCTCTTCTAACACGCCGCCGGGGCATTTCAAGGGCCGTTTTGAGCCGAGCGCGGTTTAGCCCCAATACCGTTCAATCGAGAACGATTGCTGGCGTAGCCAACCTGTTGTGTAGTCGTGACTTGCAGCCCGTTTCCATTTGGTCGAGTCCACGCATGCTTGCGATCGCGCCGCACAGCAGAAATCGGCGTGTTTTCCGAGGTTGTCGCGTGCTAGCACTGGTTCTCGATTGAACGGTATTGGGTTTAGCCCGAACGCTTGCGTCCGGAGCGGTGGCCCGAACGCTTGCGTCGGGAGCAGCTTACCGGCCGAGTCGCGTCGGATCCGTGCGCGACCCACCCCCCGACGCAGGTGTTCGGGCTATACGATCGGTCGCCGTCCTGGCAGCGGCGGAGCTGTCCACGACGCCGTCACGATGGGCTACAATGCGGGCGGCTGCGCATTCGGCTACCTGATACGCCGGTTCACGATTACGTGAAGAACGCTCGCGCTCGACGGTGGTACCGATTGCACCCCTTGACGTGGGTGTTGGTAGTCGTGGTGGGCGTGTGGCTCGCGTTCGTTCAATTGAGCGCCGCGCCGCGCAAGGTGTTTCACGGGGGGCCGCCACGTGCATTCGTCCCATACCGGTTCTTCGGCGGCTGGCCGTGTCCGTCCGTAGAAGTAGTCGAGTTCCACGATCGGCAGCCGAGCGGATTGTCGGTGAGAATCGAGACCACGGTCCACTGGAGGTATCGAGCCGCGAACTTCGCGGCCTGGCTGGCCCTCGTTGCGTCTGCAGGATGCCTGTTCGAGCGTTGCGTGCGAAACCGGTTCACGTTCTCCTTGCGAACGCTTTTCGTGGTCGTGACGGCGGCGGCCGTGGTGTTTTCGCTTAGGCGAGTCGCGCCGCACCTGACGGCGCCGGCCGATTCGCCGTGGTACACGCAGGCGCCCTGCGTGCTGTGCGTCGCCTGCGCCGTCGGCATAATCGTATCGGGGTTGCCGAGCCTTTGCGGCCGCGTGGCCGCGTTCGTAGTCCACCGGAGGACGTCCTCCAAGGAACCGGCGCCGGGCACGCGTTCCGCGGCTGAGAACCGGAATGGGTGTGGATGTGACCAGTATCGAAATGGGCTACATTAGCCAATTGTCCAAGCGGAGGCCCGGCACCTGCCCGAAGTCGCGCAGATTCGCGGAGAGCAGCAGCACTCCCCGGGCCAGCGCGATGGAAGCGATCTTCAGGTCCATCGTGCCGATCCGAATCCCCTCTCTTCGCAGCCGCCTGAACTCGTCGGCGGCCGCTTCGTCGAATTGGGCGATGGTCCATCGGCTGAAGAAGTCGAAGAGACCGACAAGGCGCTCGTAGGCCGGGATCTGCCGATGCACGTCATTGGAGCGGTGGATCAAGGCCAGCCACCCTCGCATCTGTTCCTCGATCGTGACAGCCGTGGTTGCGAAGTGCTGGTCCGCCGACGCGGCCATGTTCGCGCTCAGGACGGCGGCTTGCGACCCGCCCGACTGCAAGCCGTTGACGTGGTCGGTGTCCAGAAGGATCACGGCTTGGCGTCCTGCTGGGCGGCGCGGCGGTCGGCCTCGCGGAGCTTGCGTCCCTCCTCTTGAATTTCTCGAATGACGGGATCGCCCTCGAACATGCCGACGGTGCTCCGCCAGTCCTTCTTCTCCGTCGCGGAGGCAACCAATCCGGCGACGGTTTGTTCAAGGGACCTGACTCGCTCGTCCAACGTGCGCTCGGCCATACCGGACTCCTGCTGCTCGAATTACACGCGGGCCCAATTCAATTCTATCTCGATACGGGAGGGTTGTCAGCGCCGTCCGGGCAACCTCACTCCATCGCCGGACCGATCCGCAGGTGGCGGAACCACACTTCTTCGCTGTGGTTCTGTAGCCCCAGGAAACCGGCCACGCGGCGGTCTTTGAGCGCCGGCGTGTCCTCGGCCTTGGCGCGGACCACCTCGACCCCGTTGTGGACCACGCGGTACTCGCGCCCGCGGCAGTCGATCTCCAGCGTGTTCCATTGGCCGGCCGGCCGGGCCACGCGCGGGTTGGCGGGCAGGATGCCGTAGAGGCTGGCCGTGTACTGGTAGGGCTGGAGCTTGGCGTAGCGCGGGGCCGCGTCGTCGAGGATCTGCACCTCGATGCCGGCCCCTTGCCCGTGATGGGCGCCGTCCTTGGGCGCGCGGATGTAGACGCCCGAGTTGCCGCCCGGCTTGAGGCGGTACTCCAGGCGGAGGTTGAAATCGCCGTATTCCTTCTGGCTTCGCAGCCACGAGCCGCGCTTGCCCGTGCAGACGAGCATCCCCTCCTCGGCCTTCCAGCAGGGCTCGCCGCCGGCCTGGGAGGTCTCCCAGCCGGCCAGGTCGCGGCCGTTGAAGAGGGACGAGTAACCGAGCTCCGTGATGCGGATGTTGCGGAAGAGGAACTGGCCGCCGCCCGGCACCTCGGCCTGGAGGGCGAGGTAACCGCTTGGGGCTTTCAGGCCATCGGCCTTCCAGGCGGGCTGGCCGTTGATCTCCAGGGCGGCCGATGTTCCCTGGACCGTGAGCTTGAAGCGGTTCCACTCGCCCGGCTTGCACAGGCCCTTGCTCTCGGCGCCCTCGAGCCCGGCCACGTTCCCCTCCATGCTTTGGCGCAGGTTGGCCTGGTAGTCCTTGGGCCAGGGGGCGCCCTTGGGGGGCAGGGGGCAGCGGAAGAAGACGCCCGAGTCCCACGCCTGGTCCTTGAGGGCCTTCCACTCCAGCTCGAGGACGAAGTCGGCGTAGCGATGGTTGGAACGCACCAGGCCGTTGCCGTCCTTGAGCAGGATGCAGCCGTCCTGGACCACGGCCTCGCAGCCGGTCACCTGCCAGCCGTCGAGGGTCTTTCCATCAAACAGTGAATACGCAAAGCCCCCCGGCCCGTCCGCGGCGGCAAGGGGCGAGGTCAAAGCGGCGCAGGCGAGGACGGCAATGGCGAGGCGGCAATGCATGAGCGGGCTTTCTCAGGGGTGGGATGGGTGCGGGGGTGTAGAGACTGCGGGCAGGAGACCTTCGGTCGGCCGTTTCGGCGGGGGCGAAAACCCTCGCCGAACGCAAGTGTATTCGCCGGGACTGCCCTCACCCCCGGCCCCTCTCCCGGATGGGAGAGGGGAGTGACGGACGGCTCGCGGGTCAGCGCGGCGGTCCAGCCCGGCGGCGTCTCCAGGCGCAGAGGCCCAACCCCGCGCTACCGAGCGCGAGGAGGGCCAGCGCCGACGGCTCGGGCACGCGGTTGGTGACGACCATGTCGCGGGCGATGTTCACTTCGGCGCCCAGGAAGGGCCTGGGCAACAGGTCGATGTCAAACGGGATGCCGCTCCGCGCCGCGAGGTACTGGGCATACGTGGCCTTGACCAGCGTGTTGCTACGGAGGCTCATGTACAAGTCGCCGGTGAGCGGGTCGAAGGCCATCCCGTCCACCCAGTCGTCGGTGTCGGTGTCGAGCGGGGTCACCGACGCGCCGAAGGCGCCGGTCGCGGGATCGAAGCTCAGCCCGTACAGCCGGTACGTCGAGCCGGCGTCCGTTCCGAAAAGGACATAGTCGCTGTTGAGCGGATCGATGGCCACTTCGCCGACCAGGTTGTAGCCCGAGGCCGTCCAGGTGGTGATCGCGCCGGTGGCCGTGTCCATGGCCACGATCCTGTTGTCGCTGCGCCCGGAGGTGATCAGGTACTTGCCGTTGGCGGTGAGCCAGGAGTGGAGGTTGCCGCGGTCGCCGTTGGTGATGCCGGTCTGGCCGAGGAGCGTGCGGGTGTAGCCGGCGGGGCCGGGGGTGAACTTGTCCACCTGGCCGTTGCCACCCAGGTAAGTGACGTAGAGGGTGCCGTCGGCTGCCGCGGCCACGTCGCGGACGGTCAGCCCGGAACCGGCCACCTCGTCGGGCTTCAGGAGCCACTCGACCTGCTGCTGCCCCCGGGCAATGCGGTACACGCCGGTGCCCGTCCCCGCGATGTACAGGTTGGCGCCGGCGTCGCTGGCCACGCCGGCGATCGTGTCGTCGCCGTTCACGGTGAAGGTGCTGATCTTCTGGCTGCCGCGGATCTGGTGGACGCTGCGGAGGTTGGTGTCGACCACCCAGAGGTCGCCCTGCTGGGGCGCGGCGGGATAGAGGGGCGGGGCAATTACGGCCAGGTCGCGGAGGATGCTCGCCGCGCCGTTCTGCACGAATTGGCCCAGCGAACTCACGCCGATGGGCGGCCCGATCGCCGCAGCGGCCAGTTGGGCGTTCGTGGCAAAACGGATCTCGCCGCCACTGCCGCGGTCGGAGAAGTACAGCCTGCCCGCGGCCAGCGAGTAAGTCATGCCGTCGACGAAGACCGTCGGGGCGAGCAGTTGCTGGGACGCGGTGCCGATGGCCCCGGTCATCGGGTCGAAGGTCGTGCCCTGCACGCCGAAGTCGCTGCTGTAAAGGATGAAACCCGGCGCGGCGGCGATGATCTGCGAGCCGCCGGCCGTGTTGGCCCCGGGATTGGCGCTTGCGATCATCCCGTCAATCACCCGCATGGCGTGCAGCTTCTTGGTGGTCCAGTTGCCGCTGACCAGGAAGAGTTGGTCGGCCGAGAACGTCAGCCGTCCCGCGCCGTAGTCGGTGAAGTTCTCGCCGAAGTTGCCGACCGTAGTGCCCGTCAGAAAGCCGCCGGAGCCGTCGGGGGCGTACTTGAGCACGGGGTTGTTGCCGGCGGCGACCTCGAACATGGCGTAAAGGCTACCGCTGGAGTCGAAGATGATGTCGCGGACGCTCAGCGCCCCGGCCGGGGCATTCAGGGTCGCGCCGCTGATCTTCACCGTGCTGGTGGTCTGGGCGAAGGGAATGGTCTCGATCTGGAAGGGCTGGGTCGAGCCGTCGCCCTGCGAAAACCACAGGTTGCCGGCCGCGTCGGTGGTCACGCCGCCGAGTCTGGTCGTGGCCACGTTGCTCACCACGCTTCCCGGGCGGAACTGGAGCAGAGAGGTCCCGGTTGCAGACGCGCCAAACACGTCGCCGGGCCGGACCGGGCTGGTGATGATCAGGGCGCTGGCGCGGCCGCTCATGGCTGCCCAGCAAGCGGCAGCCGTTAGAACCAGGGCAAATCGTCGAGTGTTCATGTCATCGCTCCTTTCGGTATGCGAAGTATGAGCCAGACTTGGTCCCACGCCGAGGGACGCCCGGGCCGGAAATCCAGCCCAGGGCCAACAGCCCATCCCCCAATGTGAAGGCCCCCTCGGACTCCATCATAGTCCCAGGCGCAGACACTGCAACCGTTTTGCCATGATGGGAGGTGGGACCGATCGCCCGCCCTTGTCCGGGCCCTGGGCAGGCGCAATACTGCTGGGTGGAGAATCCAGTCGCCAATCGGCCTATTCAGGAGGGCGTAACATGACCTTCGATTTCGCGTCGTCCAAAACCAAGTTCACCCGCCGCGAGGCCCTCCGGCACGGGCTGGGGACGGCCGGACTCCTGGCCGCAGGGCTCCCCTCGGCGCTTCTGGCCCAGGACCGGGCGAGGCCCGCCCCGGTGCGGCCCGACCGCTCCAAGGACGCCCCCAGCGAGCCCGTGGCCATCGGCCGCTGCGAGACCTACGAGCCGCAGACCCTGCGACGCAAGCTCCAGGAGTCGCTGGACCTGATCGGCGGCGTGGCCAAGCTGGTGGCCAACAAAACGGTCACCGTCAAGCTCAACATCACCGGCGGCCCGGGCGCCAAGCTCGGCGGGCTGCCGGCCTATCGCACCTACCACGTCCACCCCAACTTCGTGGCCGCCCTGTGCGCCATCCTCCACGACGCCGGGGCCAAGCGGATCGTGCTGGTCGAGAGCCAATACTCGCCCAAGCCGCCGGAAGAGGTCTACAGTGCGGGCGGATGGGACGTGAAAATGATCCAGTCGGCCGGCGGGCACATCGTGTCGTTCGAGGACACGCGCAACCGCGGGGCCTGGCCCAAGTACAGCCGGCTCACGGTGCCCTGGGGCGGGTTCCTCTACCCGGCCTTCGACGTCAACCAGCGCTACGAGAAGACCGACGTGTTCATCTCGCTGGCCAAGCTCAAGGACCACGCCTCGGCCGGCGTGACCATGGCGGTGAAGAACCTGTTTGGGATCGTGCCCACGTCGCTCTACGCCAACGACGCTCCGAACGAGGACACCACGAGCTACCGCGGGGCCATCCTGCACAACGGCACGCGCAAGGTGCCCGACGGCGTGCCGGGCGAGGTGAAGAACGATCTGGAGCGGCACTGGACGGTGCGCGTGCCGCGGGTGACAGCCGACATCTACGGCATCCGGCCGGTGGACCTGGCGGTGATCGACGGCATCGAGACCAATCGCGGGGGCGAAGGCCCCTGGTGCAAAGGGGTCGAGCCGATCAAGCCCGACCTGGTCCTCGTGGGCCGCAACTCCGTCTGCGCCGATGCGGTGGCCACGGCCGCCATGGGCTACGACCCGCTGGCCGGGACCAAGGAGTTCCCCTTCCCCGGCGAAAACCACCTGGCCCTGCTGGCCTCGGTGGGCCTGGGCACGCACGACCCCAAGCGGATCGAGGTGCGAGGGCTGGCGCTTGCGAAGGCCGTCCACCCCTTCAACCCCAAGCGCCTGCCGCTCGACAAACCCACGGCGCAGACGCCGTACTACGGCCGCCGGGCGAGGGTGATGGTCGGCTGAGTCGGCGCTGCGCAGGGGATGAGTCCAATTATTGCCGAACGACGATTCTGGTCAGGCGTGGCGTCCACCGCGGCAATAATTGGACTCATCCCCTTATGCACCACGCCGGGAATAAACGCCCGCCGCAAGCACTCTAATAGGTACGGCGGCGCGCCGGCGTTGCAGAATCCCCGCCCCAATCGTTAAGATGGGAGAGGTGGCGACCTTCTGGGAGGGCGCGAAGCATGTCCGTCCAGCCACGCGCTTACCGTCCAGACTCGGGCGGGTTCCAGTACGGCCTGGGCAGCCTGCTGGCCCTGACGGGGTTGGTGGCCGTTGCCTGCTCGCTCTTGTTCTCGATGCCGCCCAGGGTGGCCACGCCCGCCCTGGCGATCATCGCGCTCGCCCTGCCCTGCGTCTTCACCACGGTGGCGATCTACGGCCGCGGCTACCGGCGGACGTTCTCGATCGGGGCGCTCTTTCCGGCCGGCGTGATGCTGGTGTGTACGAGCCTCATGCTGCTCATCCACTCGATTAGCGCATATCAGAACCGCGTGGACCAATGGGCGACCTTCGCCGAGAAGGTCGGCCCCTACTACCGGCCGTACGTGGCCGCGAGTTGGGGGGCGTGCCTGGTTTTCGGCGGGCTGAGCGCCCTGGTCCGCTGGCTCGCCGAGCGGGGAAATCGCCATGAAACCTGAGCCTGTGGCGCAAACCGTTCCGCCCGCCTATCCGACGCGGGCCGAGGTGACGTCCGATCCCGGGTGGCTGGACCGGCATTGCCCGCGCGCGTGGCCGCTGGCCGGCGGCTTGGCCGGGGCGGTGGCGGCGATCCTGGCGGCGGGCACCTCGGGCTGCGGAGGCAGACCGGCCGGCACGAGACCCGCGGCGCCGGTCCACGAGCCCGATCCGCTGGTGGTCGAGGCGAGCGACTGGGTGCGGTCGGTATTCGGCAAGCCGGTGCCGGTTCGTGCGCGCTTGGGCGGTGAAAAGATGCCCGCGCCTTGGCTCGAGGACGATGTCAAGCCGGCGCTTCGTGACATGATGGACGAGAATCGGCCGCCGGACGCGAAGTAACCATCGAAGGGGCCCTCTGAGCCCATGCACCTGACCCTTCATCTCACCCGGGCGTGCAACCTCCGCTGCTCCTACTGTTACGCGCCGCCCCGGGCGGATCGGGGAATGACCCTTGAGACCGGCCTTCGGGCGATGGAGTTCGGCGCCGCCCACAACCGCGGCTCCTGCGGCATCGTCTTCTTCGGCGGCGAGCCGCTTTTGTGCAAGGACCTCATCCGCCGGCTCGTGGCCGAAGGGCAGGCCATGGCCCAAGAGGGGCGCGGGCGGTTCCACTTCAAGCTCACCACCAACGGCCTGCTGCTGGACGAGGAGTTCCTGGAGTTCGCCGTCCATAGCGACGTGCTCGTGGCCATGAGCCTCGACGGCGTGCGCCAGTCCCACGACCGCCACCGCCGGCTGCCCGACGGGCGCCCGACCTTCGACCTCCTGCTCCCCAAGCTGCGGATGCTCCTGGCGGCGCGGCCCTATTCGAGCGTGCTGATGGTGGTCAACCCGGACACGGTGCAGTATTTCGCCGACTCGGTCGAGTTCCTGCTCGACGAGGGGACCCGCTACGTGATCGTCTCGCTCAACTACGCGGGCGACTGGACCGAGGCCGGCCTGGACGAGCTGCGGCGGCAGTACGAGCGGTTGGGCGAGCTGTACGTGGCCTGGACCCGCGCGGGCCGCAAATTCTACCTGAGCCCCTTCGAGGTCAAGCTCGCCTGGCACATCAAGGGCCCGGACGCCTGCCTGGACCGCTGCGAGCTGGGCACGCGCCAGCTCTCCGTCGATCCGCAGGGCTACCTCTACCCGTGCGTGCAGTTCGTCGCCGCCGGGCCGGAGGGCGGCTGGTGCATCGGGCACGTCGAGACGGGGCTCGACGAGGCCGCGCGGGCGCGGCTCCGCGACGAGTCGCAGGCCGACAAGGAGCCGTGCGCGGCGTGCGCCCTCAGCGTCCGCTGCCACAACACCTGCGGGTGCCTCAACTGGCAGACCACCGGCAGCGTCAACCGCGTCTCGCCGGTCCTCTGCCGCCACGAGCAGATGCTGGTGCCCATCGCCGACCGCGTGGGCGAGACGCTCTACGGCGAGCGAAACGCCCTATTCCTGCAAAAGCACTACAACGCCGCCTACCCGGTGCTGTCGCTCCTGGAAGACACGCTGGGGAGGAACGAGGGCGAGGGATAGAGTGCGAGGTACGCGGTACGAAAGCAGATGCAAGACACGCATCGAGCGGAAAGTTTGGGCTCATCCGGGAATAGCGTGCGCGGACGAGAACCGGGAGCGGCCACATAGTGCCAGCGAAGTATAATGCCTCTTCTCTGTTACCGTCTGAACAGAGAAGAGGCATTATACTCCGTTTCCTTGCCGAGGCGTTTGTCGTCCCGGAAGTGCTATTTCCCAGGCCCGCGCACGCTTAAGTCGGATGAACCAAATTGCTTCGTATCTCGCACTTCGTAGCTCGTACTTCGTACCCTTCCCTCCTCCCTCCCGGCCGGGGCCGGTTTTTTCGTCCAAACCGCGACGGCCCCTTGCACAGAACCGCACGGCGTGGTAAGACCAAGGCAGAAGAGGCTCTTTTCTTCGGCCATAAGGGAGCGCAGTCCATCGCGCAGGACGGCCCTTCCGACCCGTCCTGCGGGTGAATCGGACAGGTCATTTCTGTGCAGGCCAACAACTCCTGCGCGGCGCCGTGGGCGTCTGCGCACGGACTGTCTCGTCTCTTGCAGCAGAGGAGAAGGCCATGAACGCGCCCAAGCGCGTGGAGTACGTCGATTCCGCCCTGGCCCGCCAGGTGGATGAGCACGTCTGGATCGGCTCGATGTTCGTCCTGGCCGACGCGGGCGGCTTTGGCCAGGACGGACGCCAGGGCATGGAACATGCCCACGGGCCCGGTCCGCACGGCCGCTATTGCCTGCCCCTGGGCTGGTCCGCGCCGGTCGAGCTGCCGGGGATGCTGGTCCGCCCGGCCTCGCTCCCGGGACTGGAGCTTCGCTGCGTCACGAGCGACAAGGCGATCTACCGCGCCGCGCGCGACGCGGTCCACCTGCTGGCCGTGGACCTGCTCCGCCCCGGCGTGGCGAGGGACGTCGTCGTGCGGACCGGCAGCGCGGATTTCTCGCGGCGGCCCGTGCGATTGGACGCCTCGGGCATGGCCGCTGTGACCGTAGTGGACCTCCCGCCGGGCGACTACCAGGCCGCCTGGGGCGACGCCGCGGCGGACGAGCCCGCGTGCGAGTTCACGGTGGCCGAGTACCTGCTCTCGCCGCTGGTGGCCACGCTGGTCCGCCGCACCATGCAGCACGACCCGCCTCGCCTCGCCGTGATGCTCCACCTGGAGACCTTCGGCGTCCCGGTCCAAGGCCGCGTGCGCCTGCAACTGGTGGACCGCGGGGAGCCGGTGGCCACCGCCGTCGTCGAGGCCCGGCAGGGCGCGGCCTACGGCTCGTTCGCACTGGAGGGCGAGGGCCCGCACGCTATCTACGTGCAGATGATCGACGCTCCGTCGCGCACGGCGACCGTGCCCCTTTACGGCAGCCGCCGCGAGGAGAGGAAGCACACCGTCCTCTCGCGCCTCGGGCCGGTGGTCACGGCGTCGCTCCTGCCGGGCCAAGAGTCGCGCGAGGTCCGCGGGCTGTTCCTCGATGAGGAGGGCGTCGAGACCAGCCCCATCCACCTGGAGCGAGTGGACACGCCGGTTGTCCGCCTCCGAGCGGCCGGGCCCGTGCAGGCGGTTTGCGCCCAGGTCGTCGATCTCTCCGTCCGCGATCGGGCCGGAGCAACGCGGCTGGCGGTCGTTGACCGCGCCGAGATGGGCCCCGGCGACGTGATCGAGATCGAGTCCCACGCGCCGCTGGGGCTTGTGGCCGTGGCGTGCTTCGTGGAGGGGAAACCCTGGGAGGGGATGGCGGCCGTGGTCGCGCCCAGCCGGGTGAAGCCGCGGGTGTGCGTGCCCGAGCGTGCCGCGCCGGGCGAAGAGGTGACCATCCAGGTCGACGTTGGCGGGGACGAGGCGAGCGTATACCTGGTGGTCAAGGACGCCCGGCTCCCGGCGCCCGACACGCCGGCCACGCGCCTGGCCGGCGCAATCAAGCGGGGGGCGGAACGGCTGCTCGGCCGGGTGCGCGAACCGCGCGGCCCGCTGGCCTGCCGCTCGGCCTACCTGGCCGAATGGCTGCTTGTCCAAGGGATCATCAGCCGCGAGCAACTCGACGAGGCCGAGGAATTGGCCGCGAGGCTCCGGACCACCGTCATCGATGCCCTGGTGCGATCGGGTTATGCGATGGACGAGGAAGCCGCCCGAGCGGTGGCTGCCCAATACGGCTGTCAGTACGTGGATCTGGGAGCGACCGAGCTCCCGACCTCGGTCGTCGAGCTGGTGCCCGAGTCGGTCGCGCGGGAGAACGTGGTCCTGCCCCTGGCCGAAGAAGAGCGGGAGTTGACGGTGGCGATGAGCAGCCCGGGCGACTACGAGACGCTCGACAAGCTGCAGTTCATTCTCAACCGCCGCATCCGGCCGGTGGTGGCGTCGCGCGCTGCAATCCGGGAGGCGATCAACCGCCATTATGGCGAGACCATTGGCGAGAGCGTGGGCTCGATGCTCCAGGAGTTCACCGACACGGCGATCGACTTCACCGAGACGGAGGACGCGATCGCCTGCCTGCATCGCACTGCCAATGATGGACCGGAGCGGTACGACCTGAGCGCCTGGGTGCGCGAGAAGCCGATCGCCACGGCCCCGCCTCCACCCCGGCCGGCCGACGAGGCCGAAGTGGTCTTCGCCGGCCTCTTGCCCGTGGCTGGCGGCCGGGCAGCGGCCACGGTGCGCCTGGCGAGCGGCATGACCGAGTACACGGCCGAGGCCCTGGTCGTAGCGCGGCCCGACGCCGTGCCCGACTGGGCCGCGGCCGAGGCCCGCTTCCAGGCCAGGAAGGACCCTTACGCGGAGCTGCAGCTTCCGCGGTTCGTCCACGCGGGCGACGGGGCCGAGGGCCGGCTGCACGCCGGCGCGTCGTCGGGCCGCTTCGGCGCGCGCGTCTCGCGCGACGGGGCCGACGTGCCGCTGCGGCTCGACGACGGGCACGTATCGCCGGACGAAGTGCTGGAGCTCGGCCGCTGCGAGCTGACGTTCTTGGCCACGGCGGGCGACTACGAGGCCACGGTCGAGGACGTGGTCACAGGCGCCGTGGACCGCGTGGCCGGACGCGTGGAATTGCCCGGCCGGCTCCGCAGGGCTGCCCGGCCGCTGCGGCTCCTGGAGCCGGGCGATCGCATCGGGCGCGACGACGAGCCGGACATCATCGCTCTCGGCGTCCTGCCCGGGCTGGAACGGCCGTTCCACGCCCTGGTCGAAGCGACCGGCGGCTACGAGTTTTGCTGCTGCGAGCAGACCGCCGCCAAGGTGCTCGCCGCGGCAGCCATGTACGCCACGTCCGCCGACCCTACGCGGCGCGCGAAGGCCGAGGAGATCCTGCTGGCCGGGGTGCGCCGCGAGTCGAAGATGTGGCTCCGGGGCCGCGGCTTTAAAGCCTATCCGGACGTGCCCGACACGCCCGACAACTACGTCGGCCCTCTGGCGGCGCGTCACCTGCACTACGTGGACCTGGTCAGCGACCTGGACGGCATGAGCGACCAGCTTCGCCGCGCGGTGGCCGACGCGGTGCGCATGGCCCGCGACGCGGCCGCAGCCTACCGTCTGGACTGGCCGCCACCGCGGCCCATCACCGCGCACGACGCGTACGCTGCCGTGCGATTCGGCGCCGACGCGGCCTCGCGCCGGGCGGCGGTCGAGCTCGCGCGCAACAGGCTGGCGCACGAAGCGGACCCTGGCGGCCAAAGCAACGGCCACCTTGGGCGGAAAGTCGCCTTGCGCGCGGACACGGCCTACGCCGCTGCCACTCTCTTGCGGGGCGGCGACCGCGGGGATCTCCGCGCGGCCCTGGCCGGGGCCAACCGCGTGGTCCACGACCTGGGACCCGAGGCGAGGCTCTACAGCACCGTCGATTCCGTGGCGGCCATAGCGCTTTTGGCTGAGCTCCGCGCGGCGAGGATCGTGGGGTCGAACGCCACGGTCCGGGTAAACGGCTGCGACATGCCCGCCGGCGAGGCCGCGGCCATGACCGGGACGATCCAGTCCGTCGAGGCGGTGGGCACCTACGCGGCCGTGGAGGTCACGCGGTGGGTCGAGGAGGACTGGGGCCGTTTCTCGGCCGCCGTGCCGCTCCGCGTGGCCCTGATGCACGACACGCTGTGCAAGACCCGCTTCGGCCTGGCCGAGACATTCGACTTGTGCGTGACCCTCCTGGATGGCTACCGGATGGGCGACCTCTTGTGGGTTTGCCTCCCTGCTTCGCTTTCGCGCCTCGCGGGCGGGGCCCAAGTCAAGCAGTTTGCCGTGGACTTCGAGGGGCGCGACACGGTCCGCGTCCCCCTCGTGACCACGGGACCGAGCCTCAACGTCCAGGGCCAGCCCGGCCCGCACCATTTTGCCGTGGCGGTCCGCAACATGTTCGACGAAGAACGGACCGGCAACCCGGGAATGCTGGAGGTGACCGTGGCGGCGGCTTCGCCCTCAGCGTGAGAGTCAATACTCTACATTGGATTGCACGAGTTTGCCGTGGCTCTCTGCGGGAATCATGGGGCCAGCCCTCGGCTGTCAGGGGGGTAAATTGTCCCTTCGCACGCTGGGCGTTACCATTAGACGGTCGCGGGACCGAACGCACTCCCAGCGAGGCACCCCCCAATGGCTACCGTCGCACAGCGGCAGCATGAGCCGCGCTTCCTGCTCGAAGGCGTGAGCTGGCAGTTCTACGAGGCGGTTCATGGCCGCACGGAACGAGACCGACGAGACCACCTGGATCCGCTCGTTCCGCCGCTGGGTGAGCGAAAACACGGGGGAAACGAACGCCCATGACGGCTGACTTCGACCCCTATTACCGCTGGCTGGCGATCCCGCCGGGCGAGCAGCCGCCCGACTACTACCGGCTCTTGGGCACGCAGCCCTTCGAGAGCGACCCGGAGGTGATCCGCGACGCGGCCGAGCGCCAGATGGCCCACGTGCGGAGCTACCAGTTGGGCCAGTATGCCGAGGTCTCGCAGCGAGTGCTCAACGAGTTGGGGGCGGCCCGGGCGTGTCTCTTGAACCCTGAGCGCAAGGTCGAGTACGACCGCAAGCTCCGCGAGAAGCTGGCGGCCCGTCCGCCACAGGGGCCGCCCGCGCCTCGCGTGCCGGAGCCGCCGCCGGTGGCGGCCCGCGCGGGCGAGTGGCGCGGCCCGCCGGTCCCGCCGCCCCTGCCGCCGCGTCCCCCGGCGCCTGCCCGGCAGTGGAAGGTCGGCGAGGTGTGCCAGTCGAAGCTCCTGGGCCCCTGCGAGTTGTTGTCGGTCGTGTTCCAGGGGAGCTCGGCCACGGTGTTCAGGGCCAAGACGGCCGAGGGGCGGACCGTGGCGGTGAAGGCCCTGGCCGGCGAGTTCGCCGCCCATCCCGGGTGCCTGGCCCGCTTCTACGAAGAGGCGGCCCTCTTGATGCGTTTGGACCACCCAAACCTCGTCGAGGTGTTCGAGGCCGGCGACGACCGCGGCGGGCATTTCTGGATCGCCGAGCACGTGGAGGGGGAGTCGCTCCGCCGCATCGTCGAGCGCGACGGCCGCATGGAGACCCACCAGGCCGTGCGCCTGGTCCGCTCGGCCGCCGAGGCCGCCATCGTCCTGCACGAGGCCGGGCTCGTCCACCGGGCCATCGTGCCGGCCAACATCGTCATGCTCAAGTCGGGCCGGGCCCGGCTGGCCGAGATGGGCCTGGAGACCTACGTGGACGAGCACATCGAGCCGATCCACTCCGGGCTGGGCATGGAGACGCAGCAGTACCTGGCCCCCGAGCAGATCGCCCGCGAGACGGCCGCCGACCCGCGGTGCGACGTCTACTCGCTGGGCGCAACGCTCTACACGCTTCTTACCGCCCGCATCCCCTTCCGCGCCACGAGCGTCTCCGACCTTCTGGCGGTCAAGGAAGTGGGGGCGTACCGGCCGGTGGAGTCGATCAACCGCGAGTTGAGCCCGGGCGTGGCCGCGGCCGTGGGCCGGGCCATGGACCCCGATCCGGCCAAGCGCCCCCAGTCCGCCGCGGAGTTCATTCAACTCCTCGACGGCGAGCTGGAGCAGGTGGGGCGCTACAAGCTCGTGGAGGAGACGGGGCGGGGGCAGTCGGGCACGGTCTTCCGCGCCCGTTCGCCCGACGGCCGCGACGTGGCCGTAAAATTCCTTGCCGCCGAGGCGGCGCGGAACGAGCGGCGCCTGGCCCGATTCCAACGCGAGGCCGACCTGCTGGCCCAAATCTCCCATCCGCACCTGGTCCAGGCCATCGAGACCGGCCAGCACCAGGGGCGGCACTACCTGGTCATGGAGTACGTGGACGGCGGCAACCTGGCGGCCTACGTGACCAAGGCCGGCCACCTGAGCGAGCCCGAGGCCCTCAAGATCGCCATCGACGTGGCCCAGGCCCTCGATAGCGCCCACCACCGCGGCGTCATCCACCGCGACGTGAACCCGGCCAACGTGCTCTTGACTCGCCAGCGCCGCGCCAAGCTCGGCGATTTGGGCCTCTCCAAGCAGTTGGACGATCAGGCCGGGCTCACGATGGACGGCACGGGCCTGGGCACGCCCGAGTACATCGCCCCCGAGCAGTTCACCGGGGCCAAGGACGTGGACCAGCGGAGCGACGTCTACGGCCTGGGGGTAAGCCTCTACGTGATGCTCACCGGCAAGCTGCCGTTCCTGGGCAAATCGAACGTCGACAAGCTCATGGCCAAGGTGAACAACGAGTATCGCCCGCCCGAGCAGTTCAACCCGGCCATCACCCCCATGACCGTCGAATTGGTCAAGCGTTCGATCGACGCGGACGCGGGCAAGCGGCCGGCGACGGCGGGCGAGTTCGCCATGGCGGCCCTGGACTGCCTCAGCCCTGCGCGCAATCCGCGCGCGGCGGCCGACCCGCTGGAAGGCCGCACCGAGCAGGGCGTGTTCTGGCACGTGGTCCTGCCGGCCCAAGGGCCCTTCCCGCATCGTTTCAAGGCCACCGGGGCGCAGATGGGCGAGTTGATCGCCGCGGGGCGCGTTCCCAGGCAGGCCCGGGTGTCGCTGGGCGGCGTCGAGCCGTTCCGCGCGGTCGAGGAAGTCCCGGCGCTGGCGGCCTTGGCACCGGTCGAGGCGGTGATGGTGCTCGAACCGGTTGCGGAGCAGAGCATCTTCGCCCGGTTGTGGGCCGCGGTGCGACGGGCGTTTGGGCGCGGGTGACACAATGCGCGTGCGGCGTGGCCCACAGCACTGCTCGCTCGCTGCCGAAGAGGCGCTTCCTCCCACGATTGCGTCCGCTCCGGCAGCGCGCAAGCAGTGGCACGCGGCGCGAGCCCAACGTGCTAGACGTTTCCACTTAGCTCGGCAAGCAGCGCGGCCAACCTGTCGAGATCGACCGGTTTGAGGAAGTGCCGGTCAAAGCCGGCCTGGCGGCATCGCTCCAGGTCTTCCGGCTGCCCGAAGCCGGTCATCGCCACCAGATGCACGCGGTCGCCGTGCTCGCGGCGGACCCGGCGGGCGACCTCGTAGCCGTCCATGCCGGGAAGCGCGATGTCGAGGAGCACGATCTGCGGGGGCGACTCGCGGATCGCGGCCAGGGCCGCGGGGCCGTCGCCGGCCGTGCGCACACGGTGG